>Ga0302324_100010399_pt1 | contig 19277 bp, 21 predicted proteins | sample Palsa_T0_1_FD_201949 | JGI IMG/M metagenome (GOLD analysis project Ga0302324, IMG submission 201949) | Peat permafrost microbial communities from Stordalen Mire near Abisko, Sweden - Palsa_T0_1 | ecosystem: Environmental > Terrestrial > Soil > Palsa > Peat permafrost | place: Sweden: Abisko...
GGTGCGCCCACATGTAGCGTGCCTTTCCGGGGCAGCCACCGGTACCCGTCCGCGGCCGCGCTCCAACCGGGGCCCAGGTACACCGCGTAGACCGTATCGCCCAGGTTAATGAACCGCGGCGTTTCCGCTTTCCAAAGCGTCCCGGCCAGCGCACGGTAGCGGGCCGTCGCATTCCGAAACACCGGGCCATCCGCCTCATACACTACCGCGCGGCTCTCCTGCAGTGCGCGAAGCGCCAGGCCTTGCGGCAGAATGTACTTGGCCACCAGGCCGGGCGGACCCTGAATCCGTGCATCCGATCCCGGAACCAGGTACACATGTGGGATCTCCATGACCCGGAACGGCGCGTCCGCAATGCCTGACCAGAACAGCTCCGTATCGATCCCCGCAAGCAGGATCGTCTTGCCAGGCTGCGCCTGGTGTACCTCGGCAACGCCAACCGCCAGATCTTTCACCCGCGTGCCGCGCTCGTGATTCCAACGCGTGATGGCCCATGTCGCAGGCAGTGAGGTCCCCAGGTAGATCGTCACGCATAGTGCCGCGGTCACCCGCCACGCTATCCGTGAACGCCACGCACATGCGACCGCCCAGCCGCCCAGGATCGCCAACCCGATCGCGGGAACAGCCAGATAGTAATCCTCCTGATGCGCGGTTAAGGGGAGATAGGGGCATATGACGATGACGAACCAGCCCACGCTGAACAAGCCCGCCCACTCGTGCGTGCGCGCCTTCCACGACAGCAGCGCCGCAATAGCGCAGCTGAGCAGCACCGCCGCCGGCCGCGACGGTCCCAGGGCGCGCATCCAGTAGTTCCCCAGCGTGCTGAAGATGTAGCGGTCGAAGTGTAATGCGTACACGCCGTCATGCGCGAGCGGCGCGAAGCGGAAGTGCACAAAGATGGCCAGGGCGGATACCAGAAACATCGGCAGGATCTTTCTGAAGTAAGCTCTGGCGAACAGCAGCGTGTAGACGGCCGCGATGGCCGGGTACATTACGTTGGTCTCGAGCGCGCCCAGGCCGAGCACGAAAGCGGCCCACTGCGCGATCCAGTAGCGCCCTTCGCCGCCGGCGGCGTGCCGCAGCAAGAAATACAGGGCCAACAGAAAGAAGAAGCCGCTCAGGATCTGGTTGTAGATTGAGGTCCAGCACATCGCCGGCGCCAGGCCCGTATTGGCGATCCACAGAATCTGCGCCCAGAGACCCGCCGCAGGCGACGATGTCATTCGCGAAACCACGCTGCCAAGCAAAACCAGGCTGGCCATTTGCGTGGCAAATGCCCAGATTCGAAACGGAAGCGCATTCACACCAAACAGTGACGAGAAGATCAGGAAATACGCGTTCTCCCCGAGCGGGCGCATGTTTCCGTGGGCCTTGGGAGCGAATAGCGCGGGCCCCAGGTCTCGCACCGAGTGAACCTCGCGCCGCAGATTCAACCACCCGAAGTCGTCTTGATAAAACCAGTTAGTGAGTCCCGGCCAGTAGAGGCCCAGCAGCAACAGCAAAGGCAGCACTCTCCAGGCGTACCGGCGGACCATGGCCATAAACCGATGCTAAAGTGACAGGTGCGGGAATGCAACGCATACGAATCTTCATTACCGGCGGTACCTTCGACAAGGCCTACAACGAACTGACCGGCGACTTGTACTTCGAGGACTCCCATCTTCCCGAAATGCTGAAGCTGGGCAGATGCAAACTGGATCTCGAGATTCGCACTTTGATGATGATCGACAGCCTGCAGATGACCGACGACGATCGGCAGATCGTCCTCGATCAATGCTGCAAGGTTCCGGAGAGCCGCATCCTCATTACGCACGGAACCGACACCATGGTGCGGACCGCCGAGGTGCTGGCGCATGGCATGGCTGATAAGACGCCCTCTAAAACAATTGTCCTGACCGGCGCCATGATTCCCTATAAGTTCGGCAGCTCCGACGGTCTCTTCAACCTGGGCAGCGCCCTGGCCTTCGCCCAAACGCTGCCGCCGGGAGTCTATGTAGCCATGAACGGCCGCCATTTCGCATGGAACCGCGTGCGGAAGAATCGCAAGACGGGGGTGTTCGAAGAGGTGGGCGGGCTTACGGGCGCTTGACTGCCCGAATCCGCAGCCGCCGGTAATCTATCGTCCACACTCCGTCCGGGCGAAGGCGCCGCGCGGCGCGCTCTTCCACGCGCCTTACGAACGGTTCCCGCAGTTCCGGAGCGAGCGCATCGGTGAAGCATGTGCCGAACATCGCCAGCCAGTTCGCTAAGGCATCGTCCCCGCCTTGGAGCGGCGTTGGCCGGTCGAATAGCGCGGCAAACGTAACTTCGAGGCCGGCCCGGTCGAGTACCGTCGCGTACTCGCCGATGCCCGGGTAATACCATGGATTCAGGCCCCGCGGGTCGCCCACGCCGAGCGCGGCGAGTTCCTGGTACACGGCCTCGAGCAGCGCGTCGGTGTTGCCGCGCCCGCCAAATTCAGCCACGAACCGGCCGCCAGTCTTCAGGGCGCGGCTGATGCCATCGGCAGCCGCCTCCGCATCCCGGACCCAGTGCAGCGTAGCATTTGAAAACACCGCGTCGAACTCTTCCCGATAGGGCATGGCCGTAACGCTGATGTGCTCAAAGCGCAAATCGGGAAAATTCTGCCGGGCCTGCGCGATCATGGAAGCGGCGCTATCGATCCCCGTTACCTGCGCGCCGAAGCTGCTCATCTCTCCGGTGAGCTGCCCAGTCCCACAGCCCACATCCAGAATATGCTCGCCTGGCTGCGGCGCGAGCAAGGCCAGCAGATCCCGGCCAAACTTCCAGACGAATGAATGGCTCGCCTGGTACAGTTCCGGGTTCCAACGCTCCGTGGGTGGCTCCATGTATCGATTCTAGGGGAACGGTTGATTCCGCGCGTTGGCCATCGAAATGCTCGTCAGCCCGCCGGAGGTAGACTGATGAGATTTCTGTTTCTGATCCTTTTCTTCGTTCTGTTGGTGGTATGGCTGGTTTCCTGGACTGCCTTCCACGTGGCGGGCGGGATGATTCACCTGCTCCTGGTAGTGGCGGTAATCTGCTTGATCGTGCATTTCGTCACAGGCCGAAGCGCGGCTTGACAGCGCCAACAAACCAGTTTAAACTAGTTTACATGCAAACCATCGGCGCTTTCGAAGCAAAAACCCATCTGGCGGCTCTGCTTGACCGCGTGGCCAGGGGCGAAAAGATTACCATCACGAGGCGCGGGGCTCCCGCCGCCGTGCTGGCGCCTGTCGCCGAGACGCAAACACGGTTGTCGCATCAGGAAATCGTGGAAGGCATGCGGTCCCTGCGCAAACGGGTGAAGCCCGGCAACATGAGCATCCGCCAAATGGTTAATGAGGGGCGGCGCTATTGACGGAAATTGTAGTGGATGCTTCTACCGCTCTGGCCTGGTGCTTCCCGGATGAAACCAGCGAGCATGCAGATGCCATTCTGGCAGCCCTGGAAGGAAAGACCATACTGGTCCCGGCCGTGTGGGGCCTGGAAATCGCCAATGCGGTTCTGGTCGGAGAGCGAAGCAAGCGTTTGCGCCAACCGGAAATCCGGCGCTTCACTACGCTGCTGGAGAGCCTCCCTGTTGTTCAGGACGCGCGGCCGGTCACTGCGTACGTCAGCGACGTTCTCCCGGTGGCGCGTGAGTACAGCCTGACGGCCTACGATGCCGCCTATCTGGAGCTCTCCATGCGGCACAGCGCACCGCTCGCCACGCTCGATGCGAAATTGCAAAGAGCTGCCGCACGCGCCGGCGTGGAGATTTTCAACGGAGACGGTCCGCGAAGCGCTCCATGAAACGCTCCGGAGCGTGCAGCTCCGTAAACCCGCACTGCGCGTAAAGACCGTGCGCATCTTTCGTCGTGAGCACCCAGCGGCGCAAGCCCTGCAGCCGCGGATGCGCGACGATCACACCGATCAGCCACTTCCCGAGTCCCTGCCCTTGAAACGCCGGCAGCACAAATACGTCGCACAGCCAGGCGAATGTTGCATAGTCCGTTACCACCCTGGCGAAGCCGGCTTGTTCGGTTCCTTTGAACACTCCGAACGGCAACGAGTTTTCAATCCCGCGGCGGACTACCTCGAGCGGCCGGCCGGTAGCCCAGTAGGAAGCGGTGCTGAGGTATTCGTGAATCACGGCGATGTTCAGCCGCGCGGGATCTGTGCTGATCTGGTATGCGCCTCTGCTCCACTCTTCCATACCCACCAGAATACGGCTTCAAGGCTGGGGCGTGATTGCGACGATGCGCGAGTCCGTTTGGAATTTGCGGTAATTGGAAAAGCTGGTTTCCGCCGCGACGCGGAAGTTCCTGACGAGCACCAGCCTGGCCGATCCGTGCGCCTCGATCCGCTTGGGCAGCCAGACCTCGCCGTTGACCCGCGTCATCTGGACCTCCAGCCGCGCGCCCTTGCTGAGACGGGCGACGAACCAGCCAAACGAGATATTGTCAATCGCCTCGGCTTCGGTCTTTACCCACTGCTGATCGGCTTTGTCGATCCACAGCTTCCCGCGAAACTTCGGGAACAGCTTGGCCAGGCTGCTGCGGGCATGGTAACCCGGCCGCGGCGCAGCTTCGATCACCCACACGTCGCGGCCATCTATTTGCTCTTCGCCCGCCAGCCGGAAATCGAAACCGTCCGGTATTTCGTCCAGTGGCTCCCGCTCGCGCCGGCGTTTCTTTTCCCACTCCGCGATGCGCCTGGCGTGCTGTTCCGGCGTCTCCTTCCGGCGGTCGGCGATGCTCGCCTGCAGCTTTTTCTCCTCGCCGCGCTCCTCGTCCTGAGACAACGGATGGTCGTCCTTTCCCACCAGCCGCCGGTAAGGCGAGCCCTCCAAAAGCGTAACGTCGTAGAGCAGGATCTTGCGGGTCTTCACATGGCCGTCGGAATCCAATTCGCGGGTTTCGGATCGCTCCAGGAAGGTGTAATTGCGAGCGACAGCCAGGTTCTCATCCATACGCTCAGTTGAACGCCGCACGATCTCGCGAGGATCGGCCGCGCCCGCCAGACTGCAAGCGGCGGCCAGAAATACCAGGACCCGCATTGAACGGATATACGTGCCGGAGGGCGCCTGGGTTGCGATACATGTCGCGCATACATGTCGCGCTTACCTGACTCCCACCACCGATAGCATCCGTCCGGCCCGCTCCTTGTCGCGGCGGTACGAATGAAAGTCTTCAACGCTGCACATCGTGCAAAGTCCGGCGGTTTGGATCTGCGCACCAGGAACGCCCGCTTCGATCATCAGGCGGCGATTCTCTTCCGCCAGATCGATCTTCGCTCGTCCCGTGGCGCCGAACTGCACGGCCACCTCCGGGCCGACTTCGTAACAGCACTTTCCGATGCCCGGTCCGATGGCGGCGTGTATATGGGCGGGGCGCGTTCCGAATTCCTCCAGCATCTTGCCTATGGCCGCGCGTACGATACCGCTTACCGTCCCGCGCCAGCCCGCGTGTACCGCAGCCACTGCGCGGTGCTCTTCGTCCACCAGCAGGATGGGCAGGCAGTCCGCGGTCTTGACTCCCGCCAGATGTCCGGGTACGTTTTCGAGCACCGCGTCGCCTTCCCCGATCAGACCTGTCCGGCCGCGCGCGGCGGCGCATATATCCGAATGAATCTGGCGGACAGTGGCCAGCCGTTCGTCGCCTGTGAAATCGGGGGAGTGGCAGGTGCCGAATCCGTGCTCGAGCCAACCGAAGCCGTCGAGCGCACTGGAGCGGTAAAAGCTTTGCGGATCCTTATAAAACACGCCAAAATGCGCTATGCCGGATGCTGGATCTGGGCGATCATGACCTGCTCCTTGAACTGCGCGAGCATCGATTCATCCAGACGAACTTCCGTCGGCCGCTTCACCAGCGTGCTCATCTGATCGATCTTGTCCTGCAGCTTAAGTAGCGCGTAGAACAGGTTCTCCGGCCGCGGCGGACATCCCGTGACATAAACATCCACCGGCACGATCTTGTCCACGCCCTGCAAGACCGCGTAGGTGTTGAACGGCCCGCCCACACTCGAGCAGGCACCCATCGAAATGCACCATTTCGGGTCCGGCATCTGATCCCAGATGCGCTTCAGCACCGGCGCCATCTTGAGCGTCACCGTACCCGCCACGATCATCAGATCCGACTGCCGTGGGCTGGGGCGAAATACTTCCGCTCCGAAACGCGCGATATCGAAGCGCGAAGTGCTGGAGGCGATCATCTCGATGGCGCAACAGGCCAGCCCGAAAGTGAGCGGCCATAACGCGGATTTGCGCGCCCAGTTGAAGACGTAATCCACCGATGTGGTAATGAAATTCCGGTCAAACTGGTTTTGGATCAAAGTCGCACCTTGTAACGTTATTCTATCACTCCAAATGTTTGGCGAAGGACGGCTGCGTATTCGGCCTCGCTGGACAGCCCTCGTTCGCTCCGTTCCGTGCCCGTAGTGACGATCAGCCGCAGTCCGCTGAGCGAGACGCGCCCCTCGGGAGTGGCCAGCGTGCAAATCCGGCCGCGCGTAAAATGAGACTCGGGCGAGGTCTGGTGGAAGCGGCAGCGTTCGGCGAAATCTTCGACCGCGCACGGCCGTAGCGTAAAGCGGTATTGCGACGTCCAGCCTTCCGGATCGCGGCGCTCTAGGACGCGATACTCGCCGTCCACGCGGATGCGATACATGCGGCCGTCCTGATCCTGTTGGGCGTCGTCATTCAGACTCAGCGGCAGGCGGAATCCATCGCCGAAGCCCACGTCGGCAAGCCGAGGTTCGTCCAGATCGACTCGTAGGGCAAGGTGATCGAACTCCGGGCTGAATCCGCCCGATTCGCGCGCCACCTCGGCCGAGAGCATGGTCACGCGGAATCCCAGTGCGCGCAAGAGCGCGCAGAACAGCCCGTTCAATTCATAGCAGAAGCCGCCCCGCCGACGGGTCACTATCTTATCGAACAGCTCCGCCTCGCCGAGCGCGATGAGCCGGCCCGACATGATATCGAGGTTCTCGAAAGGAACTGAGCGCAGGTGAGCCAGATGCAGGCCGCGCAAGGTTTCGACTGAGGCGTCGAGCCGCCCGCGATAGCCGATCCGTTCCAGGTATGGGGCAACATCCACCGCGATAGCTTAACACCTTTACCCTTGCACTTCGACAAGAACAATGTACACTCGTCTTGTAGAAGCGAAAGGGAAGGGTTATGGCATTCCGCGGCGCAACGGACCCGCGAAATGGGAATTCGAGTGGCGCTCGGGGCGGCGCGGCTGGATATCGTAAGGCTGGTGGTACGGCAAGCCCTGTTGCTTTCACTCGCCGGAACCACAGCGGGACTTATCGGCGCACTCGCGCTACCTCGACGGCATGCTCTACAGCGTACATGTAATCGATCCTCTGATCTTCGCCGGTGTGTCGGTCTTTTTGGCGGGAGTGTCGCTCGTAGCCAGCTTGATTCCCGCACGCCGGGCGACGAGGGTGGACCCCACCGTGGCGCTGCGCTGCCGAATGATGCGACCCGCTGCGCCACACGGTAACATTGTTTTATCGGGGTTTATCCGGCGATGAAGCTTCTGCTTATCCTGTTGTGTGCCGCCACGGTTGCGGCCCGCGCTCAGACGGTTCCGGTACCGCCCGCCGTCTTCACCGGCGCGGTAAAGCATATCGATTCCGGCACGCTCACGCTGACCATACCCGATCAGGACGATGTCGAGATTTCCTGCACGCACAAGACCCATTACTATTCCGGATCGCAGAAGATCAAGCGGAGCGACATCAAACCGGGCGACCGCGTGACGGTGGAAACCACGCTGGATCTTTACTTGAAGCCGGAAGCGGTGAATGTGCGGCTGCTGCCGCCAGCCAAAGAATAGGGCTTCTTACCGCTCGAACGAAGTCCACAACTCGGCGAGATGGACGGACACGTTAGCGTGAAGTAACGGCGTCACAGCGCCGCTGTCGGTCGCTTGCCATTGTCGTAGCGCGCCGGATTCATAACGGTAAGAAGTGAACTGGGGCGACTTCTGGTCGAGCAGCCAGACCTCCGCTGCGGCGATTCGCTCGTAGTCCGGCCAACAGTTCCCTCACGGAGCCCTTGCGATTGGAAGGTGACAGGCACTCCACGATCAAATCGGGAGCGGCCCAGATATAGGGATCTGTCGCTCCCGTCCTGGCACTGTCTTCGAGGAGAGCTTCGGTCCGAAACACCCTTAAGTCGGGAATGCGATAAGTGAGCGGAATCCGCTCGATGCCGAGCCCGGCTCCCGCAATGAGTACCGAACATCTTCGCCGGTCGAGTTGGGCTTTCAGAATATCCGAAAGCTTCTCGATCAGGAAAACGTGTTTCTTGCTGGAAGGCGGCTTGATCCTGCTCTCGCCGTGAACGATCTCCTCGAGTTTGTTCTCGGGCATCGTCAGCGAGTCTTCGCACGAAATCAGCTTGGTAGAACTGCTCATGCCCGTGCCGAATCTATCTTCTCAGGATCCACGCCCAGCTCGCCAAACGCCGCCTTGGCCCGCTCCACGGGGAACTGGCCATCGCGAGCCAGCCGCGAGAGTGCCGTCACAGCTATGGATTCCGCGTTGATTTCGAAATGCCGCCGCAGGTATTCCCGGTTCTCGCTGCGGCCAAAGCCGTCCGTGCCCAGAGTTTCCATGCGGCCCGGCAGCCACGGCGCAATCTGGTCCGCCACTATTTTCATGTAATCCGTCGCCGCCACGATGGGGCCATCGGCGCCGTCCAGCGCTTCCTGGATGTAAGGCCGCTGTTCAGGCTGGTCCGGATGCAGCCGGTTCCATCGCTCGATCCGCAAGGCGTCGCGCCGCAGTTCGTTGTAGCTCGTCACGCTCCACACGTCTGCCGGCACGCCATAGTTCTCACCCAGGATCTTCTGCGCCCGCAGCGCTTCGTTCAAGATCGCCCCGCTGCCGAAAAGCTGCACCGTGGCCTTGCCCCCTGCGGCAGCCTGAAACCGGTAGATGCCTTTGAGTATCCCGTCGATGACACCTTCCGGCATCGGCGGCATGGCGTAATTCTCGTTGTAGAGCGTCAGGTAATAGAAGCGGTCTTCCTGCTCCTGATACATGCGGCGGATGCCGTCCTGCACAATTACAGCGATCTCGTAGGCGTAGGCCGGATCGTAAGTCGCACAGGTCGGCACGGTGCTCGAGAGCACGATGCTGTGGCCATCCTGGTGCTGCAGACCCTCGCCCGCCAGCGTCGTGCGCCCCGCCGTGCCGCCCATCAGAAAACCCTTGCCGCGCGCATCCGCGAAGGCCCATATCAGATCCCCCACGCGCTGGAAGCCGAACATGGAGTAGTAAGTGAAGAACGGAATCATCTCCACGCTGTAGTTCGCGTAAGCCGTGCCGGCAGCTGCAAATGACGCCATGGAGCCCGCTTCGGTGATACCTTCTTCCAGAATCTGCCCGTCCTTCGATTCCTTGTAGTACAGGAACATTTCGGAGTCGTGCGGTTTATAGAGCTGCCCCTTGCTGGCGTAAATGCCGAACTGCCGGAACAGCGACTCCATGCCGAACGTACGCGCCTCGTCCGGAATGATCGGGACCACCCGCTTGCCGATCTGCGGATTCTTGAGCAGCAGCGTCAGCACGCGCACAAACGCCATGGTGGTGGATACTTCGCGCCCCTGCGAGCCGGTCAGAGACTCCGCCAGAGACTCCAGCGGCGGCGCCGTAATCCCGCTGGGCGGAACGCTGCGGCTCGGCATGTAGCCGCCCAGCAGGCGCCGCCTCTCGTGCAAGTACGCCATCTCGGGGCTATCGTTCGGAGGCCGGTAGAACGACGCGTGCAGCGCCGCTTCGTCCGGAATCGGAATCTCGAAGCGCGATCGGAAATGCGCGATCTCCTGCTCGTTCAGCTTTTTCTGCTGATGCGTGATATTGCGGCCCTCGCCCGCCTCGCCCAAACCATAGCCTTTGATTGTCTGGGCCAGAATAAGGGTCGGCGTGCCGGTATTCTCCACGGCCGCTTTGTAAGCGTTGTAGACCTTTTTGGGATCGTGGCCGCCCAGCCTCAGGTGCATCAGTTGATCGTCGCTGAAGTGCGCCACCAGGTCCAGCAGCTCCGGATAACGGCCGAAGAAATTCTTGCGAAAGTAAGCGCCGTCCTTGGTGATGTAGGTCTGCCACTCACCGTCCACCACCTCGTTCATGCGCCGCTGCAAGAGGCCGTTCTTATCGCGCGCCAGGAGCGCGTCCCAGTCATCGCCCCAGATCGCTTTAATCACGTTCCAGCCGGCGCCCCGAAAGGCCGCTTCCAGCTCCTGTATGACTTTGCCATTACCGCGCACCGGGCCGTCCAGCCGCTGCAGATTGCAGTTGATGACGAAGATCAGATTGTCCAGTTTTTCGCGCGAACCCAATGTGAGCGAACCCATGGATTCAGGCTCGTCCATCTCGCCGTCGCCCAGGAATGCCCAGATTTTCCGTGGTGTTGGCGGGATGATGCCGCGGTTCTCCAGGTAGCGCATGAAACGGGCCTGATAGATCGCATTGATCGGACCGAGGCCCATGGAGACCGTCGGGAAGCTCCAGAAATTCGGCATCAGCCATGGATGTGGATACGAAGACAATCCCGGATGTTCCCGTAATTCATGCCGGAAGTTCTTGAGATGCTCTTCCGTCAGCCGCCCTTCTAGAAACGCACGCGCGTAAACTCCGGGCGAAGCATGCCCCTGAAAATAGATCAGGTCGCCCGGCTGGTCTCCGTAATGCGCATGGAAGAAATGGTGGAATCCCACCTCGAGCAGCGTGGCCAGCGATGCGTAGGTCGAAATATGGCCGCCGATTCCGGGGTCGTACTTATTCTGCCGTACCACCATGGCCATGGCGTTCCAGCGCGTCAGGCTCTTGAGGCGGCGCTCCATGGCCCGGTCGCCCGGGTAGGGCACTTCGTGCTCAGGCCGGATGGTATTCACGTACGGAGTATTGAGATGGATGGGGATGTCCGACCCGGCGCTGCGGGCCCGTTCCGACATGCGGACCAACAGATAGGTCGCCCGGTCGGGGCCCTCCTCATCCAGAATTTGATCCAGCGCCTCCATCCATTCGGCGGTCTCCTGCGGGTCCAGGTCAACAACGCGCTCACTCAGTTTCTGGTGCATCGATACTTCTATTATAGTGAACGCCGGAACATTGCCGCGACCGACTCTTACCGAAGCCGTGACCGCCAGGGGGCGGATTTCCGCCCCCTGCTTGTTGTACGGTTACTTCTTACAATCCGCCGCCGCCCGTAAGAGTCTTCGCGCGCGGTCGTTCCGTCCCAACGCTGGTGGTATCCCAGTAGGGTTTCTTTCCGTAATACGTATAGATCGTCGCGCCCCAGCTCACGTTCGCCATATCCGGCCAGTTGTCTTTATCGAACCCCGGAGCGTTCTCCAGCTTCTGCTTGTCTATGTTCAAGACAAACTCTTTCTTGTCTTCATCGAGCGTGAGCGCATCCCACGGCACCGCGAACAGCTTGTTGCCCATGCCCAGGAAACCGCCGAACGAAAGCACGGCATAAGCTACCCGCCCAGTGGGCACATCCAGCATAATCTCTTCTACTTTGCCGAGATCCTCACCCGCTGGATTGCGCACATGATCTCCCGCCAGCGTACTCGCCGACAGAACGCGGCGATACCGATCGCCTTCACGGAGCGTGTCTGCATCATATTCTTTTGCCATAAATGTTTTCTCCTTTGTACTTTTTAATGCCGAAGCAGCGCGAGCTGCATGGAGCGGCTGCAAGGCTCCGCGGATGATGGAGCAATCACCGGGCCAGTGGCAGGAGCGCTGATGCGAAACGAGATGTGGCAATATCCCGCGCAAAATGGGGTAAAGAGAACGTAAAAACTGCTACGGCCGCGCACCGGCTTTCTCGGCCCGCCGCAGTTCGAGTATCAAGTCCATGACTAGCGCCTCAATCTGGTCGCGGATTTTGCAGTACGTTTCGTAATCCTCTCCGATAGGATCCTCAACGTCCCAATTCCGCGTGGGGCTAACCACATCCTCCGGCAAGCCGAAACCGCTCATGTTTATCGCCAGATCGAACTGCGCTCGCCCCAGTTGCTGGATACTCTTGGGAAACTGATCGCGTACGTCGATGTTCTTCTCATCCATGGTGCGGATGGTGTCCTGCGCCACGCCGAGGGCAGGCGCCAGACCGGCGCTGGCGGCTATCATTACATCCCCGCCGTAGGTGCGCGCAAACCCCTCCGCCATCTGGCTGCGGCAGGAGTTGCCGATGCACACGAACAGCACGCGTGTTTTCGCGGACGGATTCACAGCTTGGAGAGGAACAGATCGTGCACCCGCGAGTCCGCGGTCAGCTCCGGGTGAAAAGTCGCCACCAGGTGCCGCCCTTGCTCCACCAGCACCGGATCGCCCTGGTAGCGCGCCAGCACGCGCCCCCGCGGGCCCACCCGCCGGATGACGGGAGCGCGGATGAACACCGCCTCCATTTCCCCTGGGTGCGTGCGCGCCGCGAATTCGGCCTCGGGCGTCAGGTGCGCCACGCGGCTATCGATCTGCCGGCCATAACCGTTGCGCTCCACGCCGATATCCATCAAACCCAGGCTCTCCTGCTCCGGGTTGGAGACATCCGCGGCCAGCAGGATAGCGCCCGCACAAGTGCCGAAAATCGCGCGCTGGCGTCCGAACTCTGACAGCGGCGCCAGTAGATTTTCGGCACGCAACAGTTTCAGCATGGTGCTGCTTTCGCCGCCGGGGATCACCAGGCCATCCAGACTGTCGAGCTCCGCGGCGGTGCGCACGAATACCGGCTCCGCCCCCAGCCGCTCCAGGATCTTACCGTGAGCCTCGAAATCGCCCTGCAGCGCCAGCACCCCGACCCTCTTCATCACCATCCCCGAGTTTGCATCAGCTCGCCTTCCGGCAACTTGGAAATGTCGATGCCCGGCATCGCCATGCCCAGCTCTTCGCTGGCCTCCAGCAACTTCACCGGATCCTTGTAATAGGTAGTGGCCTTCACGATGGCGCGCGCCCGCGCTTCCGGATCCGACGATTTGAAGATGCCCGAGCCCACGAAGACCGCCTCCGCGCCCAACTGCATCACCAGCGCGGCGTCGGCAGGCGTGGCAATGCCGCCCGCCGAGAAGTTCGGCACCGGCAGCCGCCCGTGTTCAGCGACCCATTCCACCAACTCCAGCGGCGCCTGCAGCTCCTTCGACGCGTGCACCAGCTCTTCCTTCCCCAGGACCGTAAGCTGCTTCATCTCTCTCTGGATAGTCCGCATGTGCCGCACCGCTTCCACAATGTTGCCCGAACCCGCCTCGCCCTTGGTGCGGATCATGGCGGCGCCTTCCGCAATCCGCCGCAGCGCTTCGCCCAGATTGCGCGCGCCGCATACGAACGGTATTTTGTAATCCCGCTTGGCGATGTGATGCTCCTCGTCGGCCGGCGTCAGCACTTCACTCTCGTCGATATAATCCACACCCAGCGCTTCCAGAATGCGCGCCTCCATAAAGTGCCCGATGCGCGCCTTGGCCATCACCGGAATGCTCACTGCCTGCATGATCTCGCGCATTTTATTGATCGGAGCCATGCGCGCCACGCCGCCTTCTTTGCGAATATCGGCGGGCACCCGCTCCAGCGCCATCACCGCCGCGGCCCCGGCCTTCTCCGCAATCAAGGCCTGATCGTCGTTGGTGACATCCATGATCACCCCGCCCTTGAGCATCTCCGCCAATCCCACCTTCACTCGAAACGTTTCGTCCAGGAACATGTCGCTCTCCTCCTTTAACTAAACCATCGCTGTAGCTGGTTCAAGCGTGCGATGCGCCCGCGCTCTCTCCAGCTCGCTGGAAAAAATCCCGCCCAAAATCGCCAGCCCCTTCCGGATCTCTTCCGGCGCCAACCCGGCGAAGCTCAGCCGCAGCGCACCCGGCTCGAAGCGCGCCACCGCGAAGTACTTGCCGGGTAAGTATGATACGTTTTCACGATGCGCACGTGCCAGCAGCTCACCGGCATCCAACGGTTCCGGCAGCCGCACCCACAGGTTCATACCGCCCTGCGGCCGCGTCGCGCGCGATCCCGCCGGCAAGTACCGGTCACAGGCCGCCAGCACCGCCGCGAGGCGCTCCCCTCCGGCCTGCAGCATGCGCGTGCGATGGGCGGCCAGGCGTCCTGATTCCGCGAAGCGCAGCAATACCGCCTGCGCCAGCTGATCCGTGTGCAGATCCGCCAATTGCTTCGCCTGCGCCAATCGCGCGATCAGCGCGCGCGGGCCCAGCACCCAGCCGACCCGCAAACCCGGAAATGTGATCTTCGAAAAGCTGCGCAGCAGGATGACGTGGCCGCCATCGCTGGACTCCTTGATCGGAGGCAGCTCCTCCCCCCGATACCGCAAATCCCCGTAAGTATCGTTTTCCACCAGCGGCACGCCTGCCGTTTGTGCGGCCTGCAGCAGCGCGGCCCGCGCACCCACCGGCAGTGTCGCGCCGGTCGGATTCTGGAAATTAGAAGTCACTACTATCAGCCGTGGGCGCTCCCTCTCGAGGGCGTTTTGCAGTGCATCGATCTCCATCCCGTCGGCGCCCACCGGTACCCCGATAAGCTGCGCTCCAGCTTCCTGAAACAGGCTTTTGAGCCCGGGGTAGACAGGGTCTTCCACTACCACTTTGTCGCCAGGATGCAGCAGCACACGCCCAATCAGGTCGAGCGCCTGCTGGCAGCCGTTGGTCACGATGAGATCGTCGCCCGGCCCGGCCAGCCCTTCCGCGCGCGCCGTGTCCAGCAGGTACCGCCGCAGCGGTTCGTAGCCGCTCGGCGAGCCCAGTTGCAGAATATGAGCGAAGTCCGGACCCGCCATTACCTCCTCGCAACTGGCGCGCAGCGCCTCCAGCGGAAAGAGTTGCTCGGAAGGCCGCGAGGTGGCGAAGCTGATGCCCTCCCGCCCGAACGTCGCAGCCGGGGCCGTCATCATTCCGCTGGAACGCTCCAGCAGCCGCTCCCAATCGAGACCACTATCTTCGTGCGTGCGGGCCGTGCGGCCGGCGACGAAACTGCCGCGCCCCACGTGTCCCGTAATCAAGCCCTCGGACTCCAGCAGTTCATAGGCAGCCGAAACCGTTGTCCGGTTCAGTCCAATCGTACCAGCCAATTCCCGAGTGGCTGGCAATCGCTCGCCTTTGGCCAACCGGCCGGATTGGATCAGTCCGCTGAAGTGCTCATATAGCTGCTTGTAGAGCGGGATTTCGGAACCTGCATCCAACTGGGGCTGCGGAATCATTCAATCACGACCCTACCATATTGGAGGATGCGCGGCAAGCCAATTCGCATTCAAATTACTGTCATTTCCGTCTGATACAATCGGGGTTCGATATGCGAAGCATCCGGCTGTTGGTGCTGGTTTGCGCACTGACAGCAGCGCTCTTATCTTGCCTGTTGTGGGGAAAGAAGAAAAAAGAAGAGGAGACGCAAACCCTTCAGCTCCCAAAGGACCCGCCCGCCGCGCTCACCGCGGAGACCCGCCGGCTGATCTATCAAGTCACGCCGCTTTCCGCCAAAGGGCTCCTGTCGCAGCAAACGCGCGACGCCCTGAAATGGCTCCTGCATTCGGCCAACGGCGCTGGCATCGTGAAGCTGCGCGCCTTCGTGGCCGGCAGCGGCGATCTGCGGCGCGTCCGCGAACTGGTCAGTGAAACGTTCACCGAACACAAGCTGCCTCTGCCGGTCCTCAGCGTTGTGCAGGTCGGCGTGCTGCCGCTCGAAGGCGCGCAGTTGGTTGTCGAATCCACGGCTATCGCGAAGAAAGATGTCAACGATCACGGGCTGGTTTATATCTCAGCCCAGGGAGCTTCGGCTGGCGGCCCGCTCGACCCGGTGCTTCCGCTTGCCGAACAGTCTCTCAGGCATCTTGCCACCGCCGTAAAAGCCGCCGGTTCTGAACCTGACGATGTTCTGCGCGTCACCTGCTTTCTGAGCTCGCTCGATAAGTTCGCCGAGGTGCGCCGCCTGGTGGCCTCCGCTTATTCCAACGCCGCGCTCAATTTCATGCAGGTCCAACGCGCTCCCCTCCACGCTTTGGCCGAATGCGAAGCCGTAGCGCGCCTGCGCTGGGACACGGGCGCGGCGATTCACGTGATCGATCCCGCGGGACTGCCGCCATCGCCGCAGCTTTCCCAAATCGCCCTGATCGGAGCTCCAAGAGTAATCCTCAGCGGCAACCAGCAAGCTTTCGGCTTCCAGGATGCCGATGCCCGCCTGGCTTTCCAGCGCCTGGAAAGGTCGCTCTCGCAGGAGGGTGGCTCCTTGAATAAGGTCGCGTTTGCCAGCTTCTATCCACTATCGGCCCGCATCTCTGAACAGGTGCGCAAAATCTCCGCCGAGTTTTATGACCACGCCCGTCCGCCCGCCGGCACCCTGCTGCCTTTCGAGGGGCTGCCTTCCATGGATGCCGGTTTCGCCGTAGACGTGGTTGCGGTGAAAGAATAGACATGCCTAAAACGACAGTCACCTTTGGTGAGATCATGCTGCGTCTGGCGCCGCCGGGCTTCGAGCGCTTCCTGCAGTCGCCCCAATTTGTCGCCACTTTCGGGGGAGGCGAGGCCAATGTGGCCGTGGCGGTAGCCACCTTCGGGCTGCCGGCGCGCTACGTGACTCTGCTGCCACCCGCCAATCCCATCGCCGATGCGGTAGTCGCCGAGCTGCGCCGCTTCGCCGTGGATACTTCGCGGATTGTGCGTGCCGCCGGGCGCATGCCCGTCTACTATGTTGAAACCGGCGCCAATCAGCGGGCCTCGAAAGTGGTCTATGACCGCGATTACAGCTCGGTGGCGCTGGCCAAGCCCGGCGATGTCGACTGGGATGCCGCGTTCGCCGCGTCAGCCGCGTCAGAAGGCTGCGGCTGGTTCCACATCACCGGTATCACTCCGGCCATCAGCGCCTCAGCCGCGGACCTGTCCTTCGAAGCCGTCCGCGCGGCCCGCACCAAAGGACTCACGGTCTCCTGCGATCTTAACTATCGTAAGAACCTCTGGAAATGGGGCAAGCCTGCGACTGTGGTTATGCGCGACCTGGTGCGCTTCGTGGATGTGGCCATCGCCAACGAAGAGGACTGCCAGATGGCCCTGGGCATACAATCGCCCGTGGACGTGCATTCAGGGCAGCTGGACCGCGAGCAATACGCCGCTCTCACCGGCAAAGTCCTCGCCGAGTTCCCCAACCTGAAGATGATTGCGATTACCCTGCGCGAGTCGAAAAGCGCTTCGCACAACGGCTGGTCGGCATGCCTGCATGACGGCAGCTCCTTCCTGGTCAGCCGCCACTACGAGATCACTCACATCGTGGATCGCGTGGGCGGCGGCGACGCTTTTGCCGGCGGCCTGATCTACGGACTGCAAGCGCTCGCCAACCCCCAGGAAGCCCTGGAATTCGCGGTGGCCGCCAGTTGCCTGAAGCATTCCATCCCAGGCGACTTCAATCGCTTCAGCGTCGACGAAGTCAAGCAGCTGCTGAAGGGCGGCGGGTCGGGCCGGGTGCAGCGGTAGACTTTAGGTATGAGTCCAAAGGACAAAAAACCCGACAAAGAAGAAAGCTCCCCCAAGGACCTGGAAGACCTCCCCGCCGAATGGGCCGAAGAGGATCGTGAGATCGAAGGACGCAAGCCCGACTTGGGCGAGACGGAAGAGGATACCTCCGAGCTTTGAGAAATGCCGTATCGCGGTAAGGAAATTCCATCTGACGTCCAGGCGCGTACTGAACACCGCATCCTCGCTCACGCTGCCAAACACCATGCCGAAAAGTTCACGCGCATCAATGTGCGTTTCCGCGGCGCGCTTTGCTACATCGACGGGTATGCCGGCCCTGAGCGGCGAAGATCAGGGCACGCCGGAGGAAGCCTTCGACACGTCGACGCTGTTCTGGTAGCGTCGTATCCAGATTGTTCACATCCAGCGTTGTCGTGGTGCTTCCGGTAAGCTGCTCGTCTCGTGCTCTCCCTTCACCTGCAGGCGCCCAACCTACACATCCAGATTCTTAACATCCAGCGCATTATCCTCAATAAACTTCCGCCGATTCTCCACATCCTCGCCCATCAGCGTCGAGAATATCCGCTCGCTCTCCACCACATCCTCCAGCCGCACCTGCAGCAGCGTCCGCTTCTCCGGATTCATGGTCGTTTCCGCGAGTTGCTCCGCGTTCATCTCCCCCAGGCCCTTATACCGCTGCACCGAGGCGTCCCGCTTGCCCTCGCTCTTGACGTACTCCAGCAGCCCGGCCCAGTTCGCCTGCGTCTCGCGGTGATCCCCCTTCACCACCACGAACGGCGGCTCGTTATACCGCCCCATCTGCCGTGCCAGCGATCGGAATTTCTTGTAGTCCGGCTGCCCCGCCAGGCCGATCCCGATAGGCCGCTCGGCATTAGTCGAATCGTGGAACACCACCGTCCAGGCCGAGTGCTCCTCGTCGGGCCGCATCTCCGCGGGTACCTGGGCCGCTTGCAGCCGCTTCACCAGGCCCTCCATATTCTCCTTATCCTGAAAATCGGCCTTGTAGTCCACGCGCAATTCGGAGTTCCCCAGTACCGCCACGGCCCGCGCGTCTCGCAGCCGCCTTTCCACCTTGTGGAACATCTGCTCAAACTCATCCAGACTCAGCAGGAACGCCCGCAGCTCGCCGCCTTCCAGCGTAGCTTTCGGCCCGTCGCCGTTTGAGTGAATCTCCAGCGTCAGGTTCTCGGTCGCCCGCCGCATGATCTCGCGCGTGAATTCTTTCTCGTCTTTGATGTACTTCTCGCTCTTGCCCTTCTTGATCCGATAGAGCGGCGGCTGCGCGATGAAGATACGGCCGCGATTGATCAGTTCGTTCATGTGCCGGAAGAAGAAGGTCAGCAGCAGTGTGCGTATGTGCGAGCCGTCCACATCGGCATCCGTCATGATGATGATCTTTCCGTAGCGGATCTTGGTCGCGTCGAAATCGTCCTTGCCGATGCCCGTGCCGAGCGCCGTAATCATGGCCCGGATTTCCTCGTGCCCCAGCATCTTGTCGTAGCGCGCCTTCTCCACGTTCAGGATCTTGCCCTTCAACGGCAGGATGGCCTGGAAACGCCGGTCGCGGCCTTGCTTGGCGGTGCCGCCGGCGGATTCGCCCTCCACCAGGAACAACTCGCAGCGTTCCGGGTCCTTCTCCTGGCAATCGGCCAGTTTTCCGGGAAGGCCGCCGGAATCGAGTGCCCCCTTGCGCCGGGTCAGGTCGCGGGCCTTGCGGGCGGCCTCCCGCGCGCGCGCCGCGTCGATCGCCTTGCCCACGATCTTCTTCATCACCGCCGGGTTCTTTTCGAAATACTCGCCCAGCTTGTCGTT
>Ga0302324_100010400_pt1 | contig 19277 bp, 19 predicted proteins | sample Palsa_T0_1_FD_201949 | JGI IMG/M metagenome (GOLD analysis project Ga0302324, IMG submission 201949) | Peat permafrost microbial communities from Stordalen Mire near Abisko, Sweden - Palsa_T0_1 | ecosystem: Environmental > Terrestrial > Soil > Palsa > Peat permafrost | place: Sweden: Abisko...
GCGATTCATCCAGCTTGTTGCCGTGCTCCATGGCGTTGATGCAGGCCTCGGCGACGGCGGTCTTGAGGTCGTCGACCCGCTCTTCGCTGAAGCCCATCAGCCGCGCCACACTGGCCGCGGTGTTCATGGCTACCTTTTCGTAGCCCAGACGAGAGGGAAGTCGCAGCTCGATGCTGCTGGGAAATTTATCGCCTTTGCGGCGGTTCGCTTTATCGCTCAATGGCAGCCTCTCTCACGCTTCTCTCATCAAAACCATAGCCGTCATGTCGTCGGACTGCTCCTGATTGCCGAACTCGTCCAGCGTCGACCAGACCGTATCCAAAATCTTTTCCGGAATGCACGCCGGGCACGTTAGAAACGTCTGCAGCAGACGATCCTCGCCGAACTCGTCATCAGTCCCACCCTTCACATCGCTGCGAAATACCTCTGTCATCCCGTCCGTGTAAAGCAGCAGTCGGGACCCAACGGGTAAGGAGAAACTCTCGACCTCGTAGGTGCTGAAAGGCAACAAGCCTACTGGCGTTCCCGACGCTCCAATCTTCTTGATTAGCACAGGCTCGCCTCCAGGTTCGCTCACCGACATCAAAAACGCCGGATTGTGACCGCAATTCACGATGTCCATGCTGTCAGTCTCGGGATCCAGCTGCAGAAAGAAGGCCGTGACGTAACGTCGCCTCGACTGCTCTCCTTCGTTGAAGTGCAGAAGATTCATGCGCGTCGCGATCTCAAGCAGAGGAATACCCGAGTTCACCATGGCGCGGAACGCCGAACGAAAGCTCGTGCCAACCAGCGCCGAGGCCAATCCCTTGCCGGCAACGTCGGCCACCACGATCGTGGTTTTTCCATTGGCCATCGGCACAATGTCCAGGTAGTCCCCGCCAACCTCGTAGCAGGTCACCTGCTTAATGGCCATGCAATACCCGGGGATATTCGGCATCTCTTGCGGCAACAAACTGCGCTGCACCTGGCGCGCCGAGGCCAGGTCACTCTCCACCCGCTGCCACTGCACCATCCGCTCGTGAAAGCGGGCATTTTCTATGGCCACAGAGGCCTGGATCGCAAGGCTCTCAATGAAGTCGAGTTCATCCAGCGTCAGTGTTCGTTCTGCGGGGCGAATGACAATCAGTTCCGTGAAGGTTTCGCCGGTCTTATCGTGCAGCGGAAAACGGGTCCACAGCGTTGTGTCCCCCGTACGTTCAACCAGCGGGTGGCCCGTGGCATCGCGGTCGGGCACGGAAAACGTTTGAGGGACATCGCCATAGCTGTTGAGGAAGTGCTTGAAGAATGCCCCATCCAACTCCAACTCGCGGACCACGATCTGAAGCACCGTATTCAATACATCGTCGAGAACGATCGTCGAATGGATCATCCGGCTAGCTTCGAGCAGCGCCTGTAATCGCACCACCTGCTGCTGGGCGAAAAGCGCTTCGTCGCGGGCGTCCGTGGCTATATTGTCCGGCATGTCAGTGATCCTAGCTCATGGCGCGACCTTCCGGCCAGTGCGCATCGCGCCAGAGAGACAAAATATTTGCAGGGCCTTGTTCCGTAGTTGGAATCGGACAAGGTACACTCCACAGGAGGACGGGCAGCGTTGACCGATTCGACGACAAATCGTGGCAGCATGACGCTGGAGTCTGAGCTATCTTGCGTGGACGCAGTGGAAGCGAAGGCCGAGGATCTGGCGCGTGAGGCTGGGTTCGATGAGGACACGTCCAGCCAGATTGCGATGGTCACTCGCGAGGCCGTCATCAACGCGATCCTGCATGGCAACAAGAAGGATCCTGCCAAGCAGGTGCATGTAAACTTCGAGCTGAACGACGAGGCGCTAAGGATTAAGATTGCGGATGAAGGCGCGGGGCTGGATCCGGACAGCGTGCCTGATCCGCTGGCGCCGGAGAATATTCTGCGCAGTTCGGGGCGAGGGATATTCCTGATGAAGGCCATCATGGATGAGGTACACTTTCACCAGTTGAATCCCGGCACGGAAATTGAATTGACCAAACACCGAGTGAAGAAGGAGCTTTCAGCATGAGCATGAAATTTACGACCCGGGAAGTTGGCGGCGTAACCATAGTGGATTTGAGTGGGAAGATCACCCTGGGCGAGGGCGGCCTGACGCTGCGTGAAGAGATACACAAGCTGTTAGCCGATGGTCAAAAGAAGATTGTGCTGAACCTGGCGGATGTGAACTATATCGACAGCTCGGGGCTGGGCGAGCTGGTGAGCGCGTACACGGCCGTCAAGAACGCGGGCGGCGAGTTGAAGCTGTTGAACCTGACCAGCAAGGTGCGCGATCTGCTCGTGATAACGAAGCTCGTCACTGTATTCGATGTCAAGGATGATGAGGCTTCGGCGGTCTCTTCGTTCGCGTAAAGCTTCGAGAGTTTGAAGAGGACAACGGCGCGTCGATGACGCGCCGTTGTTGCGTCCGACGCAGCTCCGGCCATGACCCGGGCAGCAAAAAGGTCGACCCGGATAGGTCGACCGTTTCTATTCCAAATTTTGGTGCGGAGGAGGGGACTTGAACCCCTATGCCTTGCGGCGCTAGCACCTCAAGCTAGTGCGTCTGCCAATTTCGCCACCTCCGCAGGGAGCCTGACACACCAAAACGCGTGGCAGGAGCGACCTTGATTCCGAAGTTGAGTATATCATTCGCCGTCGAATCTGAGCCTCAGGCTGTTCGATTCAACAGCGATCTCAATTCATCCGGATGATAGCAATGGGCCAGTGCCGTCTCACGCGAGATCCGGCGCAACCGCACCAGCTCCGCCAACGACTGATCCATGGTGATCATGCCGTCCGCGCTTCCCGTAGAAATCTGTGACCGAATCTGATGGTCCTGGGCCGTTCGAACAAGATTGCGTATGGCCGTCGTCGCCACCATAATTTCCAGCGCAGGGTACCGCCCCGCCTGGTCAACCGACGGCACCAGTTGCTGAGCAATCACGGCCAGCAGCGCCAACGACAACTGTTGCCGAATCTGTGCCTGGTTGCTCGCCGGAAAGCTGTCCAGCAGCCGCGACATCGTCTGCGCGGCGTCGTTTGTATGCAGGGACGAAAACACGAGATGCCCAGTTTCAGCCGCAGTGAGGGCCGCAGCCATCGTCTCCGTATCACGCATCTCGCCGATCAAAATCACATCCGGATTCTGGCGCAGCACGGCGCGCACCGCATTCGAAAATCCCGGCGTGTCCGAGCCGACTTCGATCTGCTCCACAATGGAATTCCTGTTCGGGTGCTGGTACTCCACCGGATCTTCAATCGTAATAATGTGTTCGCGCCGCCGAGTATTGATTAGATTAATCAACGCCGCCATCGTCGACGTTTTTCCGCATCCAGTCGGCCCCGTCAGCAGGATCAACCCCTGCCGTCGTTCGATCAACTGTCCTAAAATCGCCGGCAAATGCAGCGACTCCAGCGTCGGCATCTGGCCAGGTAAAAGCCGGATGCTCGCCGCGAGCGTACCGCGCTGGTAATGAATATTTGCGCGAAATCTGCCCAGGGACGCCCGCACAAACGAAAAGTCCACCACCCGTCGACTCTCGAGTTCCTTCGTTTGCTCACTCGTCAGCAGAGGCAACAGCAGCCTGCGAAGATCTTCAGGAGTGAGTGCCTTCCCCGTCGCTGGCGTAAGCACTCCATTCAGACGAAGTGTGACACCCGACCCGACCACAAGAATGATGTCCGACGCCTTCCGTTCCGCCGCCTGCGCGAGCAGAGGATCCAGCGCGCTCTTCTGCTCCACCCCAAAATCAGCTTTGTGGCTCGCTTCACCCTTTGCGGCAGAACCCGATCGGTTCAATTCGTAAACAAGTTGCGACAGATCGTTTTCGTACTCTGACATCCAGCCAGCCTCCATAAGCCCTACGATCGCAAACACTCTAGTGTAGGCCGCGTCCTGCCTGCCCTTACCTTAGACGTGCGAAATCCACTGAAGACTGCCCAGCCGACGCTGATTCATCGCCTAGGTTGCGCTAGACTCGTTCGCACGAGGATCTATGCGGAACCAGATTTTAGTGACTCTCTGTCTCGGGGTGATGCCCTTCGCCGCAGCGCAGCAGCCCACACTTCTCACCCAGGCGCCCGCCGGCAAGTGGGCCATTGTCATGCATGGCGGAGCTGGTGTGATCGAGCGCTCCTCCATGACGCCCGAGCGCGATGCCGCCTATCGCGCCGGCCTTGATCGTGCCATTCATGCCGCCGCCAGCGTGCTCGACGCTAACGGCTCCGCGGTCGATGCTGTTGAGGCTGGACTCAAGGTACTCGAAGACGATCCACTCTTCAACGCCGGCAAAGGAGCCGTCTTCACCGCTGACGGGAAGAACGATTTGGACGCTGCCATCATGGACGGCAAGACCATGCGAGCCGGATCCGTCGCCGGTGTCACCCGAACCAAGAATCCCATCTCACTCGCGAAAGCGGTAATGGAAAAGTCTCAGTTCGTAATGCTCAGCGGCGCCGGAGCCGACCAGTTCGCCGCCAGTGTCGGCCTGCAGCAGGTTGACCCCTCCTACTTCTTCACCGAAGAGCGCTGGCAAGGCCTCGTCCGCTATCTCAAGGAGCAAGGCCTCCCCATCCCGCCGCGGCCCGCAGGCGCGCCCCCACCGCCCACCAACCCCATCGCGCAGCTTGAAACTCCCGACGCGCACAAGTGGGGAACAACCGGTATCGTCGTCCGCGATCGTGCAGGCAACATCGCTGCCGGCACAACAACGGGTGGTCTCACCGGTAAACGCTTCGGCCGCATCGGCGATTCGCCAATCATCGGCGCCGGCACCTACGCCTCCAATGAGTCCTGCGGCGTCTCCGCTACGGGCACCGGCGAGTACTTCATCCGCCTCACCATGGCCCGCACCATCTGTGCACTGGTCCAATACAAGAACATGCGCCTGCAGGATGCAGTCAACGAGATGATTGATCACCAGCTAACAGCCATGAAAGGCGACGGCGGCGTCATCGCCATAACTCCTGATGGTCAGATAGCCTGGGGCTTCAACACTCCCGGCATGTTCCGTGCGCGGTTCGTCGAGGGCGGCAAGGTGCAGATGGGAATCTACAAGGACGAGCCCTAACGCCTAGAAGTGCCCGATCAATTCCCGGAAACTACCGAGCTCTATCAGTAGCTCGCTCCCCGTCGGTGCGTCCACCACCTCGTGTTCCAGAACCCACGTGAAATCGTGCGGAATAAACACCGCATTAATCCCCGCCGCCAGCGCAGGATTGATATCCGACTTCGGCGAATTCCCAATCATCCACGTCGACCCACAATCACACGCGTGCGCCGCAATCACTCCGCGATACGCAACCTCGTTCTTCTCCGCCAGTACCTCGACGGCGCTGAACCAGGGCCGCAGCCCCGATCGTTCCAGCTTATCGGTCTGCTCGATCTGGTTACCTTTCGTGACCATGATCAATCGATGCCGCTGCGAAAGCTCCTCCAGCGTCTCCCCAACACCCGGAAGCAACTCAATCTCATTGGAAGCAATCGCCTCGGTAAACGAAACAATCTGAGCATGCCGGTCGACCGTGATGGTCGATTCGGTTAACTGTTCAAAGCAGTCGACCAGCGATCGCCGAAAGCTCTCAACGCCGTAACCGTGCGCCGCAATCGTCGCACGCTCACAAAGATTAAGATGCTCACGAACCTGCTCCACCGTGTGAGTCTTGTGATTGAGAAACGAGATGAACGAGGCAATCGCCCGCTCGAAATAAATATTGTTTTCCCAAAGCGTGTCGTCCGCGTCGATCAGCAATGTCTGTTGGCTATACCGGTCCGGGCGCTCGGTAGAAGAAGAGCTCATGTGCTTATACTAAAGTGCGCGCCTCTAGAGGGAAAATCACCGCACGCAACGTCTCGACCAACCTCTACATCCGGCCAATCTTTATAGGACACCAACCATGATCGTTGTGTTGATGGGTGTAAGTGGTTCAGGAAAGACAACCATTGGAACACTGCTCGCCAAGCGCATGGCTACGTCCTTCGCGGATGCCGACGACTACCATTCCGCCGCCAACAAAGCGAAGATGGCTGCCGGCCATCCACTCACCGACCAGGACCGCCAGCCCTGGCTCGAGACGCTGAACTCTCTCTTGCTCCAATGGTTCGAAGCCGGCAAGGGAGGCGTCCTGGCATGCTCGGCGTTAAAGGATGCGTACCGAAAAACCCTCGTTCGCGCCCTGCCCTCCAGCGCCTATGCCCTCGTATGGCTTGATGGCTCAAAGCAGATGATTGCCGAGCGCCTGGCCGAACGAAAAAACCACTACATGAATCCCGATCTCCTTGATAGCCAGTTCGCAACCCTGGAGCCGCCGGTCGACGCACTTCGCATCACCAACGATCGCGCCCCCGAACTAGTGATCGATGAAATCATGAACCACTTAGAGCAAGCATAAGGAGAAACAATGGCGTCGAAGTTATTTGATTTGGCAGGGAAGACCGCGGTAGTCGTGGGTGGAACCTCGGGAATCGGTCTCGCCATGGCGATTGGCCTCGCGGAGGCAGGTGCAGACGTCGTCGCCACCAGCCGTCGCGCAGAGCAGGTCGATCAGGCGGCGACCGCCATCGAAGCAACCGGCGTTCGAACCCTGCGTCAACCGTCCGACGTCGCCGATCGCGCCAGCCTCGAAGCCCTCTGCGTAGCTACCCTCGAAGCCTTCGGTAAAGTCGACATCCTCATCAACTGCGCCGGCAAGATCAAGCGCGCCCCCACCGTCGACTTCCCCGAAGACGAGTGGCAGTCCATCATGGACACCAACGTCACCGGCACGCTCCGCGCCTGCCAGATCTTCGGCCGCCCAATGCTCGACCGCGGCTATGGCAGGGTCATCAACATCGCGTCGCTCAATACCTTCGTCAGTCTCAAAGAGGTCACCGCCTACGCCTGCTCGAAGGCTGCCGTCGGAGCCCTCACCCGTTCTCTCGCCGTCGAGTGGAGCGCACAGGGCGTAACTGTCAACGCCATCGCACCCGGAGTCTTTCGCACCGCGCTCAATCAGAAGCTGCTAGACGAGAGCGAGCGCGGCAAAGAGCTGCGCATGCGCACCCCCATGAACCGCTTCGGGAAAACCGAAGAACTGGTCGGCGCGGCCATCTATCTTGCCTCCGACGCCAGCACCTTCGTGACCGGCGAAATCCTCGTGGTGGACGGCGGTTTCCTCGCCAGCGGCGTCAATCAGTAATCTCCATCAGTAACCACGTTCGGTTATTTCCGGTGTCTTCAGGCAATTTTGGGCATATCTCCCGAAACGGGCTCTCGTGCGCAAAAAAATGCAAACTTTGTGAATTTACCCTTCCAAAGTTCCGATACTTCGCGTAACGTAGGTAACACAGAATCTTCCACTAGTCACACTCTTTGGTAACCATTAGCCTCTAGCTGGGTACCCCCTGAATCTTGCTTGATTTTCTCCTGGAATCGCAAATCGCTTGAATTCTTGCACTTCTGAGTGATCGTTACTCTTTCCACAACTGTTTCAGGATGTCCTGCTCACGCTATTAGCAGTCGTGTTAACGGACGACCGGGCAACAAAAATCTCGCTTACGCTGGCTATCATGTTCAAGACGATCTACCTATCCACCGTGGTTCTCGTGCTCATCCTGTCGGGTGTCTGGCATATTGCTGCACCCCACTTGACGGAGCGTTGGATCAGTAGGGCCAATGGCATCCGACTCTTCGGAGCGCTGTTACTCGAACTCTCTATCCCCTGTGTCTGGTGGGGTGGATGGTACTACTGGGTCCTCTTTGGCGGCTTGACGATCTCTGGGGTGCTTCGGCTGTGCTTCCCCCAGAGCTCGCTCCGCACCGTTCTCCCCACCTATCCCAACTGGGTACAGACCTGCCTACTGGTCGAGGGTGCCGCTCTCATGTGGGTACTTCACTCCTAGATGACGTTCCCTGGACCGATGCCCCCGCTACGGACAATTGAAATCTATCGGAGATCTGCATCTTTCCCGCCGCACCTTAAGCCTGCCGATGCAATCGCTCCACCGCTCCAACCGCCCGCCGCAAGGCTCGATCTCTCTCCTTCTTCAAGAGCTTTGCCAGAGCCGAAGACTTCCCAACAGTCTTCTTCGCCAACTGCGTAAGCAACATCCAGTCGTGCCACCCGCCAATCGCGTCCAACACCTTCTTCATCCTCTTCGCGAACCGCTCCGACTGCGCAGACTCATCCTCCATTTCAGCAAGATATCGGGCAGACTTCGAGCCCTTTCGATAGTCATGCAAACTTGTGGAATCAGCGACATCCAACCTCCGTGCGCTGCGCCGCTCTACTGCGCGCGCCTCCTTCAACAAGGACGTCCACGTTATACCTGATAAGTCTAGGTTCAAAGGACTTACTCGTTCCAATTCTTCATCCACTACATCTGCGATGACAAAGGCTAGCTCGATGGCAGCGTCATACCTATACTTCTTGAGTTTCGCTTGAAGTTTCCGCGCTTCATCATTGAGAAAGCTGCCTTTGGCTTCGAAAATTGCAGCTCCTTTTGCCTTCAGTAAGTCCTCCAGCAAGCCTCTCTGGACGTCCATATCGCGGACAGGTCCGGCTGCTTTCCGAATAGGTTTCAACGCCTTAAGCGCCTTATCAACCTTCCGCCCGAACTTGATGTTGCCGGGACGTCGGCGTTTCGCCGCGTTCAGCAGCGCTTCCATCCGTCGTGTCGTCGTCCGCAGTTGATGCACGGCCTCACGCTTAGGCCGAACACGGCACGCCTCCAGCGCCGCGAAAAACTCGCTCTCCAAGTGCTCGAAGATGCGGCCCGGCTCAATCATCGCTGCCCGCCCTCAATGATCGCCTTGCCCGGCAATCGCTGATAGTAGGAGATGCTACGCCCATACAGTGGTCGGCGGCTCCCGTTCGCTTAACCGTTCCTGCTCGCCTCGTGTTCCGGCACAAGCGCCAAAGCTGTCGTGTCCATGCGATACTTCCGGTGCCAGATTCCGTCGCATCCAGGAGCTATTTCATGCCGCACGCGTCCCCGCTCAAGTACCAGTCAGGTTTCGGAAATGAATTTGCCACCGAGGCGCATCCCGGGGCTCTCCCCATCGGCCAGAACTCCCCGCAAAAGCACGCCCTCGGCCTCTACACCGAGCAGGTAAGCGGCTCTGCCTTCTCCGCGCCCCGCGGCCTCAACCGCCGCTCCTGGATGTACCGCATCCGCCCCTCCGTCGTCCACGAGCCCTACCAGCCCTTCCCGGAACCCACCCTCCTGCGCAGCGGTCCCTTCGACGAAGAGCCCACACCGCCCAACCAGATGCGCTGGGACCCCCTCCCATTCCCGACCACCCCCACCGACTTCGTCGAAGGCCTCGTCTCGCTCGGCGGCAACGGCGATCCCGCCACCCATGACGGCTGCGGCGTCCACCTCTACGCCGCCAACGCCTCCATGACCGACCGCGTCTTCTACAACGCCGACGGCGAACTCCTCATCCTCCCGCAGCAGGGAACCCTCCGCCTGGTCACCGAGTGCGGCATCCTCGAAGTTGCCCCAGGCCACCTCGCCGTCATCCCCCGCGGCATCAAGTTCCGCGTTGAGCTTCTCGACGACAAAGCCCGCGGCTACATCTGCGAGAACTACGGCCAGCCCTTCCGCCTCCCTGACCTCGGCCCCATCGGCGCCAACGGCCTCGCCAACCCCCGCGACTTCCTCACCCCCGTAGCCGCCTACGAAGACATCGACGGCGACTTCGAAGTCGTCTCCAAGTTCCTCGGCAAGCTCTGGACCTCGCACTACAACCACTCGCCCCTCGACGTCGTCGCTTGGCACGGAAACTACGCGCCCTATATCTACGACATGGCCCGCTTCAACACCATCAACACCGTCAGCTTCGACCATCCCGACCCCTCCATCTTCACCGTCCTCACCGCGCCTTCGCTAGTCCACGGCACGCCCAATATCGACTTCGCCATCTTTCCCCCGCGCTGGCTCGTAGCCGAGCACACCTTCCGCCCACCCTGGTTCCACCGCAACATGATGAACGAGTTCATGGGCCTCATCTACGGCGAGTACGACGCCAAGGCCGAGGGCTTTCTCCCTGGCGGCGCCAGCCTCCACAACTGCATGTCCGGCCACGGCCCCGACGCTGAAACCTTCGACCGCGCCTCCGCCGCCGATCTCAAGCCCCACCACATCAAGGACACGTTAGCCTTCATGTTCGAAACCCGAATGGCCGTCCGCCCCACCCGCTACGCTCTCGAATCCAAAATCCTCCAGCACGAATACTACGAATGCTGGCAAGGTCTAAAACGCAACTTCACGATCCCCAAGCCCTAGAAATCGCATTTGCTTTCGCCCTTGCTCTTCGTCTTGCCATTGTTTTACTTTTGCCGTTGCCGTTGCCGTTGCCGTTGCTTTGCTTTTGCCGTTGTGTGTTTTACGCCGTCATCCTGACCCTAGAACGCAGTGAAGGGGAAGGATCCCTGTATTTGCTTTTGCTGTTGCCTTTTGCTCTTGCTGTTGCCCTCGCATTTGTTCTTCGGATTAGGTCCGGGCTTTAGCCCGAACAATTACGCACCCAGAAAGATGGGCTTTAGCCCTGGGCTTCTTCTATCCCATAGCCCTCCGATCTTTTCGCCAGACACCACCAATCGCAGGCCCTAAACTCAAATCCATGAGCACCCTCACTAGCTGGGTCGGCACCGCCAACGAGCCCGATAGCGGCTTCCCCCTGCAGTCGCTCCCGTTCTGCGCCTTCACGTCCGCACCCGACGCCACGCCGCACCTAGGCGTAGGCATCGGCGCCTTCATCCTCGACCTCCACCAGCTCCAGTCCAACAACCTCCTCATCACCCTCCCCGCCGTCCTTCAGTCCGCCTGCACCGCCTCACAGCTCAACGCGCTCATGCGCTGCGGCCCTCAAGCCTGGTCCGCGCTCCGCCAACGCCTCACCGACCTCCTCACCACCATCGAACCCCGCTCCGACCGCAACACAGACCAGCAGCGACTCGTAGCCTCGCTCATGCTCCCGCAAGCGAAGGCGATCTACCACAAGCCCGTGGCCACAGAAAACTACACCGACTTCTACGCCTCCATCCACCACGCCACCAATGTCGGCAAGCTCTTCCGCCCCGGAGCCCCGCTGCTCCCGAACTACCCTTGGCTCCCCATCGGCTACCACGGCCGAGCCTCCTCGCTAATCATCAGCGGCACGCCCATCCGCCGCCCCCACGGCCAGATCAAACTCCCCGACCAACCCGCACCCGTCTTCGAACCCACCCGCCAGCTAGACTACGAGCTAGAAGTGGCCGCCTACGTCGGCACCGGCAATCCTCTCGGCACGCCCATCTCCATCGCCGATGCCGAGCAACACCTCTTCGGCCTCTCTCTCCTCAACGACTGGTCCGCCCGCGACATCCAGTCCTGGGAGTACCAACCCCTCGGCCCCTTCCTAGGCAAAAGCTTCGCCACCAGCCTCTCCCCCTGGATCATCCCCATCGAAGCCCTCGCCCTTTACCGCACCCCGCTAGCGCCGCGCCCCTCCACCAACCCCGCACCCCTCCCATACCTAACCGAACCCTCTTCCGCACCGTCCTCCTTCGACATCACGCTAGAAGTCCTCCTCTCAACCGCAGACATGCGCGAGCGCAACCTCCCGCCCACCCCCCTCTCCACCAGTAACCTTAGCGATCTCTACTGGTCCTTCGCGCAGATGCTCACCCACCACACCAGCAACGGCTGCAACCTCCAGCCCGGCGACATTGTCGCCACCGGCACGGTCTCCGGCCCGCAACCCGGCTCCGAAGGATGCCTACTAGAGATCACTCAGCGCGGCACCGTCCCCCTGCAACTCCCCACCAACGAACTCCGCGAATTTCTAGCCGACGGCGACGAGATCATCCTCCGCGGCCACTGCCACCGCGAAGGTCTCCCGATTCTCACCCTCGGCGAATGCCGCGGAACCATCCAACCCGCCATCTAGCACGGCTAGCGTTTCTCCGCATCGTTTTCGATAGGCCCACTCATCAGGACTGATCACCTTCGCTCAAAAAAGAATTGGCATTCTCCGCCGCCCATTGCCTGAAGGTACGGGGTTTTCTTCCTAGAATGCGTTCAACGTCATCAGTTACTTTTGCTAGGCGCCCCTCTCGAATGGCTCGCCACAAAGCGACATGAGCTTCAGTCTCCTCTGGAGAACCACTGATCCTCGAGTAGCGCTCGCGCGCTTCCTCGTCCGATATTGCCTGGAATGTCAAAGGCCTGCCGATCGCTTCCGAGATTGTGGCAGTCGCTTCTCCCAATGTCAGCGAGTCAGGGCCAGTAATCGGGAGCGAGTGACCCGCGTAGTTCTCGTTTACCAAGGCCTCAACGGACACTGCCGCAATATCTTCGGTGTGGATGAAGGGACGGCGCCCATTTGCAGTAGATGACCGAACGAGTCCTTCGGCCTTGATGGATCGCGCCCACGCAAGCAGGTTAGACATGAAGCCAGTGGGGCGGACAAAGGTGAATGGAATTCCTGCCGCACGTATCGCGGCCTCCCCCTTCTCGTGCCACGCTCCGATCGCAAGACCCTGCTCGACGTCCAGCGATGAGAGCTTGACGAGCCGCTTTACCCCCGCTTGTTTTGCCAGTACGGCGGCCATTTCGTCTCGTTGCGGGATCTCAGGGCCAACGTTGACGAGATACATGGTCTCTACTCCGCTGAGGGCTTGCCGCATTGAAGCTGGTTCGGTGAGATCACCTGCAAAGACGTCAACGCGTTCTCCAAATAGAGAACGAGCTTTATCTTCATTGCGCACGAATACGCGTGGACGGATATTGCGTCCCAGTAAGTGCTTTACAACTCTCGAACCGACTTCTCCTGTTGCACCTGTAAGTCAGATAGTTCATTTCTCCTCTATTCCATGAGCGTGCGCGCCATTGCCGCTTTAGCTCACCTCATAAGGAAAAGCCTATGGGAGAAAGGAGCTTTGTCTACTCGCATAGGGAGAGCCGGCTATCCTGAGCATTATTAGAAAGTTGCATCAGAATATAAACGAAAGCTCACATTTTCATCTACACTGATCGCGTGAGAGCAGAAGCAAAGGTAAAGAAAACTTCTTTTCGCCGCGAACCAGCCCAACAGCGGGCGCTAGTCACGGTCGAGGCGATGCTCGACGCTGTTGTGAAGTTGCTTAAGCGCGGCGGCGCTTCTTCGATTACAACGAATCGTATTGCGGAGACTGCGGGGGGTCAGCATTGGCTCCGTATACCAGTATTTCCCAAACAAACGAGCGATCTTTATCGCTCTGCACGAGAGGCACATTGGCCAGGTTGATCGCGTGATTCAGCGCAAAATAACGGAAAACGCAGAAGCATCGTTCGAAATGCTAGTTACATCGCTGGTCGACGGCATGATCGAGGCGCACGCTGTTGACCCCGAGCTGTCAGAGCTGCTGCAGTCGGAGGTGCCGCATCGCGCTGACAGCACGCGCGATTTCTCAGTTCGCCTTCACGGTGTCTTCCGTAGCGCGCTTACCCCCTACGCGAAAGAGTTGGGCGGAAAAATTGATCTCAATACGCGAGCATTTTTCTTAAGCAACATGGTGGATGCACTCGGTCATGCTGTCATATTGCGGAGACCGCCCGGTTTATCGCTCTCACGGGCCAGAGCAGAGGTAATTCGAGCTATCGTGACTTGTCTCCGAAATTGAGGTGGCGCATTGCTTTTAGACGATACTTGCGCGGCGCATAAGCCCCGGAGGAACGGCAATCTCCACCCCCTCAGTTGACATCCCTCCAACCAAACATTCATCCTTTCGAGTGAACCCACCGGCTCATCAGCAGCCGCCAAACCGCGCCAAAGGAGAACCCACCATGGCCACCCTCACCCAGCAGGCCCCCGAAACCGTCGTCGACTTCCTCCCCCTCAACGGTACCGACCACGTCGAGTTCTACGTCGGCAACGCCCGCCAGGCCGCCTACTTCTACCGCACCGCCTTCGGCATGAAACTCGTCGCCTACGCTGGCCCCGAAACCGGCCGCCGCGACCGCGCCTCCTACGTCCTGCAGCAAGGCAAGATCCGCTTCGTCCTCACCACCGCCCTCCGCGCTGACTCCGACGTCGCCCGCCACGTAGCCAAGCACGGTGATGGCGTCCGCGCCATCGCCCTCTGGGTAGACGACGCCGCCAGCGCCTGGTGCGAGACCACCAAACGAGGCGCCCGCTCCATCCAGGAGCCCACCACCCTCTCCGACGACCAGGGCTCCGTAGTCATCTCCAGCATTGCAGCCTACGGCGACACCCTCCACACTTTCGTCGAGCGCAAAAATTACACCGGCGCCTTCTTTCCCGGCTACAAAGCCATGCCCGAAGATACAGTCGCTCGCCCGGTAGGCCTCCTGCACGTCGACCACATCGTCGGCAACGTCGGCTGGAACGCCATGAATGAGTGGGTCGACTTCTACTCCAAGGTCATGGGCTTCCAGCTCTACCAGCACTTCGACGACAACGACATCTCCACCGAATACTCGGCCCTCATGTCGAAGGTCATGGCCAACTCCACCGGCTACGTAAAATTCCCCATCAACGAGCCCGCCGAAGGCCGCCGCAAGTCCCAGATCGAAGAGTACCTCGACTTCTACGATGGCCCCGGCGTCCAGCATCTCGCCCTAGCCACGCACGACATCCTCGCCACCGTCTCCGCCCTCCAGCAGCAGGGCGTCAACTTCCTCACCGTCCCGCACAGCTACTACACCGAACTCCAGGACCGCGTCGGCAAGATCGACGAACCCCTCGACGAGCTCGAGCGCCTCGGCATCCTCGTCGACCGCGACAACGAAGGCTATATGTTGCAGATCTTCACCCAGCCTGTAGAAGACCGCCCCACCCTCTTCTACGAAATCATCCAGCGGAAGGGAAGCCGCAGCTTCGGCAAAGGAAACTTCAAGGCCCTCTTCGAGGCAATAGAGAGAGAACAGGATGCTCGTGGAAATTTATAGAGAGCAAGATGCACGTGGCAACCTCTAGCGCGCACGGTCTGAACAAACTCTACCCCGACGCCCACGCCGTGCTGGCCGACATCGTCCACGACGACATGCTGCTAGCCATAGGCGGCTTCGGCCTCTGCGGCATTCCCGAAGCCCTCATCGCGGCACTCCGCGACACCGGCGCACGCAATCTCACCATCGCCAGCAACAACGCAGGCATCGACAACTGGGGCATCGGCCTCCTCCTCAAAACCCGCCAAGTCAAAAAGATGATCTCCAGCTATGTAGGAGAGAACGCCGAGTTCGAACGGCAGTTCCTCCAAGGCGAGCTCGAAGTCGAGTTCGCCCCGCAGGGAACTCTGGCCGAACGCATGCGAGCGGGAGGCGCGGGCATCCCCGGCTTCTACACCCGCACCGGCGTCGGCACGCTAGTCGCCGAAGGAAAAGAGCACAAGGATTTCGACGGTCACACCTACATCCTCGAGCGCGGCATCGTCGCCGACCTCGCCCTCGTCAAAGCCTGGAAGGCCGACACGCAAGGCAACCTCGTCTACCGCCGCACCGCCCGCAACTTCAATCCCAACGCTGCCACCTGCGGCAGGATCACGGTCGCCGAAGCCGAGATCATCGTCCAGCCCGGCGAGCTCGATCCCGATGAGATCCACACTCCCGGCATCTTCGTTCACCGCCTCGTCCACAATCCGCACTGCGAAAAACGCATCGAAAAAATCACAACACGAGAGGCCTGACCGTGCCCTGGACCCGAAATCAAATGGCCGCGCGCGCCGCCCTCGAACTCCGCGACGGCTTCTACGTCAACCTCGGCATCGGCATCCCCACCCTCGTCGCCAATTACATTCCAGCCGGAATGAGCGTCACCCTGCAATCTGAAAACGGCCTGCTCGGCATGGGCCCATTTCCTCTCGCCGCCGACGTCGACCCCGATCTCATCAACGCCGGCAAAGAGACCGTCACCTTCACCCCCGGAGCCTCCACCTTCTCCAGCGCGGACTCCTTCGCCATGATCCGCGGCGGCCACATCGACCTCGCCATCCTCGGCGCCATGCAAGTCTCCGAGCGCGGCGACCTAGCCAACTGGATGATCCCCGGCAAGCGCGTCAAAGGTATGGGAGGCGCCATGGATTTAGTATCAGGAGTCCGCCGCGTAGTCATCATCATGGAGCACACCGCGCAGGGCAGCCCCAAGCTCCTCCCCACCTGCACCCTCCCGCTCACCGGCGCAGCAGTAGTCAACCGCATCATCACCGACCTCGGCGTATTCGACATAACTCCCACCGGCTTCGAAGCCATCGAGCTAGCCCCCGACGTAACTCCGGAGCAAGTTCGCCAAGCCACCGCAGCCCCCGTCCACTTCACCAGCTAGTTTTTAGTCTCGCCGTCGGCGCAGGGCGACCACACGGCTTTTCGCTTCTCCAGAAACGCGGTCACCCCCTCATAAAAATCTTTCGTTTCCCGCGCCGCAGCATTGGCCTCCAACGACAACTCAATCGCGGCATCCAGCCAAGCCTTACTCTGCGCGGCTAACAACTTCTTCGTAGCCCGCAACGACTCCGGACTATTCTCCGCCAGCACTCCCGCCAGCGTATTCACTCGAGCCTCCAACTCCTCAGCAGCCACCACCTCATTCACCAACCCCAGCCGGTAAGCCTCCGCCGCATCAAACAGCTTCCCGGTGAGCAGTAATCCCCGCGCCTGCTTTTCCCCAAGCTGCCGCACCAAATACGCTGACACGAGCGCCGGCACAAACCCGATCCGCGCCTCCGTATACCCAAACTTCGCGGTCGGCACCGCCAGCGTAAAGTCGCAGATCGTCGCCAGCCCTGTGCCCCCCGCAACCGCCGCGCCGTGCACCGCGGCGATGGTCGGCTTCGGCAGCTCATACAGCGTCCGAAACAACTTCGCCACCCGCTCCGCATCCGAGCGATGTTCCGCCGCGCTCTTCTCCTTCGCCCCCTGCAGCACGCTCAAATCCAGTCCCGAACAAAACGCCTCGCCCGCCCCCTCCAGCACTACCACCCGGCAATCACTCGCTGCGGCCTCTTCCATCGCCGCAATCAACTCATCCTGCATCAGCGGCGTCATCGCATTGCGCCGCTCCGGCCGATTCAGCCGGATCCTCCGCACCCAACCCTCTTGCCCAACCACAATCGTTTCGTAGCTCAAATCGTCGCTCCTATACCGCGTGCCCGCCGAAGTCCCGCGCAATCCGCGCACTCTCCCACTCAAGTTCATTCAATCCTTGAAGTCTCGCCTGCCCCAACCTCAACTCGTGGAACGCCACCAGCAGCTCATCCGTCGGAAGATTGCCCACCAACTCATCCTGCGCAAACGGACATCCCCCCAGCCCCCCAATCGCCGCGTCGAACCGCCGACACCCGCCTGCATACGCCGACTTCACGCGATCCACCGCCGCATCCCGCCGCGCGTGCAGATGCACCCCAACCTCCAGCGCCTCATGCTCAGCCACCACTTCGCCCACAACCTCCAACACCTGCAGCGACGTAGCCGCACCCACTGTATCCGCCAGCGAGACCGTCCCAATCCCCATCCCCTCCAGCGTCTTGCACGCGTCCGTCACTTGCGTCAAACTCCACTCATCCCCATAAGGATTCCCGAACGCCATCGACACATACGCCACCACCCGCACCCCCGCGGTCCGCGCAATCCGGCAAATAGTCTCCAACGTCTGCAGCGACTCCTTCTGCGTCTGCTTCTGATTCCGCTCCAGAAACGTCGGCGAGATCGAATACGGAAACCCCATCACCCCCACTGCCTCCGTAGCAATCGCCCGCTCGGCCCCCTTCTCGTTCACCACAATCCCAATCACGTCCACACCGTGCACCTGCCCCAACAGCCTTAGCACCTCTTCCGAGTCCGCCATCTGCGGCACCGCCGCCGGCGACACAAAACTCACCGCATCCAAATGCCGAAATCCCGAGTCCACCAGCCGCCGCAGGTACGCAGCCTTCCGCTCCGCAGGAATATGCCCCGGCAGCGCCTGCCAGGCATCCCGCGGACACTCCACAATCTTCACCGCATCCGTCGCCATGCTTTACCCCCGCGAAGGCTGCACCTTCAGAAGCTCGCGCGCAATCACCATCCGCTGAATCTCACTCGTTCCTTCGCCAATCGTGCACAGCTTCACATCGCGATAGAACTTCTCTGCAGGATAGTCCTTGATGAACCCATACCCCCCAAACAACTGCACGGCCTCATTACAAATCCTCACCGCAACCTCGCTCGCAAACAGCTTCGCCATCGCCGACTCCCGCGTCACCGTCCGCCCCGAATCCTTCAGCACAGCCGCCCTCTGCGTAAGCAACCGCGCCGCATCCAGCTCCGTCGCCATATCCGCCAGCTTCCACTGAATCCCCTGGAACTCCGCAATCGCCTTCCCAAACTGCCGCCGCTCCTTCACATACTTCGTAGCCGCATCCAGCGCCCCGCGCGCAATCCCCAACGACAGCGCCGCAATTGAAATCCTTCCCCCATCCAAAACGCGCATCGAGTCGACAAACCCCTCGCCCTCAACCCCCAGCAGATTCTCCGCCGGAATCTCGCAGTCCTCAAAGATCAGTTCGCTCGTATCGCTCGCGCGCAGCCCCAACTTATTTTCTTTTTTCCCCGGCCGAAATCCCTTCGTCCCTTTCTCCACCACAAACGCTGACAGCCCATGCGTCCCCTTACTCTTATCCGTCACCGCAATCACCACGGCCGTATCCGCATAGCTACCATTGGTGATGAACGTCTTGCTCCCATTCAGCACCCACTTATCGCCTCTGCGCACGGCGGTAGTCCGCGCACCGCCCGCATCCGACCCCGAGCCAGGCTCCGTCAGCCCCCACGCTCCCAGCCACTCGCCGCTCGCCAGCTTCGGAACATACTTCCGTTTCTGCGCCTCATTGCCCGCCAGAAAAATATGATTCGTCCCCAGCGAATTATGCGCCGCTACAATAATCCCAATCGACCCATCCACCGCCGACAACTCTTCGATCGCCAGCACATAATCCACGTACCCCATCCCCGCGCCGCCATACTCTGGCGGAAAGATCACGCCCAGCAACCCCATCTGCCCAAGCTTCTTCACCACGGCAGCAGGGAACTCGCTCTTCTCATCCCACTCCGAAACATGCGGAGCAATCTCCCGCGCAGCAAACTGCCGAATCTCCTTCCGCAGCGCCTCCTGGTCCTCCGTCAACACAAACGGGTACAGCCCTTCCACCGACTCAACCGCAACACTCATCGACAAACTCCTTCGCGCAACCCGCGCCACAACATGAACTTTCTCCGCCAACACTACGTTTTGCGCGTGGCCAAGTGAGCGAATCATACAGTCCAGCGCCAGCGCCTG
>Ga0302324_100010401_pt1 | contig 19271 bp, 21 predicted proteins | sample Palsa_T0_1_FD_201949 | JGI IMG/M metagenome (GOLD analysis project Ga0302324, IMG submission 201949) | Peat permafrost microbial communities from Stordalen Mire near Abisko, Sweden - Palsa_T0_1 | ecosystem: Environmental > Terrestrial > Soil > Palsa > Peat permafrost | place: Sweden: Abisko...
TGTTCGGACCCGGCGACCTCGTGCTCACGCCGCACGATACCTGGCACAACCACGGCAATCAGAGCGAGGAGCCCGCCATCAACTTGAGTGTTCTCGATCTGCCGCTGGTCGAGACCTTGAACTCGCTGTACTTCGAGCACGATTACACCGAGGAAGAGGAGGGCAAGCGCGTGCGCCGCGCCATGCAGACCGAGCGCTTCCCGGAAGGCTACTCGCATCGCGTGTACGGCGCCGGCGGGTTTCTGCCGCGGTTCGTGTCGCACCGGCGCGGGGCGGGCAATGCCTCGCCGATGTACGTGTATCGCTACGACATGATGCGCGAGCTGCTCGAGAAGTTTCGCGACTGGGAGGGCGACCGCCACGAGGCGTTGATGGTCGAATACGTCGATCCCACCAGCGGTCAACCCGTCTACAAGACCATGACGTTCTTCATGCAGATGCTGCGCCCCGGTGAGCGCACGCTGCCGTTGAAACAAAGCGCGAGTCTCGTCTGCTCACCCTTCGAAGGCCGCGGCCACAGTGTGATCGGCGGTCAACGCGTGGACTGGGAGCCGTTCGACACGTTCGTCGTTCCGGGCGGCACCTGGTGCGAGCACGTCAACGCGTCCGATGAGGAGCCGGCCATCCTGTTCGTGGCGAGCGATGAGCCCACGCTCAAGGCGCTCGCTCTCTATCAGAAGCACGGCAAGGACGAGCACGGCAACATCGTCCGTCTCTATTAGTACTTATGGCACGCTCCAAGAACACGCGCTTGGTGGCGCACATCGACTGCCCGGGCGGCGGTCAGGTGTGGGTGGACGGCAAGACGCTCTATATCGGCCACATGCGCGAGCCCACCGGCACGACCATCGTCAACATCGAGGATCCGGCCCACCCTGTGGTGCTGGCGCGCGTCGAGGTGCCTCCCGGCTGGCACTCGCATAAGGTGCGCGTGGCCAACGGCCTGATGGTCGTCAATCACGAGCGCCAGGGTCAGGGTGGTGATCCGAATTTCGGCGGCGGTCTCGGTATCTACGATGTGTCGACGCCCTCCCGGCCGGAGCTGCTCTGCAAGTGGCGCACCTATGGCAAGGGCGTGCACCGCTACGATTTCGACGGGCGCTATGCCTACATATCTCCCACCGCCGAAGGCTACGTCGGCAACATCATGATGATCCTGGACCTCAAGGATCCGAAGCATCCAGAGGAAGTGGGGCGCTGGTGGATACCGGGCCAGTGGCAGGCGGGCGGCGAGACCAATCCTTGGGCGGAGGGCCCTGCGCCGCGCTGCCATCACCCGATGCGCATGGGCGACCGGCTCTACGTGAGCTACTGGCATCACGGCTATCACATTCTCGACATCTCCGACATGTCGAAGCCGAAGCGCATCGCGAGCGGCAACACCTCGCCCACCTTTCCGCATCCGACGCATACCTGTCTGCCGATTCCGCAGACGCTCAAGGGCCGCAAGGTCATGGTGGTCGCGGACGAGGACGTCGCGAAGCTCTGGCCGTCGGCGCCGGCGTTCACCTGGATCTACGACATCACCAACGAGTATTGTCCCGTGCCGATATCGACCTTCCAGGTCGAAGGCCTCGATCCGGACGGTGCGCCGCAGCCGCCCTTCATGGGCTGCCATCAGCCCTCCGAACGCTTCAAGGGGACCATCGTTCCGTTCGCGTGGTTCGCGAAGGGGTTGCGGATCCTCGACATCGCCGATCCCTTCGCGCCGCGCGAGGTGGCCTTTTACGAGACGGATCCGCCGCAAGGGTTCAACCTCGCCTCATCAAACGACGTGACCATCGACGATCGCGGCCTGTGCTACCTCATCGACCGACAGCGCGGCGTCGACGTCATCGAGACCTCGGCACTTTGACAACCAGGATGCGGCCCTTCACGTGAACGACAAGATCATCACCATCGGAAAGCGCAATCCGAATCTGCCCTTTCACCCCGCCGTGCGCGCGGGGGATTTCATCTATGTGTCGGGCCAGGTTCCCAAGGACGAGAACGGCGACATGTGCTGCGGCAACATCGAGGAGGAAACTCGCTGGACCCTCGAAGCCCTGCGCCGCATCCTGCAAATGGACGGCGCGGACTTGGGCGACGTGGTCAAGGTCACCGTGTACCTCGCGGATGCGCGGAATTTCGGGCGCTACAACAAGATCTTCGGCGAGTACTTTCCGGACGGGCGCATCTCGCGCACCACGGTCGAGGCCCGCGCGGTGATCGAATGCAAGATCGAGATGGATGCGGTGGCCTACAAGCCGCGCAGTTGAATTCGTCAAACGCTTGAGCAGCCGTACGGGAGAACACAATGTTGAGGATTCTGGGTCGAGGCACATCCGGGAACGTGCAAAAGGTCGTCTGGCTGCTCGAGGAGCTCAAAGAGCCGTACAAGCGGGAGGATTACGGGCGTCAATTCAACAACACCCAGACGGAAGAGTATTTGCGGCTCAATCCGAACGGCAAGGTGCCGACCTTGGTGGACGGCGAGGCCATCGTCTGGGAGTCGAATACGATCCTGCGCTATCTGTCCAACAAGCTCGCCGGCGGCGCGGCGCTCTACCCGAGCGAGCCGGCGGCGCGCAGCCAGGTCGAGCGCTGGATGGACTGGCAACTCGCCTCGCTGAACGCGCCCTATCTGGGCGTCTTCAGAGAAGCGAAGAAAAAAGAGGATGAGCGCGCGGCGAGCTTCGCGGCCGACGCGAAGGAGCTCTCGGCGCAGCTCGAGATCCTGGAGAAGGGCATGGGCGGCTGGATTGGCGGGGCGAATTTCTCCATCGCCGATATTTGCTTGGGACCCATCATCGATCGTGCGCTGGCGTTCCCGGTCTCGCTGCCGGCACTACCGGGCGTGCGAGCCTGGCGCGACCGGGTCGTGACCCGCGAGGCGTACAAGAAGTCGAAGGGCTGACCGGTGAGAGGGGCGGCAGTCATCGGGCTCGGCACCATGGGCCCGGGCATTGCGGCGACCTTGGCGCGCGCCGGCATGAAGGTCGCGACGTTCGACTCCGACGCGGGCAAGCGCAATAAGGCCCCCGCCGCGTTTGCCGGTGCGGCCACGGTGCTCTCGGCCCTCTGCGTTCCGGACCACACCGCTCACGCCATTGCCGTTCACGACAGCCTCGCGGACTGCGTCGCGGGCGCCAACCTCGTCATCGAGACGGTGCCTGAGAATCTGGACCTCAAGATCGAAGTGTTCCGCGACCTCGAGGCGCACGTCGCGGACGACTGCATTCTCGCCTCCGATACCTCCGGAATTCCGATCACCCACATCCAGGCGGGCACGCGGGTGCCGGGCCGCGTCATCGGCATGCATTGGTCGAATCCGCCGCACATCATTCCCATGATCGAAGTGATCTGGGGCGAGCGCACCGCGCCGGCAACGGCGGATGCGCTGGTGGCGGTGGTCCGGCGCTGCGGCCATTTGCCCATCACCATCCGCAAGGACGTTCCGGGATTCGTCGAGAATCGCGTACTCTACGCCATCATGCGCGAGTGCCTCGATCTGGTTGAACAAGGCGTCATCGATCCGCAGGATCTCGATGCCTGCGTCTCCTGGGGCATCGGCTACAAGCTCGCCGTGGTCGGACCCATGGCCTTGCTCGACATGGCGGGGCTCGACATTTACTCGGCCGTCGCAAGCTATCTCAACAAGGAGCTCTCGAATCGCTGCGACGTCGGCGCCTACATCAAGGAGCGAATCTCGCAGCACAAGCTCGGCATCAAGACGGGCGGCGGCATCTACGACTACACGGCGGAAAAGATCGCCGAGCTTCAGAGCCGGCGCGCATCGAGACTCGTCGCCGTGCGCAAGGCGCTCGAGGGATGAGGCTTTCCGGCCGGTCGATCGCGACGCTCTTGCTCGCGGGATTTGCGGCCCTTTGCTCTCCTCCCTACGCGCAGGCCGTGGAGGTCAAGTCGCTCGCCCTCATGCTGCCGGAAGAGCCCACCGACTTCGGCTGGAACCAGCAGGCCTTCAACGCCGCGAAGATCGTGTGTGCGAAATACGGCTTGAAGTTCATGCCGGCGACGGGCCTGGGCTACGGCGATGTGCATGCGCAGCTGCGCGAGCTGGTCGATGACGGGGCGAGCCTCATCATCGCCCATGCGAGCGGCTACAACACGGCGGCGCCCGAGATCGGCGCCGAGGCCCACGTGCCGGTGGCGATCGTCGATCGCCCGCAGGACTCGAGGCCGGGCGCCGTCGCCGATTACACCGTGAGCGGCCACGAAGGCGCCTATCTCGCGGGCGTCATGGCGGTGAGGATGACCAAGACTCGCGTCGTCGCCATCGTCGTCGCGGCCGAGTCGCCGCCCTGGAACAGTCAATCCGCGGCGTTCGCGCAAGGCGTCAAGGCCACCGATCCCGGCGTCAAGGTGCTGTATGCCGTCGTCGGAGCGGCGGCGTACTCCGACGTCGCCGGCGGCCGGCGCGTCACCGAATCGGTCATCGGAGCCGGCGCCGACGTCGTGTTCGGGCAGGGCGATCGCTCCGCCTTCGGCATGCTGCAGGCGGTGGAGACCAAGAAATCCGTGAGCGGCGGCACGGTGTGGTTCATCGATGAGATCGGCGATAAGAGCGCCATGGACAAGGGGAACCTCCTCTCCTCGGTGGTCTGGAACTTGGTGCCGGTGTATTCGGCCATGATCGAGGACTTGAAGGCCAACAAGTTCGGCACGCATGCGTACACCATTCAATTGGCCGACGACTCCGTACACATGCTGCATACCAAGCACATTCCCGACCCCGTGTGGGCCGAGATCGAGAGTCAGCGCAAGCTAATCGTCGAGGGCAAGCTCAAGATCGTGCCCATCTGGGATACGGCCAAGGTTCGCGCACTGATGACCTCGGTGGCGGCACCCGCGAAGTAGCCGGCTCGAACGAGTGGTCGACGCTTCCCTACGCAAGGTGACCAAGCGCTTTCCCGGCATCGTCGCCTTGGACGAGGTGTCGCTCGAGTTTCGCGGCGGCGAGATCCACGTGCTCCTGGGTGAAAACGGCGCCGGTAAATCCACACTGCTCGGGTTGCTCGCGGGGATGCAGCAGCCTGATGCGGGCGAGATCGTCATCGACGGCAAGCCCGTGCTGATCGACTCGCCTCGGCGCAGCATGGACTTAGGTATTGGCGCGGTGTTTCAGCAGCTGCTGCTGGTGCCGAGTCTTTCGGTCATCGAGAATCTGATGCTCGGCGGTCCCTGGTGGCAGCCCGTGAAACGAGCCGCGGCGCTCCGCCGCTTCGGCGAGCTTGCAACCGCGCTCGCGATTCGCATCGATCCGCACGCGCCCGTGACCGCTCTCTCGCTCGGTGAGCAGCAGCAGGTGGAGATTCTCCGTGCGCTGTGGCGTGAGGAAAAAATGCTGCTGCTCGATGAGCCGACGTCCATGCTCACGCCGCAGGGCGTTGCGGATCTCGGCCGCATGCTGCGCCGGCTCAAGGAGAAGGGTGTGGCGCTGATCCTCATCACTCACAAGCTCCTCGAGGCCTATGAGTTCGGCGACCGCATCTCGGTGCTGCGCCAGGGACGTCTCGCGGGCGAGATCGACCCCGAGCACATGCGCTCTTTGAGCGAGGGCGAGAGAACCGCGGAAGTGCTGCGCCTGATGTTCGGAACCGCGGCGAACGACGAGAGGAGGCGTGGCGCTCCGGATCTTGCCGCGTTGACCGGCCGCAAGGCGCATCGCGCGAGACCCATCGATCGCTCGAAGCCCCCCGTGCTCAACGTGAGCGCGCTCGCCACCGAGCGCCTGGTGGGCGAGACGGCGCTCCGCGAGGTCTCGTTCGAGCTCTGGCCGGGCGAGGTGCTCGGTATCGCCGGGGTCGACGGCAACGGCCAAAAGCACCTCGCGGAGGTGCTTGCCGGTCAGCGCGCCGTAGCGCAGGGACGGATTTCCCTCGCAGGTTGCGATGTCACGCGAGGGCGGGTGCCGCAGCGGCGCCTTGTCGGCATTCGCTATGTGACGGATGAGCGGCTGGGCGAGGGGACGGTGGGAACGTTCTCCGTCGCGATCAATCTGCTGCTCAAGGAAATCGGAGCGCCGCCCTACTGGCGGCACGGCGTCACGGATTGGAGCCTCATCCATGCGAGCGCGCGCGACAAAATCCGCGATCACGACATCCGCACGCCCTCGGAACGCACGCCGGTGGGCAAGCTCTCCGGCGGCAACATCCAGAAAGTGCTCCTCGCGCGCGAGCTCGGCGCCGACGCCCGCGTCGCCATCCTCAACAAGCCCACCTACGGGCTCGATCTGCAGAACCAGCGGCTCGCCCTCGAGCGGATCGACGCGGCGGCGGCGCGGGGCGTCGCCGTCATCGTGATATCCACCGATCTCGACGAATTGCTCGAGATCAGCGACCGGATCGGCGTGATGTTCCAGGGCCGCCTTGCGGGCATCATCGACAACACGGCGGACGCGGAGCGCAAGATCGGCTCGTTGATGACCGGGGCTAAATCCGCGGCAGCTAAGTCCGCGTGAGGAAGCTACGCATCGCCGATGGCCCCGCAGCCGCCGTGCTTCGAGTGCTGCTGCCGGTGGTGCTGGCGCTCGTCGTGGGCGGGGTTTTGCTGCTCGCGCTCGGCAAGAATCCGCTCGACTATTATGCGTTCGTGGTCGAGCGGGGCATCCTGCGCCGGGGCGGCCTGCAGGAGACCTTGACCCGGATGGCACCGATCCTCTTGATCGCCGCGGGACTGATCGTCGCCTTCCGGGCGGGCATCTGGAACTTAGGCGGCGACGGTCAATTTCTGCTGGCGGCCGTGTCGGCGGCCGGGCTCGCACCGGTGCTCGACGGCGTCCTGCCGCGCGGGGCGACGCTCCTGCTGTGCATGGCGGCGGGTGCGCTCGTGGGCGCGATCTGGTCACTGGCTCCGGCGATGCTCAAAGCGCGCTACGGCGTGAATGAGATCGTCACCACGCTCATGATGAGCTTTCTCGGCGTGAGCCTCTCCAATGTCCTCATCAAGCTCGTCCTATTCGATCCGGCGACCACGGTGCCGCAGACCCGGAGTCTCCCGGTGGATGAGCGCCTGCCGCGCATGTTCGGCTCGACCGTTCACTCGGGACTCCTGATCGCGGTGGTCGTCTTGGTGCTGATTCATCTGCTGATGACGCGCACGGCCTTCGGGCTGAAGCTGCAAGTGCTCGGAGCCAATCGAGCGGCCGCCGTTCATGCAGGCGAGCGAGTGGAGCGTTTGACCGTCCTCGCCTTCGTCTTGAGCGCGGGGCTGATCGGTCTCGCCGGCGCCGTGGAGGTGCTGGGCGTGTGGGGCACGGTGCGGGCGGACTGGAACCCCGCCTATGGGTTACTGGTCGTGCCGCTGGTATTCCTCGCGCGCTTGAACGGCTATGCCGTGATCGGGTTCACCTTCTTTTTCTCGGCACTGATGGTGGGGGGCGAAAGCGCGGCGCATCGAATCGGTATTCCTCAGTACTATGTGCTGGTGCTGGTGTCGCTCCTCTTGATATTTCTGGCGCTGGTCGAATACCTCGATCAGTCGCGCCGCAAGCGCCTCGCCGTCTGAGCCATGAACCCACTTCTCACCGAGCCGTTCCTTATCTCCCTGCTCTACGGCGCGGTCACCGCCGGCACACCGCTCCTCCTCGCCGGACTCGGCGAACAGATGTCGGAGAAAGCGGGCGTCCTCAACGTGGGCATCGAAGGCATGATGCTGTTCGGCGCGTACTCAGGTTTCGTCGCCGCCTGGTACACGGGCTCCTTCTGGCTCGGCTTTCTTTCCGGCGCATTGGGCGGCGCGGCGGTCGCCTTCATCGTGCTGCTCCTCTGCATCCGCCGGGGTCTCAATCAGATCGTCATCGGCATTGCAGTCACCATGGGAAGCCAGGGCCTGACGGCCTTGCTGCATTTCGTCGAGTTCAGCCGGACCTATCCGCGCCTTGCCGCGGCACCGGTGCTGGCGCTGCCGTATTTGAGCCGCATTCCCATCCTCGGCAAAGGACTCTTCAGCCACAGCCCGATCGTCTACTTGAGCGTCCTCTTGGTTGTAGTTCTAACCGGGGTGTACCGCGCCACGTACTTCGGGCTGAGCCTCGAGGCCGCGGGCAACAAGCCCTCCGCGCTCGATGCCGCCGGCGTCGATGTGATCCGCACGCGCTCGTTCGCCGTGCTGTTCACGGGCTTTCTCGCCGGGCTCGGCGGCGCCTACATGGCCATCGTGGCAGCCGGTCTTTTCGTGCCTTTCATGACCGGCGGCGCGGGCTTCATCGGCATCGTGCTCGCGATGCTGGCTCGCGGCCGGCCCGTCTGGGTGCTGGTGGGCGCTACACTCTTCGGCGTGAGTCTCGCGATGACCACGGCGCTGCAAGTCGCCGGCCTCAATGTGCCGACGGACGTGGTGCAGATGCTGCCCTTTGCCGTGGTGATGGCGGTGCTGGTGATCTTTGCGCGGCACAGTATGTTGCCGCCGGCGCTCGGTCTGCCGTATGTGCGCGGCGAGCGGTGAGTTTGCGCGGCGAGCGGTGAGTTCGCGTGGCGAGCGGTGAGTTGCGGCCATAGGAGTATTCGAGTCATGACTGAGACGAAGGTGCATTTGCTGGAAGGCGGGACGCTGGTGATCGACGGATTCCACGCGTTCTGGAACCGCGGTCCCGGCGGCGAGCTGAGGTTTCCCTGTTACAGCGTGCTCATCGAGCATGCCGACGGCCGCTACATTTTCGATACCGGCTACGATTTCGATCACGTCATGCGAGTGCTGCCCTTCGAGAAGCCCATCCAGGATCCCGCACAGACCATCCCGGCACAGCTCGCGAAGCTCGGCCTAGCGCCCAAGGACGTGAACTACGTCATCAACTCCCACTACCATTTCGACCATTGCGGCGGGAACAAGTACTTTCACACGGCGTGCACCGTGTGCCATGCCAAGGAGCTCGAAGCCGCGGGCAATTGCCAGCCGTTCGAGCATCTCGGGTATTCGGACTTGAGCTTCGCGCCGAGCCTCGCCCTGGAGCGTGGCCTCAAACTGCCGCCCGATCCGGCACTCGACATGTACACGCCCAAATTTCAGACCGTGACGGGCGATCAGGAGATCGCCAAGGGACTCTGGCTATTCGAGACGCCGGGTCACACCGCCGGCCACTACAGCCTGATGGTCGAGCTGAAGAACCGGCGTCCGATGCTCTTCACCGCGGATGCCTGTTACAGCAAGAAAAGCATGGACATGATGTGCATCTCCAGCTTTCACTTGGATCCGACCTCAAGCCTCGCCTCGATGAAGCGCCTGAAAGCCCTCGCCGAGAAGCACGATGCGGAGCTTTTCTACTCGCACGACCTCGACAGCTTCAAGACCTATCGAACCGGAGCGGACTACTACTCCTGATCGCCCGCTCGCCCTTTCCCGGAGTGAATCGCACGTTCAGGTGCGGCAGAAAGGCGTAGTCTCCACCGCCAAACCGATAGGGCGGAATCTCGCCATCGATCGCGAGATACGGGAGCCGCCTCAGCAGCTCTTCCAGCAGGACGTGAAGCTCCATGCGCGCGAGTCCGGCACCGGGGCAGGTGTGGATGCCGAAACCGAACGTCAGGTGTCGTTCGTGAATACGCGCCGGCGTTCGGGTTACCTTCCTTGCCCGCGATCGAACTCACGTTGACGATGCGCCCGTAGTCGTTTTCGCGCATGCGCGGCACGAGGGCGCGGCAAGCATGGAACACGCCGTTCAGGTTGACGCGCAGCACCCGATCCCATGCGGCGGTCGGATAATCCACGATTGGATTGTTGGGCCCCGAGATACCGGCCGCGGCGATCAGGATATCGACCCTGCCCAAGGCCTCGGCGCTCGTCGCCGCGGAGCGCTCGACGGCCGTTGCGTCGGAGACATCCACCGCGAGTGCTGCGCGACAGGCGCTGCCGAGGCTATCTCGCGCCGAGGCGAGCGCCCGCTCGTCGATGTCCCAGATTGAGACCGCGGCGCCCTCATTGGCGAGCCGTTTGGCGGTGTGCAGGCCGAGCCCGGAGCCGCCGCCCGTGATCACGGCGGTTCGGCCAGTGAAACGGTTCGCGTAGACGCCTATGGCAGCACCGCATCGCCGAGATGGCGCCAGGCGACGACCGTCTGCCGCTGCTCGCCGAGCTTGTCGACGCCGAGGCGCATCTCATCGCCCGGCTTCAGATAAAGCGGCTCGGGCTTCTGGCCGAATCCCACCCCCGCAGGTGTGCCGGTGGTGAGCAGGTCGCCGGGATAGAGCGTCACGAATTCGCTCACGTAGGCGATCAGCCGGGCGACCGAGAAGATCATGTCGCGCGTGTGCCCGGTCTGCATGCGCCGGCCGTTGACGTCGAGGAACATCGAGAGAGCCTGGGGATCTCCCACCTCATCGTGTCCGTACGGCGCGATCCACTGGAACGATGAGGCGGGACTGCCGCAGAAATGGAATTTCGATGCGCATCTCCTCGATGAGGGGTGGGACCGTCCTCGATGCGCGCAGGCCTGTCCGACAGGGGCGCTCGAGGCCATCTGCTCGAGCGACGAGGAGCTCGAGCGCCGGCGCATCGAGGAGGGCCTCGAGTGCCTCGCACCCGAGCTCGGCACACGGCCGAGAGTTCTCTATCGCGGGCTCGAACGCATCTCGCAGCGCTTTCTGGCGGGTAACGTCGTGCGATCAGTAGCCGGCGGGCGCCTCGAGAACGTCGTCGCGGCGCAAGTGATGCTCTCGATCGATGCGCGAGAGATGGCGGGCGCGACCGACGCCTTCGGCGACTTCAAGATCGACCATCTATCGAGTGCGGGCCCGATGAGCTATCGCCTCGAAGTCTCGCACGCGCAGTTCGGGGAAGCCGCGGTCGAGGGAGTCCTCACGGACAACTTGCATCTGGGGTCGATCCGGCTGCCGCACTGAGCGGTGGTCCCCTGAGCTGACGGCGCGCGCAGAGCGCTGCGCGCGCGTTTGCTCGCGCGTCCGACGTACACACATCATGTTCCAACGGCAATAGTGCCCATAGCCACTAATCATTCGTGCTCGCAGATTCGTCCCGCTATGTTCTTCACATACTGAAAGAGCAGTCGGCACGAGTGCAACCTCATGCCGGCTAGCGGGGAGTGGCATGACAAAGTCGACGCAATCGCCGCGGTACGATTTCGATCCGATCATTCATCGCAAACCCGTGCGCTTTCCAAGCGGCGAGCGGCTGGCGGTGCTCATGTACGTGAACATCGAGCACGTGCCGTTCGGCTCGACAGCGCTCGCGCACGCGATCTATCCCGGCACGCTGCAATTCAGTCCCGACATCCTGAATCACGCCTGGCGCGACTACGGCAATCGCGTGGGACTCTGGCGGATCATGCAAGCCATGGATCGTCACGGCTTTCGGGGCACGGTCAATTTGAACAGCGATGTCTGTCGCGAGTATCCGCAGATCATCCGCGAGGGCACGGCGCGCAACTGGGAATGGGGCGCGCAGGGCGACAACAACACCAGCATCCCGACGCTCATGCCGGAGGCGGAGGAGCGCGAGTTCATCCGCCGCAACGTCGGCATCACCGAGGAGGCGACCGGCAAGCGGCCGAAGGGCTGGCTCAGCATGGCGCTCGCGGAGAGCTTCGTCACGCCCGATCTTCTGGCCGAGGCCGGAATCGAGTACGTGTCGAACTACACCCACGATGAGCTGCCCGTGCCTCTGCGCGTGAAGCGCGGCTCGCTTCTGACCATGCCCTACACGCTCGAGATCAACGATGTCCCGACCATCATGGTGAAGGGCACTTCCGCGGAGACCTTCGGGCGCATGATCCGGGACCAATTCGACGTGCTCTACGAGGAGGGGAAGGAGCGGCCGCGGATCATGTCGATTTCGGTGCACCCGTTCATCTCGGGGCATCCGTTCCGGATGAAGCACATCGAGGCCTCGCTCGGCTACATCGCCTCCCACCCGGACATCTGGCTCACCACCGGGGGAGAGATCAACGACTGGTATCGCGCGAACTATCTCAAGACCTCGGAAGCGGCGTGAGCATGCTCGTGCGAAGAACACTCAATATGAAGATACGTGGGGGGATGTCCATGCGGCGTGAAATCCTGATAATCGGGTTGGTCTCCATCGTGTGCCTGCCGCGGCTGGTTCGGGCGGACGCGCCCGGCGAGGGCGAGGCGCTCCAGGAGATCACGGTGACGGCGGAGAAACAGACCGAGAACCTGCAGAAGACGCCGGCGGAGGTGACGGCAATCCCCGCCGTCGATCTCATCGATGCGGGCGTCACGGACCTGCGCCAGGCGCAGATGGTGGTGCCGTCGGTGCGATTCCAGGCCGAGGGCAACAATACCCAGGTCTTCGTGCGTGGTGTGGGCGCGAACCTCGATTTCCCGAACGTCGAGCCAAACGTCGCATTCAACTTCGCCGGCATATACCTGCCGCGCGAGGCGACGAGCGCCGCCTTCTTCGACGTGGCGCAGCTCGAGATCCTGCCGGGATCGCAGGGCACGCTCTATGGACGAAGCGCGATCGGCGGAACCATCAACCTCACGCCGGCGAAGCCCGGTTTCAACAATGACGGCGAGACCACGCTCGAGGCCGGTAACTACGAGTACGTACACGTCACCACCACGCAGAACATCAAGGCCTCGGAGGCGGTCGCGGTGCGGGCGGCGATCGATTATGCCTATGACGACGGCTACGAGGTGACCGGCGCCTACTCGAAGAACGACATCAGCGCGCGGCTCTCGACGATCATCAATCCGTCCGACCGGCTGTCGATCTATCTCTGGGCGCAAGGCGCCGAGAAGCGCGGATACACCGAGAACCTGGTGAACAAAGGCACGGATCCAGCGACCGGCGCCTACTGCGAGATGTGCTACTTCTTCGGCAATGTCTGGAACGATACGCGCACCGGGCCCTATGCCACCCCGTTCGGCGAGACAGCGGCCGAGCGAAATCACTACAAGACCGACATGCTCGGCGGCCAGATCGACTACCACTTCGACGGCGCAACCCTGAGTTACCTTCCGTCCTACCTCTATCTCGACGCGCGGCCTCTCTACTGGCTGAGCTCGATCCAATCGACCAATACCGCCCACTACAACCAGCTCACGCAGGAGCTCAGGCTCGCGAGCGACGGCGGCGGTCCCTGGAAATGGCTGGCCGGCCTCGGCTACTACGACTCGAGAAACAGCGGCTCGGAGTATCTCTTCACGAACCAGCCGTTCAGCTTCTATCAGACCAACGTGAATGCCGACCGCCTGCTCGGGTACTCGATTTTCGGGCAGGTGACGTACAGCTTGACCGACTCGTTTCGCATCATCGGCGGGAGCCGCGCCAGCTCGACCAAGCGCGAAGCCAGCGGCTTCGAGGTGGTCGCCCTCGGCGGGTTGCCCTATGACTTCGACAAGACCTACAACCACGCGGACTGGAAAGTCGGCGTCGAGCAGGATCTCACGCCCAGGATCATGCTCTACGGCATCGTGCAGACGGGTTTCCAGGCGGGAACGTTCAACGCCTTGCCGAATACACCCACGTTCAGCAACGAGGTGCGGCCCGAGGAGCTGCGCTCCTACACTGCCGGCTGGAAGTCGCGCTGGTTCGACGATCGGCTGCAGATCAACAATGAGGCGTATTACTACGGTTTCCACAACCTCATCATCCAATCCTATGATATCTCTGCGCCGTACAACCTGATCTTCAACGGCGATCGGGTCGATGTGAAGGGCGATCAGCTCGACGTGCTCGCGCGAGTGTTCTCCGCGGACCAAATCAATCTGAACGTCGCATGGTCGCGGTCGCGAAACGAGAGTGTGGTGGACCCGAACGGACACAACTACGACGGCCTCGCGACCGCCTACGCTCCGGACTGGATCATCGAGACCGGATACACGCACAACATTCCGCTGGGGTCCGCGACTCTGCGAGCGCACATCGACTGGCGCTTCGAGAGCGACTGGTGGGCGGACTATGTCCACAACAAGGGAACGGAGCAGACCGCCTCCAGCAAGGGCGATGCCTCGCTGACCTATGACGCAAACACCTGGAGCGCGGGGCTCTGGATCAAGAACATGACGAATCGAGCGGTCATCGCGGCCACGGCTGCCGCCGGAATCCCCGGACCCGCGACCGCCTATCTCGAAGATCCACGCACGTTCGGCGCGAGGTTCACGATCAGGTACTGAAGGAGTTACGCCCATGCAGCCGGCCCGAGCAACGTCTTTCCCCTCCGAGGCGAAGGCGATAGAGATCCTGTGGGACCGGGCCGAGATCGAGCGCCTCATGCTCCGATTCGGGCGGGCGCTCGATCTCGGAGACTGGAAGCTGTACCGGAGCTGTTTCGCCGATCGCTTCAAGGTGAACTTCGAGAGGCTCACGGGGTGCCCGGAGGTCCACGTCGATGCGGATCTCTGGACGCGCTTCGCCGAGGTCATCCTGAGCCCTGTGCGCCGCCACCATCAGTACTCGAATTTCTACGTGAATCTCGACGGAGAGCGCGCCGAAGCCGTGATCTACATGGTGGCGCGGCACTGGAGGCCCACCGACGGCGGCGCGGCGGAGTACACGCAGAACGGCTGGTACGAGAACACCTTCGAGCGCATCGGCGGTGAGTGGAAGATCACGCGGCTCCTGCACACGTTCCAGTGGGTGTCGGGCAACGGTGCGCTGTTCGATTTCTCGGATCCCGAGCTGACCCGCGTCATGGCGCAGGTGTTCGCCGAAGAGAATCGGGTCAAACTTTGAGGCGCGTCTTCGGCGCCGCCAGGCGGTAGCTGAGCTCGACGATCGGCTGTGCCTCTCAGTTTCCGCCGGAGATTATTTTGCCGTCGATCATTAGGTCGCCTGGCTTCATGCCTGCCGGGCAGCTACCCAGATACTTGGCGTCCATGATCATCACAGTTTCCGATCTGCCCACATTCATGTGCATCTCCGTATGAGACGCGGCATCGCCTTGATACGTGTAGACGACCTTGGTGATGGAGCCGGCGTTCGGCCCTTTGGCGCAGCGGCTTTCTTCCACGTACGTATTGGTCGACGGTTGAGTCACGTTAGAAGTGCATTCATTCTTCTTCCTCAACTCCTCTCCGTTCGACTGCATCGACTTCGTGGTCTCCTTCGATTGACACATCTTTACCGACCTATCAAACACGGTTTTGCCTTGTTGGGTCTGCGTACTGTGAGTCTCCCAAAGTCCCTCTTTCGTTGGCGGGGGCTTGATTCCGTCTGCTTCGACAATTCCGGTCCAGACCGACAGAACCGCAACGAGAAAGGCACACTTGAGCGTCATATCCATTCCTTTGCGCCCGCTGGTCTACCAGCGCACCATACCGGCATCGACGTTGAGCGCCTGCCCCGTGATCCAGTGCGCCTCGTCGGAGGCGAGGAAAGCGACGGCCGGCACCACGTCCTTCGGCAGCCCACGCCCCTTGATCGCCTGCAGCATTTCGACGAACTCGAAGGCGTCCTTGTGAGGCGAGGTTTGCACCCCCTCCGTATCGATCAATCCCGGGCAAATCGAATTCGCGGTGATCTTGAAGGGTCCAAGCTCGGTGGCCAGAGCCCGGGTGAACGTCAGCACGCCGCCCTTGGATGCGACGTAATGCGCCATATTCGGCGTGCCCGCGAAAATGGAGTTCGAGCTGAAGTTGACGATGCGGCCGTACTGGTTCTTGCGCATCAGCTCCGAGCCGGCCCGGCACATGAGATAGAGGCCGTCCAGATTGACGCGCAGCACGCGCCGCCATTCGGCGAAGGTGAGCGCATCCCATTTCACGAACGGCACGATGGCGGCAGCATTGACGAGAACGTCCAGCTTGCCGAATTTTCCACCGACCGTGTCGAAGAGACGCGCAACCGCGCCTTCATCGCCGATGTCGCAGCCCACGCCGATCGAGCCGCCCCCGATGCTTTGCGCCGTGACCGAAGCACCGGCCTCATTGATGTCGACCGCCACGACCGTGGCACCCTCATCGGCGAGGCGCAGAGCCACCGCTTTACCCATGCCCTGAGCGGCGCCGCTCACCACCGCCACGCGGCCTTCGAATCTGCGCATTGCCTCGACCCCGTACATTTTATCGTCGCATAATATACCGGGCGCAGAGCGCTTGCAGCCTGCATCGCGCACGCCCTCTGCACGGCGGGAAGTAACCACGAGCGAGCGCTTCCCGGCGGACTCTCAAGCCGAGCTTGCGCGGGGAATGCGCAAATTAAGCGGCGCCGGACAGGTAAAGAAAGGCCCTGCGTAGGGCCTTTCGGTACACCTTAACTGCCGATCAAACCGACGTTTTAGGCGGCGGCTGCGAGCAATTGCCAGTTCCTCGGCATAATGACCGCGTCGATGACGTGCATGACGCCATTCGCTGCGGTGATATCCCGCTGCCTGACGTGCGCTCCATTGACCCGCACCTCCGACGAGGACACCACGGCCGCCAGGGGAGTACCCTGCAGGGTCATCACATCGCCTGATTTTACGTCCTGCGCCAGCACATGGCCCGTGATCACGTGGTAACTCAAGATGGCCTTGAGCTTTGCCGTGTCCTTCAGCAACGCATCCCACGCGCCAGTGGGAAGTTTCTTAAAGGCCTCGTCGGTGGGCGCAAAGATTGTGAATGGGCCTCTGCCATTGAGCGTATCGGTAAGACCAGCTGCTTTGATGCCAGCCATCAACGTGGTGAAATTGCCCGCTGCAATCATCGTATCGACGATGTTCTTCGATGGAGCCGCACGCGGGGTGCTGGCTTGTCGATTGGCGGAAGTGTTTTTTGACTGTTCCATAAATAGTGACCTTGACGTATAGCCTGCAAGAATTTGCCGGCCAACTCAGCTCGTATTCGGCTGAGGCAACCACTATGGACCCTATGTGGAGCGTGTGCGGGATTCGCTCAAAAGAAATCGCGAATGGTGCAGCAGCACTTGCACTAAACGTGCATGACGCGACGGCGTCAGGAATTGAAACTTTGACAATCGAGCAGCTAGCGGCCGCGCGCGCATCGTGCACGTGGGAATCCGCTTTGGATCGAGAGCAGATGGGAACAAGAGGACTCATGCACCAGAATCCCGCGGGTACTCGCGGCGACTACGCGCATGGCTGCATCCCGGCAGTCCCCGCTCGAGGCAGCAAGAAGATCTTACGGGCAGTGTCTGAGTTGAGTTGCTCCGCAAGATAAAACTCCAGTAACAGACTCTTATTGAGAAGCTCAGGATTGTCCCGAGCGAACGCCGCCCACCCGCCGCTGTTACCGCGCTCTAACATATGTTGTTGAATTAGCGCCGTGTACGCCACGGTAATCGTCTCGTGGTACCGATCCGGCTTTCCCAGGCGCGCGGCGTAATTTCGGATCGAGCGCCGAATTCGCCCGAGTGCGGCGGCAAAATCGCCCCCTTGTAGATACAAATACGCGGCGCGCACATGGGCGGCATGGCCAAACTCTTGCTCCAGCAGTTCGCAGGACTCCAGGCCTCGTAGAAAATCTTCATCGTTCATGACTTCTCCCTGAGTCGATGACTGGCTCTCGCATCAAGCTCCAACCCGTAGATGCCCTTCAGTTCCGCTATCTTCCGTAGAGTCTCCCCGGTGAAGGGAGCCTTTGCCTCAAAGGCATGCAGGACAATGCCCTCGAGTAAGTCCCCGAGAGTCATATTCTTGTACTCGGCCAACGCCTTCAGCACTTTCAGTAGGCGGCGCTCTATACGCACGCCAGTTTGCACCCGCTCGATCTCAAAGTTCTTCGGCAGCTTTGGCACTTGTGGCCTCCGGAATCTAAGGTACCACGGTACCAAAATACCGAGATAATCCGCAAGTGGGGCACGCCGAGCGAGATAGTCGAATCCGCCTCAAGCAGGGCCGACACCGACTCAGTCGGCCCGCTAAAGGCGACTACAAATCCTTCCTCACTAAATGATCGACTTGCATCAGTTCCACCGGCGCTCCGTTCACTTCGATGAAGGCGACCAGCACCCCAGTGCTTGGACTGTTGGGATCAATGATCACCTTCTGATCCCGGATCGCCTCCGCCAGGTCATCGACCTCGAAAGCAACGTGTGGAACGGTCTTCACCAGGTCAGGATACGGCGCACCGTCCCAGTATCTTTGCCACTGAATGCCGAACGGGTTGTTCTTATGATCGCTTACCGTTACCTTCAAATGCGGTAGTGGGATCTCGCCATCGAACGTGGAGGTCGTTGGTATCCCGACGTGGTTGTACTTCATTGTCAAGGGTTGCTCCTGCGTCCTGCGTCGCACGAACCGTGCGGACGAGGATGTCGCCAATCGATCGAACGACCATAACGCATCCCCTGGGCCTGTGCCAATTGCTGAGACCGGTTAAAAGCACCGCCGCCCGAGCGCGGCGACCGTTGCTACCGTTTTAGTCGAGCGTCACGGCATGGCCCGTGATGCCGTCGCGACTGAAGTCGAATCGAACCTGCATCACGCGCCGCGACGGGGTGTCGATCGGTGGAAACGTCCATTTCTTGGCCGCTTCAATGGCGAGGCGTTGGAAATATCTGCTCGACCCAGTTCGATCCAGAGTGGCGGCATTCACCGAACCGTCCTGGTCGACGATGACTCGAACCCACACTTTGATATGTCCGCGGATGGTTCGATGGGCGCCGTGCGGAACTTCAGGGATCACTTCGTGGAGCGCCGATGACGAAGTGGCCACATCGCTCCGCCCCGGCGTCGTGGGCAATTCCGCCGCGACAGGTGCCCGAACATCCCCTGCCACCGGCGCGGCGCCTGGGGTTTGTAACAGTGACCCGTTCTGAGGTGGAGGTGCAGCCGGAGGGGAATGCGATCTGAGTAAGCGAATTCCGGACCAACCCACCGCGAGAATCACGACCGCTGCGAGCACCGCGGCAGGCGAGGCTCGCGGCTTCCAAGACTGTGCCATGGGCGTCGCGGGCCCCGCCGCTTCGGGAGCTGTCGAGGTTGGCAGGAGTGGAGTCCGCGGCGGCGCTGGATCGGGTGGTCCCGGCTCGGGTGGTGCGGCCGCCGCGGGCTCAATGGGCGCGGCCGGCACAGACGTCGCCGATGGGCCGCCGGCCCAGGCCAAGAGCTCCGTCACGCTGGGACGATCCTTCGGGCTGGGGCTCAGGCAACGGGCCACGACGTCGCGGAATGTCGGCGAGAAATCGGCTGGCAGCGTGACACCTTCCCCGGGCTCGCCCAAGCCCGAAGGCGGACGGCCAGTGACCGCTTCGAGCAGGCTGACACCGAGAGCCCAGATATCGCCAGCAGCGGAATTGCTTCCGTGCCGGACTTCCGGAGGATCGTACGCAGTCGGCGCGTTGAGGCTCACCGTGCCTTCGCTGACGCGACGAATCGTGTCGCTCGCCAGCTTCAGCCGATCTCCCACGACCAGAAT
>Ga0302324_100010403_pt1 | contig 19268 bp, 16 predicted proteins | sample Palsa_T0_1_FD_201949 | JGI IMG/M metagenome (GOLD analysis project Ga0302324, IMG submission 201949) | Peat permafrost microbial communities from Stordalen Mire near Abisko, Sweden - Palsa_T0_1 | ecosystem: Environmental > Terrestrial > Soil > Palsa > Peat permafrost | place: Sweden: Abisko...
CTGCTCGGAAGTCGACTGCTTCCGAGTCGATATCGGGCATCGGTCGTTCGTCAAAGGCTTCGCCACGCGCGAAGCGCTGCATTTCGGCGATCAGTGCGGCGTCCGCGCGCCGATTGGTCGATCCGACACGAACGTAGGTGCCCGCTTCCGGGCTCGCCTTGGCGAGATGGTGCGGGCGCAGACCGCTAGGATGCACCTGCACCGCGACCACGTGTGTCTTGCGGTAACTGAGTACTTCGAGGTCAGGCAGCAGTCGTGGAACGATCGAGTCCGTGATGAGGCTGGCGATACGCTCCTCTAGCGCCACCGGTTCGGCGACACCACGGACATGGCGCGTGCCATCCTCGACGCCGACCAGCACCGTGCCGCCGGCGGTGTTCGCGAACGCGACGACGGTGCGCAGCAACCCGTCGGGAGATGACAGATCACGCTTGAACTCGAGGGTCTTACCCTCGGATCGGCGCAGTGCGTCCTGCAAATTCATTACTCAGAAGTATACTAGGAAGCGGCCGCGCGGCACAGACTTCCGAGTCCGGTGTTCGGATCCGTCCGCCATTTGCTCACTAGACTGAGTATTCTTGCTCAGTGTATTGAGTAAATCGCATCGCGCGACGACGCCCATCTGTAGCTAGGCTCGTAGCTAGCGAAAGGATATCAAGAAAGAAGTCAAACATTATTACGTAGTTACGCGCAGCCCGCGCGAACAGGTGCAGAATATCGAATAGCGTTTTGGGCTGTCGTCGGCGTGCAACGCATTCACTGGGACGCAAGGGAGCGATGGCACTATCGATTCGTCAGATGGCGCTGATGAGCCAGCTGCTGGATCAGGCGCTGGCGCTGGATGAGCATGGACGCCGCTCCTGGCTTGAGCGAGTTGGCCAGGAGCATCCGGAGCTGGCCGCCGCATTGCGCGAGGCGCTGCTGCCAGGAGCGGCGCAGGCAGAAGACCTGGAAGCGCTGAGGAGCCTGCCGAAACTCGGTGCCGCCGATGAGGCGAGCGCCCCGGCCGCTAGCGGCTTGCAGCCCGGCGCGCGCGTGGGGCCGTACGAGCTGATTCGGGTGCTGGGCGCCGGGGGCATGGCGGAGGTGTGGCTGGCGCGCCGCGCCGATGGCGCCTTCAAGCGCGAAGTGGCGCTGAAACTGCCGATGCGTGCTCGCGCGCAGGCAGGCCTGGAGGCGCGCTTTGTGCGCGAGCGCGACATCCTGGCCAGTCTCGAGCACCCCCACATTGCGCGGCTCTACGATGCCGGAGTCGATCCGCAAGGATTGCCCTACCTGGCGATGGAGTACGTGCGGGGTGCGCCGCTGACAGACTGGTGCGACGCGCAGCGGCTCGGGCTACCGGAGCGCCTGCGGCTTTTCCTGCAGGTGCTCGAGGCCGTGCAGTATGCCCATGAGAAAAAAGTCATTCATCGGGACCTGAAGCCGTCGAACATCCTGGTGACCGGGTCCGGGCAGGTGCGACTGCTGGATTTTGGCGTCGCCAGGCTGCTGGAGGCGGAAGAGACGGATCAGCCGGCGCTGACGAGTGTCTACGGTCAAGCGCTGACCCCGGACTATGCCAGTCCTGAGCTGTTGCGCGGCGACCCGATCGATGCCCGAAGTGATCTCTATTCACTGGGCGTGTTGCTCTACGAGCTGCTGACGGGAACGCGACCGTATCGACTCAGGAGCGCGGCCTCCATCGGGCTGCTCGATCAGGCCATCGCCACGATCGAGGTGAAGAAGCCGAGCCTGCAGCTCGAGCAGGCGTCAGCCGTTAACCGCGCGAGTACGGTAGAACGGTTGGCGCGGGATTTGCGTGGCGACCTCGACGCCATTGCACTCAAGGCACTGGCCAGGGATCCCGCGCAGCGCTATCCGGGCGCCGCCGCCCTGGCGGACGATCTGCGACGCCACCTGGATCGCAAGCCCATCCGCGCCCGACCGGCAGGAACCGCTTATCGCCTGGGCAAGTTCGTACGGCGCAATAGAGCGCTGCTCGCAGTCAGCGTCGCAGCCGTCGCCGCGATTGTCGCCGTGGTGGGCTATGCGCGATATCACCAGAGCCTTGCCCTGGCAGCGGTCGGCACAGCTGCTCACGCCGTGGCCGGCGATAAGTCGATCGCGGTGCTGCCGTTTGTCGATATGAGCGAGCACAAGGACCAGGAGTATTTCTCCGACGGCCTGTCGGAAGAATTGATCGAGCTACTCGGAAAAACACCAGGGCTGCGGGTCATCGCGCGCACCTCGTCATTCTATTTCAAGGGCAGGGCCGAAAAACTCGACGCGATTGCCGCGGAGCTGCACGTTGCGAATGTCCTGGAGGGTAGTGTCCGCAAGTCGGGCGATCGACTGCGGGTGACCGTACAGCTCATTCGCGCGGATACCAGCGAGCACCTGTGGTCGGAAACATTCGATCGCGATCTGCGTGATGTCTTCAAGGTGCAGGACGAGATCGCAAGCGCGGTGGTAACGGCGCTCAGGGTCCACTTGTTGACGACGAAGCCGCCGGGCGCCCAGGGCGCACTGCAAACCGATAATCTGGAGGCGTATGACCGTTACCTGCAGGGCAGGCAGAACTACAACCAGGGCAATGCTTCAGGCTATCAACGTGCTGTAGCAGACTTCCAGGCGGCAACGGCGCTGGACCCTCGCTACGCGGTGGCGTACGCGGACCTGGCTTTGGCGAAGTTCTGGCTGGCGGACAGCACTGGCGACGTCCCTGGATATGAAATCGCATTGGCGGCTGCCGAGAAAGCCGTCGCTCTCGCCCCTGATCTGGCGCTGGGCTACTCCGCTCGCGGCTTCGTGCGTGGCATTTATCGCTTCGATTTTGCCGGGGCGCAGGCGGACCTGGACAAGGCGGTAGCGCTCAACCCGGGCGACTCCACCGTCCTGCACCGCTCTTCCGTGCTGCTCGCAGTGTTCGGCAAGTTGCCTGAAGCCATAGCCAGAGAGGAAAAGGCTCTGGCATTGGACCCGCTCTCCGAGGAGATCTGCCGGCGCCTGGGATTCTTCCTGGTTGCCAATCAACAGCTGGCGCAGGCTCGACCACTGTACGAGAAGGCACTTGTGATAGCGCCAAGCTCCTGGCATGCGCGTTTCAATCTTGGCGAACTGGAACTGCTGGAGAATCGGCCAGCGCAGGCGCTGTCGGAATTTCAGCAAACGGAAGAGCCCTCCTCCCGGTTGGCCGGTGAAGCAATGGCAGAATACTCACTGGGACATCTGGATGCGTCTCGGCGCGCTATCGATGAACTGATCGCCGACTATGGAAAGAGGGACTTGGCGGACTGGGCAATCGCCTCGGTGTATGCATGGCGCGCGGAGAAGGATAAGACTTTTGAGTGGCTCGAACGCGCCTACGTTCACAAGGACACAGGCTTGACGTCGCTGAAGATTGACCCGGATTTCCGCAGCCTGCGGGACGATCCGCGATACCAGGCGCTGCTCAATAAGATGAATTTGCCGGAATAAAGTGGCGAGCTTCAGCGCAACGCCGCCGCCAGTATCAGGCGCGCCTTCTCCCAGTCGCGTTGCACCGTGCGTTCGGTAACTTCCAGCGTCTCGGCAATTTCCTGTTCGCTGTAGCCGCCAAAGTAGCGCATCTGCGCGACCTGCGCCAAACGCGGGTCAGCCTGCTCCAGCGCCTCGAGCGCCTCGTGAACGGCCAGAATGGTTTCCTCCCCTTCAGGCAGCTGGGCCCCGAGAGCGGTGGATAAGGTGAGCGGTGATTGATTGCCGCCGCGCTTCTGCGCGATGCGCTCGCGCACGCTGTTGACGATCACCGACCGCATCACCTGGGAGGCGTAGGCAAAGAACGCCCGCCGATCATTGGCCCGAAGCTGCCCGGCCTGCACGAACCTCAGATACGACTCGTGCACCAGGCAGGTCGTATCCAACACCGTGTCGCGTCCACCGCCCCGCAGCCGTGCCTGCGCCAGTCGGTGCAGTTCGTCGTAAGCGGCCGCAAACAGCGCGTCGCGCGCCTGCATATCGCCCGCCTGAATCCGGCCCAGCAGCTCGGTGAGTTGATTCATCGCTGCGCCAGCTTTGCACGACTGCGCGGCCGATGTCAGTAGAATGGCAGTGACGACTGCTGCGGGAGGGCGTTTCCATGCCGACCAACTCATACCGATTGTACGCAAGGCAGGGCGCCGGATCCCTGGCCCCACAAATGCTGCTCGAGGAGATCGGTGCCGCGTATGAGCTGGTCTGGGTCAGCAAAGCGCCGGCGGACGTCGATGCCTTCCGCCGCATCAGCCCCGCGGCCAAGATTCCGGTGCTGGTGCTGCCGCATGGCACGGTGGTGTCCGAGTCGGCAGCCATCCTCATTCACCTGACCCACGTCCATCCTGCTGCAGCGCTGGCGCCGGCTGCGGGCAGTTCAGCCCACGCTCGTTTTCTGCAGTGGATGGTCTTTCTGTCGGCAAACGCGTACGAAGCGGCCCTGCGGTTTTTCTACTCGCAGCGCTACTCGACCGCCGGAGAGGCCGCGGCGACGGACATCAAGCGGCAAGCCCTGGCAGACTGGACCGGCCACCTCGAGGTGGTGCACGCCGCGTTGTCACCCTACGTGCTCGGCACCGAGCTGTCCGCTGCAGACCATTACCTGTATATGCTGCTCAGCTGGTACCCGCTGGACGATGCGGCACCGGCCGCGCGACTGCCGAAGCTCAGGCAACATGCGGAACTGATGCGACGCCGGCCTGCCACACGCAAGGCGGAGCAGGACCACGGCGACAGCTAGGCGGCGGAACCTTCCGGGTCTGCCCAATGAACCTGCATGGGTCGGACAGGTGCTAACGGCAATACGCAGATCGTTACCCGGACGGGTCCGGCGGCGCGTGCACTTGTCCGCTGTGACCGACGGCTCGGCTGCGCCAGGCGTGCTGCGATCGGCTTGCCCGCGATGTGCCGGCGCAGATCCTCGGCCATCGCGGCCGCAGCGTCGTAGCGTCCGTCCGGCTCCCTCGCGAGCGCCTTGAGCGTGATGGCGTCCAGATCCCCGCGCAACGCGCGCTGCAGCGCGCGCAAGCTCATGCCTCGCGCCTTGGTCGCTGTCGGTTCGATCCGCGCACTCGGTGCGCACGGTCCCGCTACCGTGACCGCAGCCCGGCCGAGCAGTCCGGTCGCGGCCGCCGCCTTTGGCTGGTTCGCTCGCGCGCCGGACAGCAATTCGTACAGCAACATGCCCAGCGAGTAGACATCACTGCGCACATCGACCACGTCGCCCCGTAGCAGCTCGGGGCTGGCGTAGTCGGGCGTGAGCGCCCGACCGTAGAGACGCGTGAGCTGCCCCGCCCGCGGGTCGGTCGCTTCGCCCGCCAGCAGTTCTGCCACCCCAAAGTCCAGCAGCCGCACCTCCCCCGAATCGGTCACCAGTACGTTGGAGGGCTTCAGGTCCCAATGAATGATCCGTTTACTATGCGCGAACTGGACCGCGTCGAGGATCTGCAGGAACAGCTCCACTCGACCGCTGACGGGCAGGCACTGCCGATCGCACCACGTGGTCAGCACCTCTCCGCGCACGTACTCCATCGCCAGGTACGGCCGTCCGTTCTCGGCGACGCCTGCGTCATAGAGTCGGGCGATCAGCGCGTGCTCGAGGCTCGCCAGGATGTCGCACTCGAGTGCAAAGCGCCGCGCGAGCTGTTCGCGCTGTTGCAGCTGTCGGGGAAGCTTGAGCGCCACCTCGCGCGTAAAGGCCCCATCGGCGCGGCGCGCCAACCAGACTTCGGCCATGCCGCCCGCCCCCAGCGGGCGCAGCAACTCATAGGGACCGATGCGCGCACCCATCAGCAGATCACTGCCGGACGCCTCCGGAACGTCGGCCCCCAGTTTGGGCAGACTCAGTAGCTGCGCGCCCGGTGTAGCTTCGGCGTCGGGCAGCAAGGCCGCGCTCAGCGCCGCCGACAGGTGCTGGTGCTCGGCTGGCAGGGCCTGGAGCCAGGCATGCCGCGCCGCTTCCCCGAGCGGAAGGGCTTCATCCAGCAGCCGACTCATGATGGCCATCTCCGCAGCCGAAAGCTTCATCGCTGTTACAGCCTCGATGGCGACTCCAGGTCCCTCTCCCATCCCAAACTAACGCGTCCGCGGGGCTTGCGCCACGCCAACGCTGACCGCCGAACCGCCACCGTAGCGCGCAAAAAAGCACTGACTGTGCTCGTTGCCGGTCACCTATTCGAAGGCTCATATTCATATAACATACTGTTTCATAAGACAAAATATTAAATATCCAGTCACCTGGGGGCATGGGCGTCAGGAAATTGCAGGCCGGATGTCGGGTTTGGCCACCGGACCGCGTCTGTATGAATGAGGCAGTGAAATCGGCAGGCATCAGTAACCAGCCGCCGCGAACTGCCTCATCGAATCAGCCTTTATCAGCCCTTATCTGCTACCCAGGAGACGAGCATGAACACCATCACCACTTCCAGCCCCTTTCGCCGTCTGGTCGCCGCCGCCATCGTCGGCGCTCTCGCCTCAGGCCTCACCGCCGTTTCGGCTGCCGCCGACAGCACCGACGCCCCCCAGATCGTCGTGAAATACGGGGATCTCAACGTATCGAGTGCGCAGGGCGCGGCCGCGCTCTACCGCCGCATCCGCACTGCGGCGGAAAGTGTATGTCCGCATTTTGAGCGCTCTAGCCTCGAGTCCAAGACGCGCATGAATGCCTGCATTCACAAAGCCATTGCGGACGCCGTGATTACGGTGAACCAGCCGGCGGTTTTCGCGGAATACAACGCGAAGAACAGCGTGACGCTGCCGATGATGGTTGCCACCGGGCAGAGTCGCTAGTACCAGGCGCCGGGCAAGGATACTCGGCACGCCGCGTCTAGGGTCAGCAACGGGGTCCAGCATGCTTGCGGCATCTGGACCCCATTGCGCTCATCGTGCGTTGTCAGCAGATGGAATAACCGCCATCGACCGGCAACGTGACCCCGGTAATGAAATCGGCGCCCAGAGAGGCCAGAAATACCGCAGCGCCGATGAGTTCGTCCGATTGGCCAAAGCGCCCGGCCGGTGTGCGCGCCAGGATCGCGTCGTACATCGGTGAAGCACGCACCGGCGCTGTCATGTCGGTTTCGATCCACCCCGGCGCGATGGCGTTGACCTGGATGTTATGCGCCGCCAACTCAATCGCCATCGACTTGGTGAGCTGCACGATGCCGCCCTTCGCGGCGCTGTAGGACGGCACGATGCCCGATCCAAAGATCGAGTACATGCTGGCCAGGTTGATGATCTTCCCGCCGCTGCCGCGACGGACCATGGACCTGGCGACCAGCTGCGACAGCAGGAACGTGGCGTTCAGGTGCGTTTCAATGGTGTTGTCCCAGATATCGGCGCTTTCGTTGAGAATGCCGCCGGTCAGGTTAGCAATCCCTGCGTTGTTCACCAGGATGTCGATGCCGCCGAGATCGCGTTCGACCTGCTCGATCGCAGGCGCAAGTGCCGCCCGATCCGTGACATCAAGCCGCGCGACCAGTGCAGGTCTGCCGATGCCCTGCAGTTCGGCAAGCACCAGGCGGTTGTTTTCCTCGTTGCGCGCCAGCACTGCCACGGATGCGCCAGCCCGAGCCAGGCCGAGCGCGATGCCGTGGCCGATTCCCCGATTGCCGCCGGTCACCGCCGCAACGCGGCCGCTCAGATCAAACAAAGATTTGTCAGCGGTCATCGTTCCCCCCGACAGCGGCGGCCCGTCATTGCTGCCGCCGAGCGCCCACGCGCATACTAAGCGCTGCGAAACACAACACACAATCGAATAACGGACGCCGTCGAAGGAGCTTCGGATGCACAGGTTATTCATCGCACTCACCGTGGCCGTGCTGGCAGCGGCACCCGCGGCGGCAACGGACAAGACCGATGTGCTGTCCGTGGTTCATCTTTGGGTGGACAGCTTCAACAAGGGCGACATGAAGGCGCTGGGAGCCACGTGCACCGATGACGCGGCCATCATCGACGACTTTCCGCCGCACGAGTGGCATGGTTCGGGGGCCTGCGCCAGGTGGTCCAGTGACTTCCAGGCTTTCGTCAAGGCGGGCGAGCTCACCGCGCCGGCGGTCACCGTCGGCAAGCCCTGGCATCTCGACGTGACCGCCGACCGCGCCTACGTCGTCGCTCCATCGACATTCTCGTTCAAGGCGAAAGGCAAGCCGGCCCTGGAAAAAGGGATCCTCACCGTCGCGCTGCAGAAGGGCGCGGTCGGATGGCGCGTCACCGGATGGGCCTGGGCGGATCATTAGTCGCCTGGTCGCCGCTGCGCGCGCCGCGCGCCGCGCGCTATCAGTCCGGCAGGTTGAGCTGGCGTTCTACTGCCAGGTAGCGCGGCTCCTGGCGCAGCGGCTGCAGGAATTCATCCGCTTTTATATTGGTGATTCCCGGATCCTTGAGCCGGTAGGCGGTCTCGAGCCAGTCCAGGGACTTGGGAACGTCGCCCCATTGGGCATAGATCTCGGCATATTGGTACGCAGAGGCATTGCCCTGATCGGATTTCATCGCGGCCACCTGCGCCTCGGCATCCGAGCGCCGATGGAGACGATTGTAGGCGATGGCCAGGCACAGCCGGCTTTCCCAATCCAGCGGCGGCGTGTCGCAGGACTGGCGTGCGGCCTCGTCCTGGTCCAGATGCAGCTGCGACAGTCCACGAATGGCCGCCTGCCTCACGTCCTTCGGGTTCAGGCTCAAGGCGCGGTTCGCCGCTTCGATCGCCTCCGGGTACTGGTGCAGATCATCCAGCACGATGGCGAAATATCGGTAGGCCTGCGGGTTGAGTTGATCCGCGGAGATGCCCCGGCGCGCCATCGTGGCCGCCGCATCGGCGCGTCCGATATCGGCGAGGAACCAGGCGGCCCGCATCAGCACCCCTGAGTCGTTGGGCGAGAGCGCCGAGGCTCGCTCGTGTTCGGCCAGCGAGCCATGGAAATCGAAGAATCCGTCGGCCAGGACCCGCGCCAGCGCCGAATGCGCTTCACCCAGCGCCGGTGCCAGCGCCAGCGCACGCTCCGCCGCCGCACGCGCTCGCTGGTAGTGCCCGCGACTGTCGGCGCCGTCGCCGTAGTAGTCGGCAAAGCCATTCTCGACCAAGGCCAGACTGGCGTATGCCTTGGCAAAGTTGGGGTCGAGACGTACCGCCTCATTAAACGCCGCAATCGCATCGAGCCCGGCAGCCTTGCCGGCTGACGTCGCGATCAGATTCTTGCCGCGCAGATAAGCGTCGAAAGCCTGCGGATTCTGCGTGCCACCGAGCTCGATGGTTGCCGCGGCGTTGGCCAGCAGCGTCGCCTGCAATGCCTTGGTGACGGCCGTGGCGACTTCGGTCTGCAGTTTCAGAATGTCCTTGAGATCGCGATCATAGGTCTGCGACCACAGGTGATACCCGCTCAGCGCGTCGATCAGCTGCGCTGTGATCCGGACGTGATCGCCATCCTTGCGGACGCTGCCCTCCAGCACCGATCCGACGTTGAGTTTGCGGGCGACGTCCGACAGATCGACTTCCTTGCCCTTGAAGAAGAACGACGACGTGCGCGCGGCCACGCGCAGGTCACGCACGCTGGCGAGCGAATTCAGCAATTCCTCGGACAAGCCATCGGAAAAATAATCCTGCTTCGGATCGCCGCTCATGTTGACGAACGGCAGCACCGCGATCGAATGCGGCGGCGGCGCAAACGCAGGCGCGCTGGCCGTCGACGTCGCAGCGGCGCCAGCGCTCGCGCCCGCATTGGACGCCGCCGGGGTGGCGATCGCGGGCGTGTCGTGCTTTGGAAACCAGATCCTGTCGACCAGCAGCCAGAGCAGTGCAGCCGCGATGACTGCAGTCGCGACGACCGCACCGATCGGCACCGGTGACCGCTTCGGCTGCGCGCCCGCCATCGTCGCGCTCGCGCCCGGTGCGCTCGCGCCTGGTGCCGTCGCGATCGCAGCGGCGGCAGGCGCGGGGCGGGCGCCGCCGCCGGGATCACGGGCGCGCACCGCCTCGATCAGCGCCGGCAGCACCGGGTCGATCGCGCCGCCGGAGGCCTCCAGCCACTGATTGGCGCTCAGGAAATATTCCAGCTCGGGCGGCAGCTGCGCGCTGTCCAGGCGTATCGAAAGTACCGGACGCGTCTTCGAACTCGCCCGCTCGACCTCGCGTAGCACGTGCGGAGAATCGATCGCGCTCTTCGTGAGCACCAGCACCATCATGCGGCAGGCAGTGATCGCCTCGACGATCGCCGCCGCGTACGGTGTGCCCGCGCGCACGTCCCGCGGCGCAATCCAGCATGGCAACCCCGCCTTTTCCAGTGCCGAGCAGATGCGGCTTGCATCCGCCGCGTCTTGCGAGGCGTAGCTGATGAATACGCGGCCGGCCTGGGCGGCGTTATCCACGCAGCCAGGCCCTCGAACCAGCGCTGAAATTGTGTGTATGTCGGAATTCGCGGTTGCCGGACATAGATGAAACTCTACCGCGCTCGCGCCTCTGGCGCATCATGTCCATTTGTGGTCATATATAGTCATGAAACAGGTTCGCATTGCCGAGCTCAAGTCCAGGCTGAGCGAGTACCTGCGCATCGTTCAGAGTGGCGAATCCATAGCGGTGCTGGATCGGAATCGGACGGTTGCGCACATCGTGCCCATACCCGAACGGCCGGGACTGCGGATTCGCAAACCTGCTTTGGAATCGCCGAAGCCGGGCAAGGTCCCATTGCCCAAGCCGGTGCCATCGAGTTTCGATGTGCTCGAACTGCTGCTCGAGGAACGGCACAACCATCGATGATCGCCTATGTCGACTCTTCGGTGCTGCTGCGGGTGGCACTCGGACAGTCCAATTCACTTCCGGAGTGGCGGCAGATAGATCGCGGAGTATCGAGCGCGCTGATCTCGACTGAGAGTCTGCGCACGCTGGATAGAGTGCGTGTCCGCGCTGAGTTGAGCAATACCGAGATCGCGCGGCGGCGCGCAACGATTCTCAGGTTGATCGATTCGCTGGAGTTGATCGAGATCGACGCCATCGTGCTTGATCGGGCTGCACAGCCGATGCCGACGGAACTCGGAACCCTGGACGCCATTCATCTCGCCTCGGCTTTGCTCTGGAAGGATGCCAGCGGCATTGATCCAGCCATGGCGACTCACGACGTCGCGCTGGGCCTGGCGGCGCAGGCGCATGGTCTGAAGGTGCTGGGTACGCGTGAAGCGCAAGGCCCGGACTCCTGAGGTCGATGTCCTGACGTCGATGTATAGTGCCCGCCGCGTCTTACCGGGCATGGGAATCGCGCAGATTGACCGGGCATGGGTAGATTATTTGTCATTGCGGCACCGTCGGGCGCTGGAAAAACCAGCCTGGTGAGCAGCCTGCTGGCCGCGCGGCCAAGCCTGAAAGTGTCGGTATCGCACACCACCCGCAAGCCACGCGCGACTGAAGTCGAGGGCCGCGATTATTATTTCGTCACGCCGGCGCAGTTCCACCAGCTGATCGGGCAGAACGCCTTCCTTGAGCACGCGCAGGTATTCGACAACTTCTACGGCACCGGCGCCGCGCAGGTGCGCGACAAGCTGGCCGCCGGCAACGATATTCTGCTGGAGATCGACTGGCAGGGCGCCCGCCAGGTACGGCGCGCGATGCCCGACAGCACCAGCATTTTCATCCTGCCGCCATCACGGGCCGCGCTCGAGCAGCGGCTGCGCGAGCGCCGTACCGACAGCGCCGAGACCATCGCGCGACGACTGGCGGACGCCTCCACCGACATGTCGCACTACGACGAATTCGACTATGTAGTGGTCAATGACCAGTTCGAGCGGGCCGCGGCGGACGTCGGCGCGATACTCGACGGCGGCGGTGGCGAGTTGCGCTCCAGCCGGCCCGACCTTGCGCCGCTGATCGCCACGCTGGTGCGCCCCGGGTAGCCGCGGCGGCCCGCTCAAAGCCAGTGGCGCGAGTGAGCGCCAATGAAGTACACTCCGACGGCAACTCCCGGTATTTTCAGGAAATCTTAAAGCCATGGCTCGCGTAACCGTCGAAGACTGTCTGCAGAATGTCGATAACCTGTTTCAGCTGGTGCTGCTCGCCAGTCAGCGCGCGCGGCGCCTCGCCAACGGGGCCGAGCCCACCGTGGCGATCGAGAACGACAAAGTCACCGTGGTCGCGCTGCGCGAGATTGCCGCCGGCAACATCACACCCGAGATGCTGCGCGAGCCGGAGCCGCGGCAGGAATCGATCGTTCCTGACGCCGATATGGAGGCGACCTTCCGGGCGCCGCAATTCGGCCTGGTCGATCGCGAGCTCTAGAGACCCGGGGGCTCGCACCCGAGGCGGCTGTGGACTATGCGTCTTCGCTGTTGGGGTTGTTGCCCGGCGCGAAACGCGGCACGCCGGGTGTCAAGGAGCTGCTCGCCAAGGTCGGCAAGTACCTGCCGCATGAGCAGGTAGAGCGCATCCGCGAGGCCGCCGAGTTCGGCGCCGCCGCGCACCAGGGCCAGAAGCGCGTCTCGGGCGAACCCTATATCACCCATCCGGTCGCCGCGGCCGAGATCCTCGCCGACCTGCACCTGGATGCCGATACTATTGTCGGGGCCATCCTGCACGACGTCATTGAAGACACGCCGATCGCCAAGGCCGACATCGCCGCGCGTTTCGGCCACGATGTGGCCGAGATCGTCGACGGTGTCACCAAGCTCGACCAGATCCGCTTCAAGAACCGCGAGGAAGCGCAGGCGGAGAACTTCCGCAAGATGCTGCTGGCGATGGTGCGCGACCTGCGCGTGATCCTGGTGAAGCTCGCCGATCGCATGCATAACCTGCGCACCATCGACGTGCTGGCGCCCGCCAAGCGCCGCTCGATCGCGCGCGAGACGCTCGACATCTACGCGCCGGTGGCCGAGCGGCTCGGCCTGTATGCGATGAAACTGGAGCTCGAGGACCTGGGATTTCGCACCCTGTACCCGCAGCGCTACCGCGTCATCGAGCGCGCGCTCAAGCGCGCGCGCGGCAACCAGAAGGAATTCCTCAACAAGATCCGCACGCAGCTGGAAGCCGCGCTCAAGAAGGCGGCGATCGTCGGCCGGGTCGAGTCGCGCGAGAAACATCTGTTCAGCATCTACCGCAAGATGCTGCGCAAGCGTGCAATGCTGTCGGAGATCGTCGACGTCTACGGCCTGCGCATCACCATCGATGCCGTTGACACCTGCTATCGGGCGCTCGGCATCGTGCACAGCGTCTACAAGCCGATGCCCGGGCGTTTCAAGGACTACATCGCCATTCCGCGCATCAACGGCTACCAGTCGCTGCACACCACCCTGTTCGGACCCAATGGCGTGCCGATCGAAGTGCAGATTCGCACCGAAGACATGGACCAGGTGGCCGAATCCGGCATTGCCGCGCACTGGAAGTACAAGGAGGGCGAGATCGAAGGCTCGGCACAGCAGGAGCGCGCCCGCAAGTGGTTGTCGAACCTGGTCGAGATGGAGGAAGGCGGCAACTCCGAGGAATTCATCGAGAGCGTCAAGGTTGACCTGTTTCCGGACAAGGTCTACGTGTTCACGCCGCGCGGGGAAATCCTGCGGCTGCCGCGCGGTGCGACGGTGGTGGACTTCGCCTACGCGGTGCACACCGACATCGGCAATCGCTGCGTCGCCGCCAAGATCGATCGCCGACTCACCCCGCTGCGCACCGTGCTGCGCAACGGTCAGACGGTCCAGATCATCACGGCCAAGGGCGCGACCCCGAATCCATCATGGGTCAATTTCGTCGTGACCGCCAAGGCGCGCTCCTCGATCCGGCAATACCTGAAGACATTGCGCCGTGGCGAGGCGGTCGAGCTGGGCCGGCGCCTGCTGGTGCAGGCTCTGGCGGAGTTCGGGGTCAAGCTCGATGCGCTCGATCCGGCGCTGCTGCGCTCGGTGCTCGCTGAGTTCGCGCTCAAGGACCAGAACGAGCTGTTCGAACGCGTCGGACTGGGCGAGCGCCTGGCGCCGTTGGTGGCGCGCCGGCTGCTGCCGGCCGACGCGACCGAGACCGTCGAGGTGCCGCCGGTCGTGCCGGGCGCCCCCGGTGAGTACGTCGCACCGGCCATGCACTCGCCGCTCGCGGTGGCGGGCACCGAGGGGCTGCTGGTCAGCTATGCGCACTGCTGCTATCCGCTGCCCAACGACCCGATATTGGCGTTCATGAGCACCGGGCGCGGCATCGTGATTCACCGCGAGACCTGTTCCAACGTGGCGGATTACCGCAAGCATCCGGAGAAATGGCTGCCGGTGAGCTGGCAGCACAAGCCCGGCCGGCTGTTCCTGTCGGAGATCCGCATCGAGACCGTGAACCGCATGGGGGTGCTGGCGGCAGTCTCCGCGGCGATCGCCGGCACCAGCACCAACGTCATCCATGTCACCATCGAGACGCGCGATGCCGAGACCTCGGTACTGGTGTTCGTTCTCGAGGTGACCGACCGCAAGCACCTGGCGCGGGTCATGAAGGTCGTGCGGCACATGCCGGATGTGCTGCGCACGGTGCGCACGCTCGCGGCGCCCGCGCATGGGCGCGATGCACCGGAGAACAGCAAGGAAGACGACGGCTGAGCGGTTACACTTTGCAACACCGCCCTCACCAGACAGAGCCCTGACCAACATCATGCAGCGACAAATCATCCATACCCCGCTCGCCCCCAAGGCGATCGGCACCTACTCCCAGGCGGTGCGCGCCGGCGACACGGTCTATATATCCGGCCAGATCCCGCTCGATCCGGCTACCGGCCAGCTGGTCAGCGGCGACATCGAGGCCGAGATCCGGCGCGTGTTCGACAACATCAGCGCGATCGCGCAGGCCGCCGGTGCCTCGCTGGCGCAGGCGGTGAAGCTGACCGTGTTCCTGACCGACCTGGTGCACTTTCCGAAGGTCAATGAGGTCATGGCGACCTATTTCAGTGAGCCCTATCCGGCGCGCGCCGCGATCGGCGTCACCTCGCTACCGCGTGGTGCGCGGGTTGAAGTGGAGTGCATTCTCAGCCTCGCTTGAAGCGCGCGCTGCCGCAGCCCCAGGCGGCCAGCAAGGCGGCCAGTGGCGCACTGGCGCCGAAACTGGCGCGCCTGGGGGTCGAGCAGCCGCAGGACATCCTGTTCGTGCTGCCGGCGCGCTACGAGGACCGCACGCGCGTGCTGCCGATCGGCGCGCTGCAACCGGGCATGCGTGCGGTGGTCGAGGGCGAGGTGATGCTGGCCCAGATTGTGTTCCGCCGCCGACGATCGCTGCTGGTGCGGCTGGCCGATGGCGCCGGGGCGCTGACGCTGCGGTTTTTTTATTTCAGCAATGCGCAGCGGGAAGGTTTTATGCGCGGCACGCGGCTGCGTTGCCATGGTGAGGTCCGACGCGGTCCGCTCGGCCTGGAAATCGTACATCCGGAATACCGCCGCATCGACGGCCTGGGCGAGCCGCTGCCCCGGACCATGACGCCGATCTATCCGGCCACCGAGGGACTGACGCAGGGTCGCCTGCGCGCGCTGGTGGATCGAGCCCTGCGTACGCTGGAAAACAGCGGCGTCGCCGAGCTGCTGCCCGAGAGCCTGCTGCAGCGCGCGGGCCTGCCGACGCTGAGCGCTTCGCTGCTGTTCATGCATCGCCCGCCGGTCGGAACGCAGCTGTCGGAACTGGCCGCTGGCCGCCACCCGGCGCAGCGCCGCCTCGCCTTCGAGGAGCTGCTGGCACACCAGCTGTCGCTGATGGAGCTGCGCCGCCACACACGGCGTGATCGTGCCGCGGCGCTCACCGATGCGGCCGATCTGCAGGCGCGGCTGCTGGCTGCGCTGCCTTTCAGCCTGACCGGCGCCCAGCGGCGCGTGCTCGATGACGTCGAGCGCGATCTTACGGCCAGCACGCCGATGGCGCGGCTGGTGCAGGGCGACGTCGGCTGCGGCAAGACCGTGATCGCCGCAGCGGCGGCTGCGCGTGCCATCGGCAGCGGTGCACAGGTGGCGTTCATGGCGCCGACTGAACTGCTGGCTGAACAGCACGCCCGCTCGCTGATGGGCTGGTTCGATCCGCTCGGCGTCACGGTCAGCCTGCTGACCGGTTCGCAGCCGGCACGTACCCGCCGCTGCGCGCTGCAGGCCATCGCCACCGGCAGTGCGCAGCTGTGCGTCGGCACACACGCACTGTTCCAGCAGCAGGTGCGCTTCAGCCATCTCGGGCTTGCGATCATCGATGAGCAGCATCGCTTCGGCGTGCAGCAGCGCTTGCAGCTGGCCGCCATGGGCAGCGCGGCCAGCGCGGCCGAGCGCACGCCGCATCAACTCATCATGAGCGCGACGCCAATACCACGCACGCTGGCGATGACGCTGTACGCGGATCTGGACGTGTCGATCGTGGATGAATTGCCGCCCGGACGCACGCCGGTGCGCACCGTGGTGCTGCCGGAGGAAAAGCGCTCTGCAATCGTCGCACGCATCGACGAGGCTTGCCGTAGCGGTCGCCAGGCCTACTGGGTATGCCCGCTGATCGAGGAATCCGAGGAACTTGCGGCCAGTGCCGCGGAGGAAACCGCCGCCGCATTGGCCGAGGCGCTGCCCGCGCAGCGCGTCGAGCTGCTGCACGGACGCATGCCGTCGAAGCAGAAGGACCACATCATGCAGCGCTTCGCCGCCGGCGAGGTGCAGCTGCTGGTGGCCACCACAGTCATCGAGGTCGGCGTCGATGTGCCGAATGCGAGCCTGATGGTGATCGAGAATGCCGAACGCATGGGCCTGGCGCAGCTGCACCAGCTGCGCGGCCGCGTCGGCCGCGGCGTGCACGAGAGCAGCTGCGTGCTGCTGTATCGCTCGCCGCTCTCGCCGATGGCGCGTGCACGCCTCACCGCAATTCGCAACACCAACGACGGCTTTCGCATCGCGCGCGCCGACCTTGAGCTGCGCGGTCCGGGCGAGCTGCTGGGCCGGCGCCAGACCGGTCTCGCACAGCTGCGCGTCGCCGACCTGTCGCGCGATGCCGATATGCTGGATGACGTGCGCGCCGCCGCCGCGCAGATGCTGGAGGTGATGCCGGAACGGGTCGCGGCGCTGCGTACACGCTGGATAGGAGAACGGGAGCAGTATGGCCGTGTCGGGTGACGGCCAGTTCGAACTGGCGCTGATGCCCCCTTCAGAGCCAAGCGCCCCACAGCCACGCGCCCCGGCGCCTGCCGCCGCCGCTGCGCCCGCACCCGCGGCCGCTGCCGTCACAGCGCTGCGATTTGCCGTGCCGCCAGCGGGAACCATTGCACGTCCGCCGCCAGGCCCCGTGTCGCCGCCGCCGCCGCCGCCGCCTCCGGTGGCCGCACCACCTCCACCGGTCGCTGCGCCGCCGCCGCTAGCCGCCCCGCCGCCGCCGGTAGCCGCCCCGCCGCCGCCGGTAGCCGCCCCGCCTCCACCGGTCGCTGCACCGCCGCAGCCCGAACTTGAAACTGAGGCTGCCACTGAATTGTTGACGCCGGCGGACTCGCTCGCGGTGATTGCGCCCGCGCGACTGTCACGGTCGTTGCGTCGGCTGCGCGACTACGCGCAGCTGCTGCGCCTGGATCGGCCGATCGGCAGCTATCTGTTGCTGTGGCCGATGCTGTGGGCATTATGGATTGCCGCGGACGGACATCCGCAACGCCGGCTGCTCGCCATCATGCTTGCCGGCGGCCTGCTGATGCGCAGCGCCGGCTGCATCATCAACGACCTGGCGGACCGCAATATCGATCCGCACGTCAGGCGCACGCGCACGCGGCCGCTGGCCGCGCGCGCGATCTCGCCACCGGAGGCGCTGACTGTGTTTGGCGTGCTGCTGTGCGCAGCGCTGTGGCTGGTGCTGCAGCTCAACGCGGCCACCATACGGCTGGCGTTCATCGGCGCGGCGCTCACGGTCACCTATCCGCTGTTCAAGCGCTTCTTTCCGATGCCGCAGCTGTACCTGGGACTGTGCTTCGGTTGGGCGGTGCCGATGGCGTTCGCCGCGACGCTCGGCAGCGTGCCGCAGCTCGGCTGGCTGATGCTGGTAGCCGCGATCCTGTGGGCCGGCATCTACGACACGCAGTATGCGATGGTCGACCGCGATGACGACCTTCGAATCGGCGTGCGCTCGAGCGCGATCCTGTTCGCCGACCTGGACCGGTTCATGATCGCCGTGATGCAGGTCATGATGCTCTTTGCCCTGGTGCTGATTGGCCGCACGCTGAAATTCGGCGACGGCTGGTACGCCGGCCTGGTCGCCGGCGGCGGCTGCTTTCTGTGGCAGCAGTGGCTGATCCGCCGACGCGAGCCTGCAGCGTGCTTTGAGGCCTTCAAGAACAACAATTACTTCGGCTTCGCGATCTTCGCCGGCGTGCTGCTCGAATACAGCACGCACTAGGCCCAGGCGGCGCCACTTTCGCATGAATCATATTGTCCCCTGCATCTCGTTGCTGCTGCTGGCTGCCAATGCGGCGTGCCAGGCGCAGTCCCCCTTCGGCATCAAGGTCAGCGACGGCCGGCTGGTCAGCAGCGTCGATGGCAGCGCGGTGCAGATCATCGGCGCCAACATCAGCGGCCTGGAGACCGGCAGCGCCTCACGCTGGCCGGCGTTCGCCTCGGCCGGGCCCGCTTTCTGGGCCAGGGTAAAGAACTTTTCCAATCACGCCATCAACACCGTGCGCCTGCCGCTCAACGAGGCCTCATGGCTGAACTACGCCTGCTATGACCCGGGCGCGGGCGCGGCGGCGAGCTTCTACAGCGCGGCCAGGGGCGGCGGCTATACGCCCGATCCCAAGGGCGAATATCAAAGCATCGTGAAGCAGGCGGTCGCAGACGCCACCGCGTCCGGCCTGTATGTGATCCTGGACCTGCACTGGGCATCGCCCAATAATCCGGGCGGCCAGCCGCTGTGCCCGATCGGCCAGCCTGGATACGCCGATGCCGATCACGCGCTGCTGTTCTGGAAGCAGGTCGCCGACATCTTCAAGGGCAATCCGGCGGTCATGTTTGAACTGTTCAATGAGCCGTTCGGCTCGAACGTCTATCGCAACTGGATCAGCGGCGCCGATCAGCCGGGACCCGACGCGATCACGCTGCGTGACGGCGGCGCGTACTCGCCGCTGCTGGAACAGAACAACGCCAGGAACAATGCGATGCTCAGCTACAGCTTCCAGTGGCAGGTGGCCGGTACGCAGGCAATGCTCGATACGATACGTCACGAGGGCGCCACCAACGTGATCCTGTCGGCGCCGATCGGCTGGGCCGGGGAGATCGAGGCCTGGCTTGCGACCAGGCCGACCGACCCGCTTGAGCAGCTCGCTGTCGCGTGGCACGTCTATGGGTATAGAAAAGGCACCGCG
>Ga0302324_100010414_pt1 | contig 19260 bp, 19 predicted proteins | sample Palsa_T0_1_FD_201949 | JGI IMG/M metagenome (GOLD analysis project Ga0302324, IMG submission 201949) | Peat permafrost microbial communities from Stordalen Mire near Abisko, Sweden - Palsa_T0_1 | ecosystem: Environmental > Terrestrial > Soil > Palsa > Peat permafrost | place: Sweden: Abisko...
GGATTCCGGGGGCGGCAAGAACGCCGATGTGCCAGGTACCCCCGTGGGTGACGTCGGCCAGCTTCTCAAGGCCGAACCCGGGTAGGCCCATCTCGATGGCGGTGAAGCTGAGCACATCTTCGGGGTGCGTGGTGGCGAGACGGAACTCGGTCGCCCCGCTGATGTCCTGGCCGGTGAGGTGCACCGGGCCAACGTTGAGCTCTTCGATCAGTTGGTGCAGGTCCTCGGCGGAGGTCTTGCTGTCGTAGGCGCCTGACCCGTTGTCAGAGTCACCGAACCCGCGCAGATCTACGGCATAGACACGGTGGCTGGCGGCGAGCAGCGGGATGAGCTTGCGGAAGGTCCACCACGTCTCGGGAAACCCATGGACAAGCAGAACTGGAGTTCCCTCAGTGCCCGCCGCCACGTAGTGCAGCTCCGTCCCGTTGACCTTGGCGTAATGGTGGGTGACCCCGGCCAGCGAAGCCGGCTCGGCAGTTGCGGTCATGTCAATCTCCCCTAAATCGTCAACCCGGAATCGTCAACCCGGTTGTCCAAAGAGTAGACAACTAGGTTGACCTTGTCAAGACGTCTGCTTTACGATCAGCTCATGTCACGCTCGGGCGCCGACCTCGCACTGCTCCTCCTCGGAGGATTTCGAGTCCTGGTAGACGATGCGATGCTGGAGCTCGCCAAGCGCGGATACAAAGATGTCGGCCCCGTCCATGACTTCACAATGCGAGCCATCGTGGCGGGCGCCGACAATGCTTCGGAACTGGGTCGCCGTCTGTCGGTCTCCAAGCAAGCGGCGGCAAAGACTGTGGCGGTGCTCGAGGAGCGCGGCTACGTGACACGCGGTGCCGATCCGCTCGACGCCCGTCGCAAACGCCTTGAGGTCACGGCGCTGGGCCTCGAAGTCATGCGAGCAGGCGAAGCCGTCTTCGACGAATTGCGAGACAAGTGGAAGCGGAAGATCGGCGCCAAGCAGCTCGAGCGCCTTGAGTCTGACCTCGCCACGCTGGTCGGTGTTTCGACGGTGCGTATCGATTCGCCCGGTTGGATCGCCCATAGCCTCGACGAGACTTAACGGTCAACGACGAGGTAGGAACCTCGCTCATCGGGAGTCGCGTCTGGTAGCGGAACGGCATCCGGTACTGCTCTCTGCTGGTTCTCGGAGCGCCGGCCGGGTGCCCGCAGGGGATCCCCTTACGGACCGGCATTCAGGGCTGTACAGGTTGCCCCCAAATATTCGACGTGCGGGACTCCAGGGGTCGCCCGTTGTGCCTGCTCGTTCGGGGATACCCGCGTAGCCCGCTCTCTGCGCACGAACGCATAGGAATATTGCCGGGGCTTGGGCGCCCGGCCGGCGCGACCGTTCCTCGGCATGCTCGCCTCTATCTCCGCCGCCACGCTCGCCGGCACCGTCGGCCGACCGGTCTCGGTCGAGGTTCACGTCTCCAACGGCCTCCCGGCCTTCACCATCGTCGGTCTGCCCGACGCCGCGGTGCGCGAGTCCCGTGACCGGGTGCGTGCCGCCCTGCTCTCCAGCGGACTGCCCTGGCCGCTACGGAGGGTGACCGTCATTTTGGCCCCGTCGACGTTTCAAAATGTGACATTGAGTCGAACGCCCTAGCGCGCGCCGACTTGCGGATCGGGCCGTCATTTCTCACCTCCGCCGCGGCGCAATCGGCGAACGCCAAAGCCCTCCGGTTCGGGACGGACGTCTCCGCGTACGGCCTGTGGTCCCGCTGCTCGTGAACCGTTGCCGGCGCACGCGTGTCGATCACGACGCCTCGGGCCCACGACCAGTTCTCCTGGTACGTTCTCCCTACTTGGAGTGGCGAATGGAGAGGACGGACTAATGGCCGAGCTGCGGCGAGGTGAAGCGGCCGAAGGTGGCTCGTCGCGCAGGATCCCTTCGATCGTGTTGGTGATGGAGAATCGTCGTTTCCAGGTCTGACCCGTTAGGGGGCGGTCGTGAGGATGTCGTTGGAGAACCCGAAGAGTCGAGCGGCGTTGCCGCTCGTCACGGCGGACGCGTCGGCAGGGGAGACGTTCTTGAGCAGATCATCGAGCACCTTGTTCGAGTTCGGATACGTGCTCTCGGGGTGGGGGTAGTCGTTCCCCCACAGCAGGCAGTCGGGCCCGGTGATCGGTAGGTTGGCCAGTCCGATGGGGTCCGACTGGAATGTGGCATGGATCTGGCGTCGAATGTAGTGGCTCGGTAACTCCGCCAACTTGGGTTTGGTCCAGCCGATAGCGGCGTGAGCCTGGTAATACTCGTCGACGGTGTGCATCGTCCACGCCAGCCAGCCGGCGTTGACCTCGACAAGCACAACATGGAGCTCAGGATGACGCTCGAGCACACCGCTACAGCTGAAGAGCGCTGCCGCCCGCGGCGCCATTGTCTGGGTGGCAAGGAGGTTTGCCGTCGCGCTCCCCCAACCACGGTAAAAGATCATGTCGTGGCCCGTCCCCTGGTGCATCACGACTGGTTTCCCGGTCGCGGCGATGGCACTCCAGAGCGGCTCCCACTCCGGCATGTTCCATTCGGGGGTACCGACGAGGGGCAGGAGGATGCCGCCGATCGACGCGTGGTCGGCGATCCGCTCGACCTCTGCCCGTGCCATCTCGAGGTCCCAGGTCGGGATCATGCCGGCGACCCGTATGCGATGATGCCCACCTAGCCGCTCGAGGATCCAGTCGTTGTAGATTCGGCACGCTGCTCGCCCAACCTGGGGGTCTTCGATATTCCAGGCGTACAGCCCGATGGTCGGGTAAATGATCTCGCCGTTGATGCTGTCCGTACGCATCATGTCGAGCCGTACGTCCAAGGTTGCTGCTGCAATGCGGGCGTCTTCCTTCTCTTTGGCCTCTTGTGCCGAAAGATTCGACCAACCGACCGCGGTGCCGTCGACGACGAGGGTCCACCCACCATCCTCGTCGGATCGAATCCGCCGGGGTGCTCGGCCTCGAAGAGACTCGTCCAGGCGCTCGAACCACAGATCGTGCGGTTCATCAACGTGAGCGTCCGACGAGATCTTCGGTAGGCTGGATGCGTCCATTATGTGGCCTTCTTGTTGTGGACCCGATGTTCGTGCGTGGTCACGGTTCCGGTGTCCAGCGTAAACGCTCCACCCGACGACCAAGCTCTGCTGCGATGTTGGCCGTGAATGTCGCAACCCGCGGAAACTGCCCCCATACGCACGACTTGATCGTACTGCTGGGACCGTGTCCCACTCGTGCGACGAAACGTCGAAGCGAGCGAAGTCCGCCCCCGCCACTGAAGCAATTACGCCGAAACATACGCTGGAGCGGTTCTCATGTCCGACGACGACACTTCGAGTTTGCCGCTGACGCGGTCAGATGCAGCTATCGGGCCAGGATCTACAGTTGTCCCGATGGCAACACCCCAAACTTCGCGTAAATCGGGTGAGCGTAGGGGCACTCGTCGCATGCGCGCGCCCGACCGCCGCGAGCAGCTCCTGGACATTGCCTGCCTCCTGATCGTCGAACGTTCCTTCCACGGAGTTTCGGTTGAGGCCATCGCTCAGCGGGCCGGGTTGACGCGAGCTGCCGTTTACAAGCACTTTCGCGACCTGCATGAGTTGCTCGAGGCCGTGATCGACCGTGAGATGAACCGGGCACTCTGGCAGGTGTCCGAGACGACTCCAGTCGACCTGTCCGCCGGCGCACCCGTGGACGTCATGATCAACGGCTTCACCGCCTTCCTCGAGGCGGTCCAGGAGCATCCGGCACGCTGGAAGCTCGTGCTCATGCCGCCTGAAGGGGCACCCGCCACCCTTCAGGAACGCATCGCTGCCGGGCGGGCCATCATCATCGACCGGCTAACGGGAGCCGTGAGACCAGCTCTGGCCCAGGACCCCGAATACCCGGATCCCGAGCTCACCGCACGGATGCTCTCCGCTGTGTCCGACGAGTACGCACGGCTCCTCCTTATCGACCCGGTCCGCTACGCGCCGGACCGGCTCGTGGTCCACGCCCGATGGTTCGCCCGGCACCTCTTGGGCAGTGCAACGCCCGGCCCGCCTCCAGCGGTTACTGGTCCCTGAGGATTTCTTCGGGCGTTGCGAACTCGGCTCAGGCCGACGACGCCGCGTTCCAAACCCAGGTCGGGGTCCTAGCCCTCATGTGGCGCCGATCCGACGACGCCTGATCACCGTCGAGACGACGACGGCGATGAATAGCGCGGCGCCACTGAAGACCTGGCTAACCCAGGACTGCACTCCGGCAATGGCCAGCCCGGACACGCTGAACCCGATGAAATAGACGGCCAACATGGCGCCGAGCACGTTGAACCGGCCTGGGCGTATCGACGTTGCGCCCAGGTAGACGGCGGCGAGGGCCTGGAGCGTGTCGGTCACCGAGCCGGCTTCTGGGCTGGCACTGCCGTTCTTGGCAACCAGCAGGACACCGGCGACGCCGGCGAGCGCTCCGGAGAGCACGAAGGCTGAGAACTTGAGTCGTTCGACCCGGAGGCCGACGAGCCGGGCTGCCCGGGCATTGGATCCGATGCTGGTCAGATAGCGGCCGTAGGGGGTGTGCTCGAGGAGGTAATAGACGATGAGTGCTGCGACGGCCAGCAGCAGGACGACGTCGGGAATGCCGAGGGTGTCGCGCGAGCCGAACTGAAACAGGGCCGGTGAGATGCCTGTGGTGATGGACTGGCTCTGCGTGTACCACTCGACGATGCCGAGCAGCACACCTGATGTGCCGAGCGTGACGATGAGCGAGTTCGCTCCCAGTCGAGCGACCGTGTTGCCGTTGGCCACACCGACCAATGCTCCGCAGACGACGGCGAGCACGATGGCCCAGACCAATGGCACATGGAAGCGAGCCATTGCGGTGGCGACGACGATCTGGGTGAACCCGGCGTTCTGACCCACCGAGAAGTCGAATTCGCCGCACACGAGCGGGAACAGCGAGGCCAAGGCCAACACGCCGATGTAGACGTTGTCCGATGCTACCTCTTGGAAATTGGCGGTTGAGGCGAAGAGGGGACCGGTCTTCGGCCAGAGGCTGAAGAAGAGCAGGCTGAAGCCCAGCAAGGCCGGAAGGGCGAAACGCTCCACGTTGTACAGCAGGTCCCAATGGGCCGGGCGAAGTGATACAGGCGGGGCCGGGAGGCCTGTCTCCTCGGTCAGCGGGGCGCCCGCCGGTTCGGGTTCGACCGTCATGACCCTCGGGATCTCTCACCGCTCGAGGACAGGACCCGCTCGGTGATGTCGGTCGGGTCGATGTCAGGTCCGGTGATTTCCGCCGCCACCCGCCCGTCGGCCAGCACCAGTACCCGGTCGGAGACCCGGGCGAGCTCCTCGAAGTCCGAGGTGGCGACGATGACCGACGTGCCTGCCGCCACCGCCCGGCGCACCAGCCGGTAGATCTCGGATCGAGCCTCCACGTCGACGCCCTGCGTCGGCTCGTCGAGCAGGAGGATCCGGGGCTTACGTCGGAGCCACCGCGCCACGATTGCCTTCTGCTGGTTACCCCCCGACAAGGTTCCGAAGGTTTGGCGCTCGGAGTAAGCCCTGATCGAGAAGTCGACGATGGTTTGGCGGGCGTCTGCCGCCTCGGCCCGCTGGCGGAAGATCCCCCGACGCCAGTACTTGGGGACATCGGCGGCCGAGAGGTTCTCCCGGAGGCTCATGTCCAAGAAGGCGGCCTCCCTTCGATCCTCGGGGACGAAGGCGAACCCGGCGTCCATTGCTTGATCGATGCTCTGGAAGCGGATCGGCGCACCCTCGAGGACCACCGCTCCGGCCATGGGTCGGTGCAGGCCGAAGAGGGTGCCGAGCAGTGCCGTACGCCCAGACCCAAGGAGCCCGGCGATGCCCAACACCTCTCCTCGGCGCAGTTGTAGGTCGACACCTCGCAACGGACCACCGGTCAGTTCGCGCACCTCGAGCACCGAGTCCCGGTCGATCGTCGCGGCACGGAGGGCCGCCCGATGCCCGAGCGTGCGCCCAACGATCACCTCTACCAGGCGGTCCTTGGTGATCTCGGAGCGCTCCATGCCGGCGGCCACGCGCCCGTCCCGCAGCACCGTCACCCGGTCGGCCACGGCAACCACCTCGTCCAGCCGGTGCGTCACCAAGAGGATGGTCTGGCCGGCCTGAGCGTAGCGGCGGAGCGCCTCGAAGAGCCGGTCCACCTCGACCGATGGGAGGGCGGTGGTGGGCTCGTCGAGGACGAGGATGCCGCTTGACGCCGTCGACTGGTCCTGCAAAGCGCGGACGATGGCCACCATCGTCCGCTCCGCCGGTCGCAGCGTGCCCAACAACTGCCGGGGAGTGGCCGGCACGGCGAAGCGCTGGAGGACCATCTCAGCGTGCTGGCGGAGGGACCGCCACCTGATGGTTCCGGTGACCGGGTTCGTGGGGAACCCCCGGCCGATGGCCAGGTTTTCGGCCACCGAGAGGGCATCGAAGACGCCCAGGTCTTGGTGAACGAAATGCAGCCCCACTGAACGCGTCCACTCCGAGGTGATTCTTGAGGCGGCGATGGTCGAGCCATCAACGGTCACGCTTCCCCCCGGATCGGCGGCGTAGACGCCGGCCAGGATTTTGATGAGCGTTGATTTGCCCGAACCGTTGCCTCCCAGGAGGCAGTGGATCGTGCCTCGTTCGACGCCGACCGACACTTCGGTCAAAGCCCTCGTCCCGGCGAATGTCTTCGAGACGCGTTCAACCTCGAGAACGGGAAGCTGTGCTCCCGGTGGGTTCCCCGCCTGCTCGTCGCGCGGGCTGGGAACCGGTGAGGGGATCGAGCCAGATGCGCTCACTGCGCCGAATGCCTCATGAGGCGAGCCGTCCAGACCCGACGTCCGCCGGTTACCCGTTCACTCCCCAGGCCTTTTCGTATTCGGCCATGAAGTTGTACGGGGGACTCAGTACCCCGTTTGGCGGAAGATTGTGAGTGGCGTCGACGAGCTCCCACCCGATACCCGATGGATAGACCGGTCGGTGCGTGAAGACGCTGTTCATGGTGTCGATGGCCGCCCAGGCGGTCCACTGCAGGCTGGAGGCCATGGCCGCGGTCACGCTGCCCTGCTGGACGGCCTGAAGCTCGGGCTGAAGCCCCTCACCCCCCATGACGCTGTACTTGCCCTTCTGGCTCACCAGCGCCGGGACGACGCCGAGGACCGTCGCATAGGTGTAGGGGCTCTTGATCCAGTTGATGTCTGGATACCGCAGGAGCGCCGCTTGAATCTCCTCTTGAAGCTTCGGTCCGAGGTCGGCCGAGAGGAAGGTCAGCGTGTCGACGACCTTGGCGCCACCCGAATGGGCGATCTGGTCGTCGAACCCGGCTTGCTCGTACTTGAGGATGGTCGCCTCCGGATCGTTGAGGTACAAGATGCGTGCCTTGTCGTGGGACTTGGCGATGATGTAGTCGGCCTGCCCGCGCCCGTACGCCTCGGCGAAGTAGCCAAGGTCCTTCTCAGGGATGTTGTCGTAGTTGACCGTCGCGCTGAACAGCGGCGGACCGGCCTTCTCGGTGGGGTCGTTGCAGTCGTACGCGTCGATGCCAACCACGACGATGTGGTGAGCCTTCGCTTCCTGTAAGGGCCCGATCGCCTCGTTGCAGTCAATGGCGTCGAGGACGATTCCCTGAGCGCCGAGGGCGATGGCCTGGGAAACCAGACTGCCGTACGTCGAAGGATCGAGCTTGCCGTCGAGCAGCGTGACCTTCCACCCGATGGCCTGGGCTGCGGCGACGGCCGCATCCGAGGGGATCGAACTCGAGATGGAGGCTTGACCGCCGCTGATGACAACGATCGACTTGTCTTTGGCCGCCGGCCGCTTCGTCGGGTTGACCGGGGTGTACGTCCCTGCGTAAAGGTGGGACAGTTCGGCGACTGCGGCTGAGTAGCCGTACTTGTAGCCGAACGGGTTGGCCAACGGAATGGTCGCCGCTCCCGAGACGCCCCCGAAACCGAAGCCGATCGCCGACGCCCCCGCTATGGCCGCCATCGCACTCCGCCACTTCCAGGCCCGCTGAGCCATCTGGTTCCTCCCCCTTCGTCACGTCGGCCAGATCAGGTGCGATGTGATCTGCACCGGGGGCCGCTCCCTTGGTTACAGTACCGCAACTTAGGCAGGTAAGGTATCTCACTGAGGAGGTGCGACGTACTTTGAGCAGCTGCCGTGCGTCCGGGGGACTTTGTGGTCAGCCTGGTGGGCGCAGCCGGCGCAGCCGGCGCAGCGGGCGCTGTGGTCGGGGAGACTCCTGAGGTCGGGCGCCGAAATCGGATCGCTCAGGTGCGGCCGAAAGAAATCGAAGGGAAGGGAGACGACATGGAGACATTCGATATCAGCCAGCTCGACATCACCGAGCAGAACGTGGCCGTGGAGGCGGTCCTGCGGGTGACCGACAACCCTCGCCACCGCTACCTCCTCCAGTCGTACCTGCGGCACCGGTATCTCGAATCAGCGGGGCGCTACGAAGAGATCCTCGTTCCCGAGCTGACGGTCGACGATCCGACCTACCGTTTCAGCCTCATCTCCCGGGGTCGTTTCACCCTCCAGGGCAAGGAGCAGGTCGCCGCCCTCTATGGCCACTGGACGGCCACCGACCAGTGCGTCTTCTACGTCGAGGATGAATCGGTGGCCGTCGGTGACCACCTGATCGTCGGCCGGGGTCTCAGCTATCAGCAGACGCTCGGTGCCGAGTTGGCAGCGGCCGGCGTCGATGCTGACGTGGACGCCATGTACCTCACCCGGTCCCAGATCTGCATGGTCTGGTCCTACGATGATCGTTGCCGGCTCCTCGGCGAGGACGTGTGGGAGTTCGACGATGCCGAGCGGGCCTACTTCAAGCTTGACCCGGCCGACACTCTGAGCGCGGAGCAGGCCGGCAAACTGCTGGCCCCGTTCATCAGGCCGCTGCCGGCCTTCGACGACACCCTACTCCCCGCATGAAGGCTGTCGTCTGCCAGAACGGCCAGCTCGAAACGGTGGACGTCCCAGCCCCACGGCCAGGCACAGGCCAGGTGCTGCTGGACGTCCTCGGGTGCGGCATCTGCGGCTCGGACCTCCATGCCCGGCGCCACGCCGACATCGAGGCCGACGTGCTGGCCGAAGCGGGATACGACGCCTTCATGCGTTCGGATCAGAAGGTCGTGTTCGGTCACGAGTTCTGCGGCGTCGTGGCCGGTTACGGCCCAGGGAGTTCGAAGAAGGTTGCCGTCGGCAGCCGAGTGGTCGCCCTTCCCCTGGTCAGGCACGGCCGGGACATCCACCCGATCGGCTTGTCGGCCGCAGCCCCGGGGGCCTACGCCGAGCAGGTTGTCGTCGAAGAGGCGTTCACGTTGCCGGTGCCCAACGGGTTGTCCCCCGAGGTGGCCGTGTTGACGGAGCCCCTGGCCATCGGCCTCCATGCGGTGCGCCGGGCAGAGATGGACAAGAAGGACGCCGCGCTGGTCATCGGTTGCGGCCCCGTGGGCCTTGCCGTGATCTGCATGCTGAAGGCGAAGGGCGTGGAGACCATCGTGGCCAGCGACTTCGCCGGTGGCCGACGCCAACTGGCGTTGACCTGTGGGGCCACTTCGGTCGTCGATCCCGGCCAGGAGTCCCCATACGACGCCCTCAGTGCTCGCGGGTACACCCGTTCCGTCTCGGTGGCCACCAACGACGGCCTCAACGGCATGAAGAGACTGCAACGGCTGCCCCTGCCGTGGCCCATCACCCTCAGGGCGTTGGAGCTGATCGGGGCGACCAAGCACAAGCGGCCCGTCATCTTCGAGTGCGTGGGGCTGCCCGGGGTCATCGACGACATCATCACCGGTGCGCCTCTCTCGTCGTGCGTCGTCGTGGTGGGAGTGTGCATCGAACCAGACCGATTCCGCCCTGTCATGGCGGTAAACAAAGAGATCGATCTTCGTTTTGTCGTCGGCTACTCTGCGCTCGAATTCCGTAACACTCTGTACCTGCTGGCCGACGGCAAGGTGGACGCTCCCATCGTGACGGACACCGTCGGCCTCGACGGCGTCGCTGCCGCTTTCGAACGTCTGTCCGACCCCGGTCATCACGCCAAGATCGTCATCGATCCTGCAGCCTGAACAACGCGTCGCGGCACAGACCCGTGCCCCGACAACATCTGACGATGGCCGACATCGGTGAGGGATTGGATCGCTCGCGAGAGATGCCGGCGGGCGTGCGAGCAACCACCCGCCTCCCTGCGCATGCGAGCGACCGTTCCTCGGCATGCTCGCCTCTATCTCCGCCGCCACGCTCGCCGGCGCCGTCGGCCGGCCGGTCTCGGTCGAGGTTCACGTCTCCAACGGCCTCCCGGGCTTCACCATCGTCGGTCTGCCCGACGCCGCGGTGCGCGAGTCGCGCGACCGTGTGCGGGCCGCCCTGCTCTCCAGCGGGCTGCCCTGGCCGCTCCGCCGGGTGACCGTCAATTTGGCTCCATCGGGCGTGCGCAAGGCGGGAGCCGGGCTCGACCTGGCCATCGCCGTGGGGGTGCTGGTCGCCACGGCCCAGCTCCCGCCGGGTTGCACCGAGGGGCTGACCTTCTGCGGCGAGCTCGGTCTGAACGGCTCTCTGCGCCATGTCCCGGGCATGATCGCCCTGGCCGACGCCACCGCCCCGCTGGGGCTCGTCGTGCCCTTGTGCGACGCTCGAGAGGCGGCCCTCGTTCGGGGCGCGGCCGTCCACGGGGTGTCGTCCCTGGGTGAGCTGGCGCAGGTCCTGCGCGGGCAGGGGGCGTGGCCGGCTACCCCGATCGTCGAGAACCCTCCCGCCCTGTCGCACGACCCGGATCTGGCTGATGTCAGGGGGCAGCCCTTCGGGCGCCACGCCCTCGAGGTGGCCGCGGCCGGCCGGCACCACCTCCTCATGGTGGGTCCACCCGGCTCGGGGAAGACGATGCTGGCCGAGAGGCTGCCGGGGCTTTTGCCGGCGCTCACGCCGGAGGAGTCGCTCGTGGTAACCAGGGTGCACTCGGCGGCAGGCTGTCTCCCGTCGGACGGGGCGCTGATCAGCCGGCCACCCTTTCGGGTGCCGCACCACAGCTCGTCGATCGTGGCCCTCGTGGGCGGGGGCAGCTGGTCGTTCCGCCCCGGGGAGATCAGCCTGGCCACGCACGGTGTCCTCTTCCTCGACGAGCTGGGCGAGTTCCCCGTCGGCGTGCTCGAGGCCCTGCGCCAGCCCCTCGAAGAGGGTGTGATCCGGGTCAGCCGGGCCGGCGGCACGGTGACCTTTCCCGCCCGGTTCCTCCTGGTCGCCGCCATGAACCCGTGCCCGTGCGGCGAGGGGGTCTTCGAGGGCGCGTGCACCTGCACGGTGGCCGATCGGGCCCGTTACACACGCCGCCTCTCCGCCCCGCTGCTCGACCGCTTCGATCTGGTGGTGCCCCTGTCGCGCCCCGACCCCGACCAGTTGCTCGACGGGCCACCGGGTGAGACGTCGGCCCTCGCCGGCGCCCGGGTGGCGGCCGCACGGTGCCGCGCCTCGGCCCGCACCTCCACGCCCGGTCGCTCCGGTGCCGGTACCGGAGCCGACGATCCGCCCATGCACCCCGATGGCTCCCGCCTCCTGGCCTCCAAGCTCCGGGACGGCCAGCTGACGGCGCGCGGGCTGCACAAGGTGGCACGGGTGGCCCGCACGGTGGCCGATCTCGTGGGGTCCGAGCAGGTCCACGAGGAGCACGTCTCCGACGCCCTGTGCCTGCGCACCGCCCGGACGAGGGTGGCTCCATGAGCGGGAACCTGCCCGAGGAGGCCTTCGCCGCCGCGCTGGCCTCGGTGCCCCAGGTCGGGCCGAGCGCCCTGCGGGCGCTGCTGGCCCGTGACACCCCTTCGGCCGCCTGGGCGCGCTCGTCGTTCGCGGGCGACGTCGCCCGGATCTGGCAGCGGCACGAGGAGAAGGGGATCGAGGTGTGCTGGCGGGGTGGTCCGGGGTACCCCGACCGTCTCGGGGGGGATCCCGAAGCACCGGCCGTGCTGTTCTGTCGAGGCGACCCGTCTGTGGTGGACCGGCACCCCACGGTGGCCCTGGTGGGCACCCGCAGCCCCACCCGCTACGGCATCGGCGTGGCGGCGCAGTTCGGTGCGGATCTGGCCGCCGTCGGGGTGAGCGTCGTCTCGGGGTTGGCGTTGGGGATCGACGGCGCCGCCCACGAGGGGGCGACGGCGTCGGGTGCTCCTCCGATCGCCGTGGTGGCCGGGGGATTGGACGACCCCTACCCTCGCCGTCACGAGCGGCTCTGGGCCCGGGTCGCCGAGCAGGGTGCGGTGTACTCGGAGTCCCCGGCGGGCGTGCGGACCGAGAGATGGCGCTTCCCGGTGCGCAACCGCCTCCTGGCCATGCTGAGCGACCTGGTGGTCGTCGTGGAAAGCCGCCATGGGGGAGGTTCGATGCATACCGTCGAGGCGGCGGCCGCACGCGGCATACCGGTCGGGGCCGTGCCGGGCTCCATCCGCAGCCCGACCTCGGAGGGGACCAACGCCCTGCTGGCCGAGGGATGTTTTCCGGTGTGCGCCGTGGCCGACATTCTCACCGCCCTCTCGCTGGCGGGGGTGGTGCTGCCACCCCCGCCAAAGCCTGCGGCCGGTGGCGCCCCCGACCCGGTGGACCTCGGCGCCGACCGTAGCCTGCTCGAGGCACTTTCCTCCGACCCGGTCTCCCTCGATACGCTGGCACGCCGCACCGGGATGGCGATCCCCGCTCTCTGCGGTGGCCTGGAGCGGCTCGCCCGTGCGGGGGTGGCCCGGGACGTCGGGGGGTGGTGGGAGAGGACGTAGTGTGCGTCGCCGTGGAGGGACTGTTCCTGGACGAGCCTGCCCTGCCGGCGCTCAGGGCCGCGGCTGTGCGATCCGACGGCGCGGGTGTCGATGCCCTCTTCCTGACCGACGGTCCTCTCGGCGACGCCGTGGTCCTGGCGGCCGCCCTGGGGGCGTGGACCACCCGGGTCCTCCTGGGCGTGCGGGTCAGCCTGGGCACCCGGCCGCACCGGCATCCGACCGTATTGGCCCGCGAGATGACCACCTTGGACATCGTGGTCGGCGCCCGGTCGGTGCTGGCCTTCACGGCGCCGTTCACCGAGGCCGTCTCCGAGGCGATCACCCTGTGCAAGGAGATGTGGAGCGAGGGCGTCGCCGCCGGTGAGGGCCCCCGCTACCCGGTCGCCGGGGCGATCAACCGCCCGCGTCCCCGGAGGCCGGGCGGGCCGCCCATCGCGTTGGACCTGACCTCGGGTGTCCTGCCTGCGGCGGCGCTCCTCGACCTGTGCGACCTGGTGCTGCTTCCCGCCAACCGACCGCTCCCTGCCGGGTTGCCCCCGGGCATGGACGTGTGCCGGATTGCGGGAGGGTGAACGGACCCCGGTCCCCTCAGCCCTGCATGGCGATGTGGTCGGTGCGCACCCGCACCTTTATCCGCACCTCGCCCTCGCTCCGCATGGGGTAGGACTCCACCCCCAGGTACTTCTTGGCCAGCGCATCGATGTGGTCGTCGGCACCGTCGGTCGTGATATCGACGACCGTCCCGCGCAGGGCCACCACGTTGTAGGTGTCGTCCGGGTCGATCACCGAGACGGCCACCCGCGGGTCGCGCTCGATATGGCGCGCCTTCACCCGTCCCATGGCCGTGTTGAAGAGGAGGTCGTCACCGTCCAGGTCGACCCAGAGCGGGGTGACCTGCGGAGTGCCGTCTCGGCCCAGGGTGGTCAACGAGGCGAGGACCGGTCGGGCGATGAGCTCGCGGGCCTTTGCGGAGAGTTTGTCGGCCATGGGACGTCCTTTCGGTGCTGCGTCGTGGGTGGGTTGTCAGAGGTCGTCGGAGGTTGTCGGAGGTCGTCGGTGTGCGGCCCTGCCAGGCCGTGCCCGGCCCTGCCGGGCCGCGCCCGGCCCTGTGCCCGAACATAACCGGACGCCGCTACGTTCGTGCCATGACCATCGGTGCGCATGTCCGGGCGGGCGGAAAGCTCATCCCCGCCCTCGAACGGGGATCGGAGATCGGGGCGGAGGTGATCCAGATCTTCACGCAGAGCCCCCGCGCCTGGAAGCCGACCCAGTACGCCGAGGAGGTCCTCCACGACTACCGGGTGGCCCAGGAGAACAGCCCGCTCGTCACCGAGACCTTCTGCCATGCGACCTATCTCATCAATCTGGCGACCGGCCAGACCGATCTGCTCGAGCGCTCGAGGGACTGCCTGGCGGCCAACCTGGCCGCGGCCACCGGCATGGGGGCCTCGGGTCTGGTCCTGCATGTCGGGAGCCACAAGGGGAGCGGCCTGGCCGACTGCGTGCCCCAGGTGGTGGCCGCCCTGCTCGACACCTTGGACCGCCAGCCCGGCACCGGCTGCCCGATCCTGCTGGAGAACGCGGCGGGAGCGGGTGGCACGGTCGGGAGGAGCTTCGACGAGCTGGCGACGATCCTCGACGCCGCCGGGGGCTCGCACGCCTCCCAGCTGGGCGTCTGCCTCGATACGCAGCACCTTTGGGCCTCGGGCATCAGCTACACCTCGGTGGAGGAGGCCGACCACGTGGTGGCGCAGTTCGATGCCGCCATCGGGCTGACCAGACTGCGCTGCCTGCACCTCAACGACTCCAAGGTCGGGTTGGGGGAGAACAGGGACCGCCATGCCAACGTCGGGGAGGGGACCATCGGGGCACCGGCGCTGGGCGCGCTGATCAGCCATCCGGCCCTGGTCGACCTGCCGGCCATCCTCGAGGTGCCCGGCGACGGGGATGGTCCCCGCTCATCGGACGTGGCGGCGGCCCGGGCGGCGCTCGAACTGGGTCTCGAGGCGCGGCGGCCGTAAGCTGATGGACGTGGAGAGCACTCGGGTGGAAAGCGACAGCATGGGGGAGATCGAGGTCCCCTCCGACCGGTACTGGGGAGCGCAGACGGCGCGCTCGTTGCACCACTTCGACATCGGCGGAGAGACCATGCCGGTGCCACTGATCCGGGCCTTCGGGATCCTGAAGGGCGCCTCGGCCAGGGTCAACCGTGATCTGGGCAAGCTCGAGCCGGAGCTGGCCGACCTCATCGAGCAGGCCTCGGCCGAGGTGGCGGCCGGGCTGCTCGACGACCACTTCCCCCTCCACATCTGGCAGACCGGGAGCGGTACGCAGACCAACATGAACGCCAACGAGGTCATCTCCAACCGGGCCATTGAGCTCGCCGGCGGCGTCATGGGCTCGAAGAAGCCGATCCACCCCAACGATCACGTCAACATGTCCCAGTCGTCGAACGACACGTTTCCCACCGCGATGCACATCGCGGCGTGCGAGGAGATCGTCCACCGCCTCATCCCCTCGGTGAGCGCACTGCGTGATGCGCTGCACGATAAGGAGATCGCCTACGCCGGGGTGACCAAAATCGGCCGCACCCACCTGATGGACGCCGTCCCTCTCACCCTGGGCCAGGAGTTCTCCGGCTACGTCGCCCAGCTGACGGCGGACATCGAGCGGATCCGGCTGACGCTCCCGGGCCTCTACGAGCTGGCCGCCGGGGGGACGGCGGTGGGCACCGGTCTCAATACGCACCCCGAGTTCGGCCGGCTGGTCGCCGAGGCGATCGCCGAGATGACCGGCCTCCCCTTTGTCACCGCCCCCAACAAGTTCGCCGCGCTGGCGGCCCACGATGCGCTGGTCTTCACCCACGGGGCACTGCGCACCCTCGCCGCCTCCCTGACGAAGATCGCCGACGACCTGCGCTGGCTCGGCTCGGGGCCCCGGAGCGGCCTGGGCGAACTGGCCCTGCCCGAGAACGAACCGGGGTCGTCCATCATGCCCGGCAAGGTCAACCCGACGCAGAGCGAGGCCATGATCATGGTGGCGATCCAGGTGTTGGGCAACGACGCCGCCGTCGCCCTGGCCGGCAGCCGGGGCAATTTGGAGCTCAACGTCTGCAAGCCGGTCATCATCTACAACGTCATGCAGTCCATCGCCCTGATGACCGACGCCTGCCGCACGTTCCGGGAGTTCTGCGTCGAGGGGCTCGAGCCCGACCGGGCCCAGATCGCGCGGCACCTGGCCAACTCGCTCATGCTGGTCACCGCCCTCAACCCCATCATCGGCTACGACAAGGCGGCCCAGGTGGCCAAGAAGGCGCACAAGGAAGGCACCACGCTGCGCGAAGCCGCCCTCGAGCTCGGGCTGCTCACTGCGGAGCAGTTCGACGCCGCCGTGCGGCCCGAGGAGATGACACACCCGTGAGCGAGCAGGTCCTGACCCCGGAGGAGATCGACGGCGCGCTGGCGGAGCAGGGCATCGCCTGGGACCGCGTGGGCGACGAGCTGCGCACCACCGTCACACTGCACGACTTCGCGGCCGCCCTGGCGTTCGTCAACGCCGTCGGGGCGGCGGCGGAGGCGGCCAACCACCATCCCGACATCGACATCAGGTGGAACACCGTGCACCTGGTGCTGAGCACGCACAGCGCCGGCGGTCTCACGCTGCTCGATCTGGCCCTGGCGGCCGCCATCGACCGCCTACGACCGTCGCGCTAGCGGGCGTCCGACTCCAACAGCGACTGGCGCAGCCGGGCGACCACGTCGTCGGGCAGACCCGCTGCCGCCAGATAGTGGGCCGGGGACCCGTAGCGGTCGTGCACGTGGGCGAACAGGGCGACCATGTTGGCCGGGTCGGCTGAGAACACGACGTCGGCGTCGGCGATGAGGGCCATGCTGTCGGGGTACTTCGCCGCGAGCTTGACCCGTAGGCGCGCCATGGCGGTCCCGCTGAGCGCGTAGTCGGCCACCACGGTCTCCTCGGGCACGCCCAGGAGTGAGAGGACCAGCGCCGACAACAGGCCGGTGCGGTCCTTCCCGGCCGTGCAGTGGAAGACCGCCGGCAGGGCGTCCGGATCGGCCAGCGCGGTCAGCGCCGCCACGATCTGTGGGGCCGCCTCCTCGACCATCTGCACGTACTTGGCGGGGAAGAACCCGGGCGTCCGGGCGAACTCCTCTGCGTCGGGGAGGGTCTCGACGAAGGGGAAGTGATGGAAGGTCACCGGGTGCGCCCGGACATCGAAACGGCTCTGTTCGACCTCCTCGCCCGAGCGGAGATCGACGACCGTGCGGATGCCGATCTCCCTCAGGACGGTGAGATCGGGCTCGGTCAGCTCGCTCAGGCCGTCGGCCCGGAACAGCACCCGCCACCGGGTGCGGCGTCCCTCGTCGGTGCGGTACCCGCCGAGGTCGCGGAAGTTCACCGCGCCCTCGAGCGCGATGTGGCGCTCGAGGGTCACTGCACGGGGAGGTCCCACATGGGGAACCAGCGGGAGAGGTCGGACTCGACGGGCAGGTCGTCCCCCAGCATGGTCCGGATGCGCAGCTCGAGCTCGGTGTCCCGACGTTCTTTCTGCGTGTCGACGGGAGCGAAGGGATAGAACGTGCCGCGCTTGTAGAGGTAGACGAGGAAGAAGGGCCGGGCGTCGGCCGCCGCCCCCGGCTCGGCTACGAACCCGAAGACCGAGCACAGGAGCTGCGCCCCCCAGCCGGCCTCGGTGAGGGTGGTGTTGGCCATGTGGGCCTGGGTGACCAGGTCGTCGAGCTCGGGTTTGGCCAGGAGCAGCCACCCGTAGCCGAAGGAGTCCTGCGTCTGGGTGAACCCTTCCCCCACCAACTGGGCCACCTCGGTCTGGAGATCCTGCGCGCCCTGACCCGAGGGGGGCTTCCAGCACACGCCGGCGTGGCCCGACGAGACGAGGCCGCCGGCACTCTGCAGCGTCAACGCCGCCGTGGGTAGGGCGAACAGCGCATCCAGGTTGGCCCGGACCGGCTTGGTGCGGCCGAGCAGCGTGTCGAAGAGGCCCACGTCAGAGGGGGCTGATCAGCGGGCCTGGCCGAGCTCGTGCTCGAGCTGGTCGAGCTGGGCCAGCCGGCGCTCGAGCGTGGGGTGGGTGCGGAACAGACCCGCGAAGCTGAAGTCGCCCCCGCCCTGGCCCCGGTGCTGGTCCTGGGCCGCCTGACCGGCGACCGCCGGCACGAAGAAGAAGGCGTTGAACGGCTCGGCGGCGCGCAGATCCTTGGTGGGGATGCGGCCCATCTCCCCGGAGATCTTGATCAGGGCCGAGGCCAGCCGGGAGGGCTGACCGATCAGGATGGCCCCGGACCGGTCGGCGGCGAGCTCGCGGTAGCGCGAGAGCGCCATCGTGAGCAGGAAGCTCACGAAGTAGACGATGATCGAGACCAGCATGACGGCCATCTCGATCAGCACCAGCTGGCCGCCGCTGTTGTTGTTGTTCCCGCCGCGGCCGCCCCCGCCGAACAGCTCGGAGTAGAACATCACGCGGGTGAGCAGGCCGGCGATCATGCCCAGACCGCTGGCGATGGTCATGACGGCCACGTCGCGGTGTGCCACGTGGGAGATCTCATGGGCCAGGACGGCCTCCACCTCGGGCTCGTCGAGTCGACGGAGGAGGCCCGTGGTGGCACACACCACCGCCGCCTTGGGGCTGCGCCCGGTGGCGAAGGCGTTCGGGACGTCGGTCTGGGCGATGGCCACCCTGGGCTTGGGCATGTCGGCCAGGGCGCACAGGCGGTCGACCACCCCGTGCAGCGCGGGGGCCTCTTGGGGGGTGACCTCCTTGGCGTGCATGGCGAACATGGCGATCTTGTCGCTGAAGTAGTACTGGCAGAACAAGAGCCCGAAGGCAATGACCAGGATGAGGAGCAGGCTCTTGAGGACGAGGAAGAGAAAGCCGATCAGGACGGCATAGAGGACGACGAGAAAGAACCCCGTCATCAGCATGCGCCGGGTCAGTCCCGGGTCGGGCTTTATGTTGTGTGAGATTGCCATCAGCCTGCGGTGCCTCCGTTGCCGTTTCCACTCTCTTCGGGGGCCGGCAGGGCCGGCGACGGCACGCCTGAGCCGTCTGACCCGCCCGACCCCAGCTCCAGCTTCAAGGCGGCCAGCTCGTTGTCCACCTGGGACGTCGCGGTCACCTTGTCGAGCTCCTTCTGGATGTCGTCGACCGGCGTGCTCAGGTCGTTGAGCGCCCCGGACGCCAGCAGCTCGTCGATGGCCCCGGCCCGTGCCTGCATGCTGGCGATCTTGTCCTGGGCGCGCTGCATGGCCTGGCCCGAATTACCCATGGAGTCCGAGATCCCCGATACCGCCTCTCCGACCTTGGTCTGCGCCTCGGCGGCGGTGTAGCTCGCCTTGAGCGTCTCCTTCTTGGTGCGGAACTGCTCCACCCGGGTCTGGAGCTGCTGGGAGGTGTCGATCAGCCTCTGCTCCTGTTCGCTGATCTGGTCGTGCTGCGTCTTGAGCTCGGCCAGCTGCTCACCCAGAGCGGCCCGCCGGGA
>Ga0302324_100010416_pt1 | contig 19259 bp, 16 predicted proteins | sample Palsa_T0_1_FD_201949 | JGI IMG/M metagenome (GOLD analysis project Ga0302324, IMG submission 201949) | Peat permafrost microbial communities from Stordalen Mire near Abisko, Sweden - Palsa_T0_1 | ecosystem: Environmental > Terrestrial > Soil > Palsa > Peat permafrost | place: Sweden: Abisko...
CAGGCGCTCACGGCGTTCGGGGGCACGGTCGTCTTCGTCTCGCATGATCGCCGCTTCCTCGAGAACGTCGCGACGCGAATCGTGAGCGTGCGAGACGGCCGCGTCGAGATTTACAATGGCGGCTTCCGTGACTTCGCGGCCGAGACGCCGCAGCGCAAGAAACAGCCGTCGGCGCCCCCCGCTGCGATGCCCGACGACGCAGGCCGCGCGCACTTCGAAGCACAGAAAGCCCGTGCCCGGGACGAGGAGAAGAAGAAACGCCGCATTTCCGAGCTCGAGAGCTCGATTGCGGTCGCGGAGACCGAGCTCGACCTCATGCGCGAGAAGCTCAAAGAGGACCACGGGGGCGATTGGTCGCGTCTCGCCGAGCTGGCCGAGCGCGAACAGGAGCTCTCGCGTAGAGTGGATACGATGATGTCCGAGTGGTCGAAGCTTTCCGAGGCGCGCGAATGAGTCGATGGCTCATGACACTGCTTTGCGTGCTCCTCGTCGTCGCGGGAGGCTGCAAGAAGAAGGGTGGCGTCGCCACGCCGGATGCTCCAGCGATCGAGGTGCGCGACACGAGCGAAGGGCTGCTCCTGACCTGGGTCGATGACAAGGGCGAGTTTCACGTCGAGCAGAAGCCGACCGACGTGCCGATGATGGGGCGAGACGCGGTTCGCGTGGTCGACCCGAACAAGGACGAAGGGACGCACGAAGGGAAGGTCTACGTCGCCGATCTGCGGCAGGCGCACCCGGACGGCACGTATCCCGTATCGGTCATGTCTCGCACGGACTTCGAGAACATCGCCGAGGCGCGGCGATCGAAGAATGGCCCGACGCTCTCGAGCGCGGCCTTGGCTGCGGCCGCGTCGGCATCGGCGGGGCCGTCGCCGTCAGCGGGCGTGCAAGTCGACCAGGGCAGCGGAACGGGGCGGTCGACCGTGATCATCTACGGCGCGGAGTGGTGTGGTGCGTGCCACCAGGCGGCGGCGTATCTGCGTCGCAAAGGGATCCCGTTCATCGAGAAGGACATCGAGAAGGATCCCCAAGCAGCGCGTGAGATGCAGGGGAAGCTCCGGAGCGCAGGTGTGCGCAATGGCGGGTCGATTCCCGTGATCGACGTGCGGGGCAAGGTGATGGTCGGGTTCAGTCCGGGAGCAGTGGATGAAGCGTTGGGGCATGCGACCTAGGGGATGAAGGTTCTCATCTTCGGCGCAACCGGCCCCACGGGTCGCGAGCTCGTCACACGGGCGCTCGAGAAGGGGCACGAGGTGACGGCGTTCGCGCGCAACCCGGCAGGGCTCGCGATGAAGGAGGAAGAGGGCTTCCACATCTTCACCGGCGATGTGCTGCAACCAGCGACCGTCGATCGCGCCATGGCTGGCCAGCAGGCGGTGCTCTCGGCTCTCGGGCCGCGTGCGCGAACGGGCATTGGCGAGACGCCGGTCAACGTCGTGTCGGTCGCGACGCGTCACATGCTCGAAGCGATGGAGCGATGCGGCACGAAGCGGCTGGTCTCACTCTCGTCCGTCGGCGTCGGTGACAGTCGGGGGAAGCGTCAGGCGGGGCCATTCTTCGGGTTCCTCCAAGAGAGCATCCTCATTCCACTCTTCATGAAGAGACAGTTCGCGGACAAGGAGATCCAGGAAGAGTACGTGCGAGGGAGCAAGGTCGATTGGGTTCTCGTGCGCCCGACGGCACTCACGGATGGCCCCGCGCGTGGTCAGTTCCGTGTCGCAACGAGCGGCGAGACGGTTCCCGGCCGCATCTCGCGCGCTGACGTCGCGGCGTTCATGATCGACCAGCTCACCAGCAACGAGTATCTCGGCAAGGGCCCGGTCATCGGCGGCTAACGTCAGTTCTCGCAGGTGTCAGTCGAAGCGGTAGAGCGCGCCGTCCTTCTGCGACCCGGCGTAGAGCTCCCCCTCGTAAACCGCGAGGGGCGGCGCGCAGAAGATGTCGTCCGTCGCGAAGATCTTCTTGTCGTCCCAGGTCGCGATGGGCGTCACGGGTTGCGACGCGTTCGCTGTATCGAGGCGAAAGAGACCGTGCTCCGCGAGCACGACGAGGCCGTCGCGGAAGCGGATGACGTCGGCTGGACGCCCCGCGGCCTGGGGCAACTCGATCGCGCGCCACGTCTCGCCGTCACGCGTCGTGCGCAGGTGTCCGCTGCCGTCCTTGTCGATGGTGATCCAGTAGAGCGCGCCTCGGTCGGTGTACCAGCGGAGCGTCTCCGCGCCGCCATCGGGTGTGATCCTTTTCCCGCCGAGCGATGTGCCGTCGAAGACGACGAAGTCGTTCGTCTCGCGTGGATAGTATTCTTGGATACCGGCGTAGAGCTTGTCGCGAAAGCGGGTCATGAACGTGAGCCGCCACACATCGCTATTGGCGTTGTCGGGATAACCGACGACATAGCTGAATCGATGCTTCGCTTCGTCGAGCACGTTGAGGGCGCCGGGTGACGAGCCGCGCCACGCGTGCTCGGTGGGAGGAACCGAGCCCGTCGATGCCCAGAACTTGCCCTGAAAGCGAACGACGTCGAGATCGTGGTACGCCCGCGGCACGACGATGGCCGTCTGCGGCGGACGGTAGTGTTGCTTCTTCGTCCGCTCGTCGTCGACTTTCGCAGGATTGAGCGCCTTCGCGAAGACGCCGTGCTCGTCGGAGACGAACACGTAACCTTCGGTGCCTTGGTCGACGATGCCGAAGCCGTCGTAGGGCGGGTCAGCGTCGGGCACGTAGAGGCGTCCGCCGATCGCGTGCATGCGGATGAAGCCTTGGCCGGCGCCCCCGCCACCCGTGGGCTCACCGGGCCGGTTCCAGTCGAACGCGACGGTCAGCTTGCCGTGCTCGTAGCGGGTGATGGTCGCGCCGTCGACGCCGAGCGGCGCGTACGCGTGAGCCGCGTAAAGCGCGCCATCGAACGGCTTCAGATCGCAGATGCGCGAGAGGCTGAGCCACGTGCGCCCGACGCGCGTGAAGTGACCCTCGGTGGGGAGCTTGCCCGCGCCAGGGTCCTCGGGATCGTCATTGCCGTCCGGCTCGAGCTGCGCGACGGTGCCGGAGTCGGCGGCGGAGTCGGAGTCAGAGCCTGAGTCGGTGACGGAGCCGGAGTCAGAGCCGGAGTCGGCCGCAGCGAGCGGCGCAGCCGCAGGCCTATCGCAAGCCACCAATACGAGAGCAAAAGCTGCACATGCCGGTCTCACATCAGGTCGTCGTGCGACGCGGCGAGAGTGTGACACCGCCGCTCACCGCTTCTTCTTGCGGATGATGCGCTCGTACACCTCGCGCTTGGGCCTTCCGCTCCAGGCGGCGACGATCTCGGAGGTGTGCTTCGCGCCGAAGCCGCTCTCGAGCTCTTTTGCGATGCGGGCATCGAGGTCCGCGTCGCTGACCGAGACCTCCGCAATGTCCTGGGCGCCAAGGACGATCACGATTTCGCCGCGCCAGGCGTCGCGCAAATAGGCGATGTCGGCGAGCGTGCCGCGGACGAGCTCCTCGTGAAGCTTGGTGAGCTCTCTCGCGACACACACGTCGCGCGTGGGCGTCACCTGGCAGAGGTCGTCGAGCGTCTGGCAGGTGCGCTCCGGCGATTCGTAGAGGACGACCGGCTCTCGCGTCGCCGAGATCTCCGCGATGGCACGCGCGCGGGCTGTCCCGTCGCGCGGCAAGAAGCCGAAGAAGCGAAAGCCGCCGCCCGTGCCGAGCCCGCTCGCGGAGAGAGCCGCGACCACGGCGCTCGGACCGGGAATCGGCACCACACGAATGCCAGCTGCGATCGCCGCCCGAACGAGCTGATCGCCGGGATCGCTCACGCCCGGCGTACCGGCGTCCGTCACCAGCGCGACGGTCTCACCGGCCGCGAGGCGCACGACGAGCTTCGCCACGTGCTCGTCCGTCGAGTGCGCGTGGAGTGAGACGAGCGACTTACCGACGATGGCGTGAGCGGAGAGCAGCTGCCGCGTGTAGCGCGTGTCCTCCGCGGCGATCACGTTGGCCTCGCGCAAGGTCTCGAGCGCGCGGAGCGTGATGTCCTTCAGGTTGCCGATGGGCGTCGCAACGACGAACAGCAAAGCAGGCTCAGGCGAGCTCGGCGGCGTCGCCCATCTCTTCGCGTAAGAAATCACGCAGTCGGCTCGTCAAGCGTTGTTCGAGCTGACGGACGCGCTCGCGCGAGATACCGAACTTGTCTCCGAGCTCCTGCAACGTGAGCGGCTCGTCGGCGACGAGGCGGCTGTCGAAGATGGCGAGCTCCTTGTCCTTGCCGACGAGCGTCTTGCGAAAGTCGTTGAGCTTGTCCTTCAGGAGGGCTTGAAGCTCGCCGTCGGCGAGGAGCGCCTCGGGGCCCTCGCCCGCAGAGGGCATCAAGTCGACCTTGGCGATGGCGCGCCCTTCCGCGTCGCCGACGGGTGCGTCCAGCGACTTCTCGGACGACGATAGCCGCTGCTCCATCTCGGTCACGTCGGTTTCGGGGACGTTGAGACGCTTGGCGACCTCTTCGTCGGTCGGGTCGATGCCCATCGCCACGAGCTCCGCCCGCTTCTTTCGCAGGTTGAAGAAGAGCTTGCGCTGCGCCTGCGTCGTCCCGAGCTTCACGAGGCGCCAGTTGTTGAGGATGAACCGGAGGATGTACGCGCGAATCCACCAAGCGGCGTACGACGAGAGCTTCACGCCGCGATACGGGTCGTAGCGCTTCACGGCCTGCATCAAGCCGATGTTGCCCTCTTGAATGAGGTCCATGATGTTCTTGTAGGCGCGCCTGTACTCGTACGCGATCTTCACGACGAGCCTCAGATTCGACGTCACCATCGCGGCGGCGAGCTCGGCGTCCTGCGTCTTCAGGAACCTCACCGCGAGCTCGTGCGTTTGCTCGGCCGTCATCACCGGGTGGCGTTGCACCTCGCGCATGTACGCAGCGAAGGGATCGAAGCGCGTGATCGCGGCTTCCTTCGACAGCGCGGAATCGATCTCGACGCTCGGCCGCTCCGCCTTGTGCTCACCATCGAGCTCTGCGTCGACTGGCTCAGCCACGTCGTCACCGTCCTCCGCGTGGGTCTCCTCCTCTTGAGACTCGGCGTCGGCGGGGGCGCGGGTAGCGTCCCTCTTCTTACGCGGGCTCTTGGGCGTCGCCTGCGGCTTCGCTGCTGTGGGTTTGCGGGGCACGAGTCTACCTATGTAGGCCAAGCTTCATCGCGTCGCAATGAACGCCGTCAGGCTCGTGCTATGGCTTGGCCGTGCCGCGCAAGTCGAATCCGCGCATGAGCAGGGGCACGCCGCGTGTGCGGGCGGCCGATGAGCCCAAGTCGCCGCCCACCATCGAGCGCGGAACGCACGTACGGGCGCTCGCGGGGTCGTTCGCCGGGCAGGCCGGCGTCGTCCAAGAGCTCGACGGAAAAGGCGGAGCCCGCGTCCTTTTCGGCCTGTTCGCGGCGCGGGTCGAGCTCGGCGATCTCGCGGTCCACAGCAGCAAGCGGGGCCGGCCCGTGATGTCGAGCTCTCACAGGAAGCCTTCGACGTGACCGAAACGACGACGCTCGCGGGTCACTTCAAGCGGCATCGGTCCGCGTACATCCTCGGTGCGCTCTTTCTGGCGGGGTTCCAGCTCGCGATGAACCAAGTCGACTGGCTGTCGAAGTCGGCCATCGACGCGGTCTTCGGCGGTGACGGCCACAAAGCCATCCGCTCGGCCTCGATCATGCTCGGCCTCGCCGTCCTCGCGTTCGGGACGCGCATCGCCAGCCGCTTCTTCATGTTCAACGCCGGCCGGGACGTCGAGTACGACGTCCGCCAGCAGCTGCTCCGCAAGCTTCACGAGCTCGGCTCCGCGTTCTATCGGCGCATGTCCGCGGGCGAGATCATGAGCCGCGCGACGAACGATCTCGGCCAAGTCCGCCTCCTATTCGGCTTCGGGGTCCTCAACGTCGTCAACGTCGTCTTCGCGTTCGCGAGCGCGTTTCAGGTCATGCTTGCGATCTCGTGGCGTCTCACCGTCGTGGCGTTCGTGATGGTGCCGCTCGTGGTCGTGGCGACGCGGGGCTTCTCGAAACAGCTCTTCGTTCGCACGCGGAAGAACCAGGAGACGCTCGGCAAGCTCGCGTCGCTCGTGCAGGGGAACCTCGCGGGGGTACGCGTCGTCCGGAGCTTCGCGCTCGAGACGCGCGAGATGGAGCGCTTCCGCGCCACCAACGACGAGTACCTTCAGGCGAGCCTCGGCCTTGCGCGCATTCGCGGGTCGATGGGGCCGACGCTCGGAGCGGCAAGCTCCGCGGGCGTGCTCTTGTTCTTCTGGTACGGCGGGCTGCTCTTGCTGCGCGACAAAGCGGACGGTGGCATCACGAAGGGCGACTTCTTCGCGTTCAGCCTCGCCCTCGCGCGGATGACGTGGCCCATCATCGCGCTCGGCTTCGCGTACTCCATCCTCCAGCGCGGCCGCGCGTGCTTCGCGCGTCTGAAGGAGGTCTTCGACACGCTCCCCGACATCGAGGACCACGGCGAGAAGACGCCCAAAGAGAGCTCGCTCTCGGTTCAACATCTGTCGTTCGCGTACGGGAAGAACGAGGTGCTGCGAGACGTTTCCTTCGACGTCGAGGCGGGGAAGTCGCTCGCCATCGTCGGGCGCACGGGAGCCGGCAAGTCCACGCTCGCTCAGCTCCTCGTGCGCCTCTTGCCGACGCCGCCCGGGACGGTGCGCATTGGTGGCATCGACGTGTGCGACATGCCGCTCGTCGAGCTTCGGCATCGCTTGGGGTACGCCCAACAAGACGCGTTCCTCTTCTCGACGACCGTGGCGCGCAACATCGGCTTCTCGATCGACGATCCCGATGCACCGGAGTCGATTTCGAGGATTCGTGACGCAGCGCGCGAGGCACAAGTGCTCGAAGAGGCGCTCGGGCTGCCCGAGCAGCTCGACACCGTGGTGGGAGAGCGCGGTGTGCAGCTCTCCGGCGGGCAGCGGCAGCGCATCGCGCTTGCTCGAGCGCTCGCGTGGGAGCCGCCGATCCTCTTGCTCGACGATCCGCTCAGCGCCGTCGACGCCAAGACCGAGGCAGCCGTGCTCGAGTCGATCGAGCGGCAGGCCGAGCAGCGCACGATCGTCCTCATCACGCATCGCGTGGCGGCAGCGGCACAATGCGACGAGGTGGTCGTCATCGACGAGGGTACGGTCGTCGCGCGCGGAACGCATGACGAGCTCGTCCGGCGAGGCGGGCTCTATGCGGTGTTTGCCGAGGAGCAGCGCGCAGCGCGTGAGCTCGAAGAGCTCGAGTCGACCGCGCCCCCTCGCGTTACACCCGAGGTGGCCGAATGAGCCAACTCGCGACGGCGACGGGCGCTCGGAAAGCACGGAGCGAAGAGCGTCTGCGCGCGTTCCACGAGGAGGGCGTCCTCGGGAAGGCCTACGACTCACGGTTGCTCCGGCGGCTCTGGCCCTTCGTGAAGCCGCACGCGAGGTATCTCGCCGTCTCCATCGGCGTGCTGCTGTTCGTCTCGGGGCTCAACCTCGCGCGGCCTCTCATGATGGGCGCGGTCGTACGGCATGCCGCCGAGCATGATCGCGGGGGTCTCCTCCGAGATGGCCTCGTGCTCACGGGCCTGGTGCTCACGGCGCAGCTCCTCGGGTTCGTGCAGCTCTATCAGATGCAGCTCGCCGGAGCGCGCGCGATGGCGGGGCTGCGCGAGGCGGTCTTCCGCTTCTTGCAGCGCCTAACGCTCAGATTCTTCGACAGGACGCCCGTGGGCCGGCTCGTCACGCGCGCGACCAACGACGTCGACGCGCTCGGTGAGCTCTTCGCCTCTGGCGTGCTCAACGCCGTCGGCGATCTCGTGTCGCTCACGCTCTACGTCGTCGCAATGGCGGTCTTGGACTGGCGGATGTCGCTCATCGCATTCGCGGCGATGCCCATCGTCCTCGTGATCGTGACGTTCGTACGCAAACGCTCGCGCGAAGCGTTTCGCGACATCCGCGCGAAGACCGCTCGCCTCAACGCCTTCCTCGGCGAGCAGGTGAACGGCATCGCCATCGTTCAGGCCTATGGCCGCGAGCGCGCGACGGAGCAGGAGTTCGACGTCATCAACGAGGCGTATCGCGAGGCCAACAAGCGTTCGATCTACTACGAGGCGGTGCTCGACGCGGCCATCGAGATGGTCGCGACGCTCTGCATCGCGAGCGTCCTCTTGTGGGTCGCTCTCCATCGCGCGGACCTCGGCGATACCGCCATATCGTTCGCGCTCGTCGTCACGTTCACGGGGTACATCAAGCAGTTCTTCGAGCCCATCAGCATGCTCTCGCAGCGATACACGATCTTGCAGAGCGCAATGGCTGGGGCCGAGCGCATCTTTCAGCTCCTCGACGAGACCGACGTGGAGCTCGACGTCGAGCCGTCGGAGTGTGGTGAGGACCGCAGCGGCGAGGCGCTGTCGTTCGACGCGGTGACGTTCGAATACAAGCCGGGCGCGCCCGTGCTGCGCGACGTCACGCTCAAGGCGGCCCCCGGTGAGAAGATCGCGCTCGTCGGTGCGACGGGCTCGGGCAAGACGACGATCGCGAGCCTCCTCCTTCATCTCTACGACGTCACGCAAGGGGTGGTGCGCGTCGAGGGGCGCGACATTCGGCGCTTTCGGCGCATCGAGCTGCGCGAGAAGTTCGCGGTCGTGCCGCAAGACGTCTACCTCTTTCCCGGTACGCTGCTGACGAACGTCGCCATGGCGGATAGCACGCCCGATCGAGCGCGCGCGCTCCTCGCGCTCGAGCGTGTCGGGGCGGCCTCCCTCTTTCGCAAACGCGGGGAGGGCGAGGCCTGGCTCGATTCACCCGTCGACGAGCGCGGCGGCAACTTCAGCGCGGGCGAGCGCCAGCTCATCGCGTTCGCGCGCGCTCTCTACCGGGATGCACCGCTGATCATCCTCGACGAAGCCACGGCGAGCGTCGACTCCGATACGGAGTCTCGCTTGCAGCAAGCCCTCGACGCCGTGTTGGCGAAGCGCACCGCGGTCATCATCGCGCACAGGCTCTCGACGATCAAAGCGGCCGACCGCATCGTCGTCCTCCACAAAGGGCAAGTGGTCGAGCAAGGCACACACGAGGAGCTCCTCGCGAAGGGCGGCTTCTACGCCAAGCTCCATCGCCTCCAGTTCAAAGCCAAGGACTGAGCACCACGGCACGGTGCGGCTATCGACGACGACGGATTCAGCCGGGATGATGAATAACTCCCAGGACTTACACATTTGTACGAAGGAGACGCTCGCTCCTACGAAGGATTGGAACGCTGACACGAAGGAGACGACCAATCCGACGAAGGAGACGACCAATCCGACGAAGGAGACGACCAATCCGACGTACGAGGCGTATGCCTTCGACGGAGGAGACGACCAATTTGACGAAGGAGACGACCAATCCAACGAAGGAGACGACCAATCCGACGAAGGAGACGACCAATCCGACGAAGGAGACGACCAATCCGACGAAGGAGACAACCAATCCGACGAAGGAGACAACCAATCCGACGGAGGAGACAACCAATTCGACGAAGGAGACGACCAATTCGACGGAGGAGACGACTAATTCGACGAAGGACACGACCAATTCGACGAAGGAGACGACCAATTCGACGAAGGACACGGTGTCTGCGACGACTCAGCGTTCCAATCCTTCCTACAATTGTTCGTCTCCTTCGTATCGGGAAGAATTTGGGTCGCCGAAGCGCGCGTCGCCGAAATCGCCAAGCGCTGCGCACCGATGGGCGTGGAGGCGCTACGGATGTTCGTCCCACGCTCGGCCGTCCAAAAGATGCCCCGTGCTCGACCTCTGATCTCCGCCCCATTGGTGGAACACGAACGGCACCTTCTCGCGAACGCACTGATCGCGAATGTCTCTCACCCATGCCTTCTCCATGGGCCTCGCCCCGGAACCCGACTCGCCGCCGACGAGCACCCAGTGAATGCCGGATAAGTCGAGCGGCGACAGCGCCCCTAGAAGCGGCTCGAGCGAGAGGAAGCGCACGGTCGCGGGCACCTTGCGGAGCTCGTCGATCCTACCGACGTACTTCTCGCTCTCGACGCTGACTCCAACCCAGATGTTCGGCGTCCACTTCAAGTGGTTGCTCAGTGCCGCCAGACGTTCGGCTCGCTTCGTGAGGACCTGAAAACGATGGCGCGGCAGATCGTTCATCACCTCGAATACGGGCTTGATCACATCGTCGAGCGAAAAGTCCTCGTGGAAGAGGTCGCTCATCGAGCTCACGAAGACCTCACGCGGCTTCGCCCAACGGTAGGGCTTCTCGAGCGTGTCCTTGTGAAAGACGGGCTCGAACACCTTCAGGTACTTCTTCTGGCCCATCGCGTGCAGTCGTTCCGACATGAGCTCTGCGTAGCAGTGCTTGCAACCGGGGCTGACCTTGGTGCATCCCGTCGTCGGGTTCCACGTTTCATCCATCCACGCGCGCTTGCTCATTGGCCGACCTCGACTCGAAATGCTGCGCACGGCTCGGCAGCGCGACTAGGTTCGAAACGTGCGCTCACTGTTCGACGAAATCGAACGACTGACGGGCCCGGATCTTGCGACCCTTCGGAGACGTCAGCCGAACGGTTCGGCGAGCGCGTGCTTGAAATGCGAGAGGGCGGCGAAGAGCTCGCCGAGCGCATCGCGAACGTCCACGGGGAGCTCGCCTTTGACGCGATCGAGGCGCTCTTGCTCGCTCGCTGCGCGGTCGTAGATCCATTCGACGTTGCTCAGGCACTCGCGGAAAGCAGACCAGTTCGGGGCAAGCTCGTTGAGCTCGCGGGCGAGGTGCTCGAGGGTCTCGGTGACGTCGCCCGTCCACATGTGAACGTTGGAGAGATAAGGCTCGAGCAACGCTCCTTGAGCGAAGAGCTCGTGATGCTGGGTGCTCAGCACGAAGGCACACACGTTGCCGAGCGCGGAGGCCAATACCGCAAGGCTGCCAACGCGACGGCGAAGCGATAGCTCCGCAGCAGCGCCCGAGACGTCGATGGCATCGAACGCTGCGCACGTCTGCTCGAGGCGCGCGATGGTCGACGCGAGCGTCTCTTGTTCGCGCAGCACTGGCGGCTTCTGAGGCTCGCTCCCACGCAAGGCCGTGAAGAAGGACTCGCGAGTTTCGCTTGCGGCTGGGACCGGACTGAACGGGCTCTGGTCGAGGTCGGTGACGATGTCCTCATCATCCAGGGCAATCAAAGCGGAATACACGCCAGCTTGATCTGCGTTCATGCACGAGCGATAGCGCTGGCGCGCGGCGCCGGAACATAAAGAGGCATAAAATCGCGTGCGCGGACATCGATACACGCGATAGAACGAAGCGTGAGCGCGAAGTCCCCGCCCGTCCCACCTGATTCCATGCGCGTCCTCAAACCGCGCCGGGCGGCGCCGTCTGACGCAGTGCGGCCAACGCGCGCGGAGATCAACCTCGCTGCCCTACGCCTGAACTTGCGTGCGGTGCAACGGCATGCCGTGTCGCCTCAAAGCGGCGACACACCACTGAAACGGGCGAAGGTGTGGGCCGTGCTCAAGGCCGACGGCTACGGGCACGGGGCGCCGGCAGTCGCGCGCACGCTGGAGCGCGCGGGGGCGGATGGCTTCTGTGTGGCCCTCCTCGAAGAAGGGATCGAGCTTCGCGAGGCGGGGATCATCGCGCCGATCCTCGTCATGGGCGGTCAGTATCCGGGGGCCCACGCCGAGGTGCTCGCGCGGAACCTCACACCCGTCGTCTACGACATCGGGCAGGTCGAAGCGTTCGCGAAGCTCGTGAGGAGCGGCGAGGTCGAAGCTCCGGTTCGCGTCCACCTCAAGGTCGACACGGGCATGGCGCGCCTCGGGGTCACGATGCAGGCGCTCCCCGCGCTCGCTGAGGCGCTCGGGGCTTTCCCGGAGATCGAGGTGGCCGGGTTGATGACGCACCTCGCCTGCGCGGAGCTCGGCGCGGACGCCACGACGGAGCAGATGGTGCTCTTCGACGAGGCGACGACGCTGCTCGCCCGTCACGGCATCCGCGCGCCCGTGCGCCACGCCGCCAACAGCGCGGCGCTCTTTCACGAGGAGGCGAGGCTCGACGCCGTGCGTCCTGGGATCGCGATCTTCGGCGTGTCAGCGCCGCTCGCGACTGATCTAAGGCTCGTGATGCGCGTACGGACCGAGATCGTGTCGCTGCGCGATCTACCCGTAGGCGCGCCCGTGGGGTACGGGGCAGTCTTTCGGACGTCGCGCCCCACGCGCATCGCGACGATCCCGATGGGGTACGCCGATGGTCTCTCGCGCGGCCTCACCAACAAGGGTCACGTGCTCGTGCGCGGCAAGCGCGCCCCCATCGTGGGCGCCGTCTCGATGGACATGACGATGATCGACGTCACCGACGTCCCCGGGGCCGCGATGCGCGACGAAGCGGTCGTGCTCGGCGCGCAAGAGGGGCCGCTCGGGGCGGACGCGATAAGCCCGCACGAGATCGCCGAGGCGATCGGCACGATTCCGTGGGAGGTGCTCACGTCCATCTCGCGGCGTGTGCCACGCTTCTATCGCGAGCCCTGACGCGCAATGACGAACGCGATCATGGAGGACCAAGAGCAGCCCAGCGAGGAGACCGGTACGACCGCCACGCTCATGGCCATCGTCGCGCCGGCCCTCGATCTGCTCGACGACATCGGCGGCACGGTGTCGCTTGGTGGGCGCACCGTGGCGTGGCTTTTCCGGCCACCGTTTCGGATCGCCCAGCTCTTCGCGGCGCTCGACTTCATCGGGGCTGGCTCGACGTTCATCGTCGCGCTCGTCGGCATCTTCACGGGGATGGCGTTCACCGTGAGCACCATCGTCGGCTTCAGGCAGTTCTCGGCGGAGAACATGGTGGGCGGCGTCGTCTCGCTCGCGCTCGCGCGGGAGCTCGCGCCGGTGCTCGCGTCGGTCGTGCTGACGGCCCGCGCGGGGAGCACGATGGCGAGCGAGCTCGGCAACATGCGGGTCACCGAGCAGATCGACGCCATCACGACGATGGGCGTGAGCCCGGTTCAATACCTCGTCGTGCCTCGCGTCCTCGCGAGCATCATCGTCGCGCCGATGCTCGCGATCGTCTTCGGCCTCGCCGGGATGTTCGGCGCGTGGATCGTCGGCGTCGTGTGGCAGGGCATCGACCCCGGCCTCTTCATCGACCGCATACGCCAGTTCTTGATGTGGGGCGACATCCGGATGTGCATCGTGAAGGCCGTCGTCTTCGGCGGGCTCGTGAGCCTCATCTGCTGCAAGAAAGGGTTCTACGCGTCGGGCGGTGCACGCGGCGTCGGGGAGGCGACGGCGAAGGCGGTCGTCGCGAGCATCGTCATCATCTTCTGCGCGGACTACGTGCTGACGACGTTGATGACCGACATTTGACCGTGCCAACGGCACAGTCAATTCAGGATGTCCCGGAGCGGCGATAGCCGCGACGAGGAGCTAGAAAAATGATCCGCTGAAGCCGGGCGGCAAGGCGGGAGGGTTGCGCGCGTCGAAGCGCGCGACGATCGTGTTGCCGCCGGGCTCGAAGTACACGTACCGGCCATCGAAGACCGCGCTCGAATAGGCCTCTGCGCTGGGATTGAGCGTGCGCGTGTCGAACGTCTGCCACGACGACGCGAGCGTGAAGGACGCGGTCGTGTCGTAGCGGACGACGACGCCCGACGTCTCGTCCTCGTTCGGGACGTAGTAGATGTAGCGTCCGTCGAAGCCCGCGTCGCTGAAGTCGCGCGCGTCAGCGCTCAGCACCGTCATGTCGAATTGCTCCCACGATGCACCGATCGTGTAGGGCGCCTGAGTGTCGTAGCGCAGGGCGAGGCCGCTTTCGGCGGTGCCGTCGAAGCCAGGCACGAGGTAGAGATAGCGCCCGTCGAACGCTCCACCCGAGAAGCCCTTCGCGGCCGTGTTGACCATCGTCGTGTCGAACGTCGTGTAGCTCGATCCGCTCGTGAAGGCCGCCGTGGTGTCGTAGCGAATCACGACGCTGCCGGCCGTGTAGTACGTGGAGGGGATCACGTAGACGTAGTGACCGTCGAAGATCGCCGTGAACATGAGCTGCCCACCCGCATCGATCGACCCAAAGTCGAAGAGCTCGTACGACGACCCCGCGTCGAACGAAGCGGTCGTGTCGTACTTCGTGAAGAGGTTCGAGATCTGCGGGACGAAGTAGGCGTACCGGCCGTCGAACGTGGCACCGAGGAAGCGGTTGTCACCACCGTTGAGCGTCGTCGTGTCGAACGAGCTCCACGACGACGCGTCACCGAAGGGCTTGGTCGAATCGACGCGGTTGATGTGGCCGCTCCCGCAACACTCGGTGATGAGAGGCATGAAGTAGACGTAGGGCGCGGCGAACATGCCGCCGGAGCACACCACCGGCTCGCCCGCGCCACCGTCGCTCCACGTCGCGTACGTGTCCCACGAGCTCGGGGTCATGAAAGGAGCCGTCGTGTCGTACCGAAACACGAGACCGGCCGCCGGTCCGGTTTGGTCCCCCGGCGCAAAGTAGACGTGCCGTCCGTCGAACGCCGTGCCGTTGAAGAAGGGAAGGGTGGTCGCGACGTTGCTCAGGTCGTAGATCGTCCAATTCGCCGGGTCCGTCATGTCGTTATAGGTCGCGGCCTCTTCGGCGACGTCAGCCTCGCTTCCGGCGTCCGTGCTCGTCTCCGGCACCGCATCGCTCGCCGCTTCCGTCGTAACGTCGGGCGGCCCGCCGTCGTCGCTGAGCCCGTCGAGCGACGTGAGCAGCGAGCATTGCGCGACCATCCCGACGGCGGCGAGCCAGTGCGCGGATCGAGGCATTGTGAAACTATATCAGAAGAAGGACCCGCCGCTCTCCGGTGGCTGGATCAGCGCTGTCGTGTCGAAGCGCACGATCACGTGGCCCGGACCGGGCACGAAATAGACGAACTCACCGTCGAAGATCGCACCCATGAAGCCGCCCGCATCGACGTTCACGGCGTGCGTATCGAACGTGCTCCACGACGACGCGAGCGTGAAGCTCGCTTGGGTGTCGTATTGGACGACGAGGCCGTCGCCGCCGAACTGGCGCGGTACGAAGTACACGTAGCGGCCGTCGAAGATGGCGCCCGTGAAGCCGGTCGCCAACGTGTTCAGCGTCTCCATGTCGAACGACTCCCACGACGAGACGATGTCGAACGGCGCCTGGGTGTCGTAGCGCACGGTGAGCCCGTCGAGTGCGTTGGTGTCGTTCTGGTACGGAACCGTATAGACGTAGCGTCCGTCGAACGCTCCGCCAGCGAAGCCCGAGGCTGCCGACGAGACGTTGTGGGTGTCGAAGCTCGACCATGACGCGGAGGCGCCGAAGGGTGCGTGCGTGTCGTAACGGAGCACGACGCCGCTCGTCAGGTTGCCGAACTCCGGGTACGTCGTCGGAATGAGGTAGACGTAGCGACCGTCGAAGATCGCTCCGGTGAACCCGTCCACAGACCCGGCGTCGGAGAACGTCGAGACGTTGACGGTGGTCCACGCTGCCGGCGACGTGAAGCTCTGCGTCGTGTCGAATCGACTGACGGTGTCGTTCGTCGGCACGAAGTAGGCGAACTGACCGTCGAACGTGGCGCCCTGGCGGACCGTGTACGCGGCGCCGGGGTCGAAGAGCGTCCAGCTCGACGTCTGCGTGAACGGGAGCTGCGGATCGTAGCGCACGGTGACGCTCCCGCCCCACGTCGGCGCGAAGTAGACGAAGTGGCCGTCGAACACCGTCCCCGCGAAGTCGGTCGCGCCGGCGCCGGTCGACGAAAGATCGAACTTCAACCACCCCGCGGTCGTCGTGAAGCTGCCGGTCGTGTCGTAGCGATAGGCCAGCGAGCTCGTTTGGTCCTCCGACGACGGCGTGAGGTAGACGTACCGGCCGTCGAACGTGCCGCCCCAAAGGCCCGTGGGAGCGCCACCGAGCGACGTCAGATCGAACGCGGACCACCGCGAGAGATCGGACAAGTCCGCTCCACCGTCTGCACCGCTGTCGCTGCCGCCGCCTTTATCGGCGGGGGCGTCCGGCGGCACGGGTGAGTCGGCGAGCGTATCGGCTCCGCCGTCGGTGGGCGTGGGCGCGCGGAGATCGTCGAGTGACGTGAGTAGCGAGCACGCACCGAGAGCGCTCGCTGCTCCAAGCACGAGCAAGAGACCCGGTGGGCGATCCGCGAAGCGCATTCGTTCAGTTCGCGGGCATCACGACAGTATTCAGCTGCGAGATGTTCGCGCCTGCCGGATACCCGTAGCTGACCCAGAGCGTGAAGGCCGGGTTGGTCTCGTCGTCGCCGCTGTAGGTGGCGCTGCTGCCCCAGCCCCAAATCGTGACGCCGAAGAGCGGCACCGACGTCCCGGCGTCCGAGCCGAGACTGCCCGTGATGGCGTGCACGCCGTTGTCGCATCCGCCGACGCCCTGGAAGTTACCGGTCGACAGATCGACGCGTGTGAATTGGTAGGTGCCGCTCGACCCGAGATCCGTCCATCCCGAGAGCACACCCGCGCAGTCGAGGGTCACGTCCGGAAACGCGTTCGTCGCGGTGTCGAACACGCGGATGACCACGAGGTTGGTCTCGGGATACGTCGGATCAGTGAAGAACGTGTAGCTCGGGAGGTATTGGGCGGGCGTGACGACGTTGACGAACTCCGGATCACCCGTGCCGAACCAGGGCTCACCACCGGTCATGTACTGCGCCATGTAGAAGGGGTGTGCGGCGTCCTGGCTGTAGATCACGAACGGGGAGTTCGGGATGAACTCGACCAGCTGACCCGCCGAGAGCGTCGTCGGCGCACCTACCGGAGTGGACGGCTCGTACGTCAACGTGGTGCCATCAACGACGCCGACGACTCGGTACGGGGAATACTCCTCTATCATCGTGTCTCGCGAGCGGTAGCGCACCGCCGCGTATTCGTGTCCGAGCGAGTTGATGGGCGGGAGCATCTGGTGGGCGCTGTCGGCGCGGACGTGATCGAGCGGGACGTCCATCAGTGTGCTCCCACCGACGACGGCGATGGGTCCAGTGGACTGGATGGGGCTTCCCGTGAGGGCGTTCGGCTGCGTGAACTGGATGTACTGGCCGTGGTTGATGGTGTAGCTGCCCGACGTCCCGGCGCTGATGCCCGCGAGGCCCCCGCCCGCGACGATGTCGACGACGGGCTTGATGGTGATGGTCGTGGCGTCGTTCTGCGCGAAGATCATCGTGGTCGGGCCCGCGCGGTCCTCGGTGAAGCTATTGGGCTGCTCGTAGGCGTCGACGGCAACGTAGTTCGTGCCCCACACGTTCGTCGGCAGCATGAGGGACGCGCCCGTGACGCGCGCTCGACCCGCACCGAACGGGAGCATCGAATACGCGACGACGGGCACGTTGGTCTTGATGTGGAACGCCGTCGCCGTGCCCGTGCCGTGGAGCGACGCGTCACCGACCACGGCAGGCGTCACACCGGGCGGGCAGTTGGCGAGGTAGCGCGGGTCGGTTTGGTCCGGGTCGCTCAGCGCCGCGGGATCGCGCGACAGGAAGAGCACGGCGATGTCGCCCTCGGGCAACCCGACGGTGTCGTCGTAGGCGTTGTAGACGACGCTCGTGCCGGTCCCCGACGGTATGCGCGCAAACTGCGTGATGGGGAGCAGCCCCCCGCCCTGGTCGACCTCGATCTTCGCCGACTCGCCCGTCTTCCACTGGTTGACGACGAAGACGGCGTAGCAAACGCCGGATGCCTCGGGCGTCATGTCCAATTCGGCGATGTAGAACTCGCAGCCGTTCGATGTGTTTTGCCCGAGCGTGTCGACGCACGGGTTCACGCACTGGCCGAGCTCGCATTGCTCGAGCGAGCTGCACTGGAAGACCGGCACGCCGCACGCATAGAGGTAGTTCGGATCGCTCGGGTTGCAGTACGTGCTCGAGTCGGGACAGTCGGTCATCACGTCGAGCGGCCCTCCCTCGAAGAGCGGCCCGTCGCCCGTCTGGTCGACGGCCACATCGCTCGTCATGGTTGCGTCGGGTGGTGCGCCGGGTGCCAAGAGCTCGCTCCGCGCGCCGCACGCGAGAAAGAGACCGGTGACGGTCAACGACGCCACCACCTTGTGAAGCGCGTTCGGTTTCATCACTCGACGACGAGGTAGTAGTTGAAGCGCTGCCCGTCATAGATGGTCGGCGTCGGGAACGTCGTCGGCAGTGTGCCGCCGTACGTGAACGAGATGTAGTCGACCTGCGCGGTCGTGATGCTCGTGTCGTACCCCACCGATGCGGTGTTGTTGTACACGGCCATGATCCAGTAGTTCCCCGCGCTGAGGCTCGCGTTCGTGTTCGGGGCGAGCTGTTGATCGGAGCCCGTGAGCGCCGTCGACGTCGTGTAAGCGACGAGCGTGTCCGGTGCGCCCCCGCTGTCGGTGTAGAGCGCCATCGTGACGTCTTGACCCGTCGAGATCGAGATGAGCCCGAAGTCGATGAGCTTCGCGGCCTTCGTGAGCGTCAGCTGGCTGCCAAGGAGAAAGTCGGGTGAGTGCGAGCTCTTGCCGGTGAAGAGCGTGTAGTTGCCGACCTTGTACGTCGTCGAGACCGTACATGTGCTCGAGATGCACGAGCCCGCGTCGCACACGTGGCCGCAGCTCCCGCAGTTGTTGTTGTCGCCCGTCGTGTCGGTGCAGGTGCCCGAGCAGATGACATTACCAGGCGGGCAGCAACTCCCCTGGTTGCACAAGCCCCCGTCACAACCCACTCCGCAGTTGCCGCAGTTATTGGGATCGGTGTTCTCGTTGAAGCACTGCTCGCCGCACTGCGAGAGCCCGCCGTCGCATTCGATCTGGCACGTCCCACTGCTGCACACGGCGGTGATGGTGCCGGCATCGCCGGGGTCTCCGGCGTCGGCCGCCGAGCAGACGGTCGTGCAGTTGCCGCAGTGGTTGGGATCGGTCTGCTCGTTGACGCACGCCGTTCCACAAAGGACCGTCGGGGACATGCAGCCGGCGTCGCCGGGGTGGATGACGTCGCTCGTCCCGGTGTCTTTCGTCCCGGCGTCGCTATTCTGCGCGCCATCCATGAGAACGGAGGAATCGGTTCCTGCGTCCTCGTCTGCGATCAAGCCGGTCGCACACGCGCCACCCCCGACGAGGGCACTGGCGACCAGCACCCAAAGCCCGTTCCGCATGGAGGTGATTATTGCATGTTACGCGCTGAGCGCGAGCATGCGTTCGATCGGAATTCGGGCTCTTTCAAGCAGCTCCGGGGCCATCTCGAGGCGTGGCTCGAGATCGCGGAGGGCGAGATACACCTTTTCGAGTGTGTTCTTCTTCATGTGCGGACAC
>Ga0302324_100010417_pt1 | contig 19258 bp, 16 predicted proteins | sample Palsa_T0_1_FD_201949 | JGI IMG/M metagenome (GOLD analysis project Ga0302324, IMG submission 201949) | Peat permafrost microbial communities from Stordalen Mire near Abisko, Sweden - Palsa_T0_1 | ecosystem: Environmental > Terrestrial > Soil > Palsa > Peat permafrost | place: Sweden: Abisko...
CCTGACTTGAGGCGGCCCGGTGTTCTTCGCAGGTCGCTTTATCGCGTGAGGCAGAAAATCATGGCGACCACAGGTCAGCTTATCCGCCAACCGCGCCGGACGCGGGCAGAGAAGACCAAAGTTCCGGCGCTCGGGGCATCCCCGCAGAAACGCGGCGTGTGTACGCGCGTCTATACGACGACGCCCAAGAAGCCGAACTCGGCGCTGCGCAAGGTGTGCCGCGTACGCCTCACCAACGGCTACGAGGTCACCAGCTACATCGGCGGTGAGGGACACAACCTGCAGGAGCACTCGGTGGTGCTGATCCGTGGCGGGCGCGTGAAGGATCTGCCCGGTGTGCGTTATCACACGGTGCGCGGCACGCTCGATTGTGCCGGCGTGGGTGAGCGCAAGCAGAGCCGGTCCAAGTACGGCGCCAAGCGTCCGAAGAAGTAGAGGGGTAGAGCGAAATGTCCCGTCGAGCCCAGGCGCCGGTCCGCACCATCCTGCCGGACCCGAAGTTCAACAACGAGATGCTGGCCAAGTTCATGAACGTGGTCATGAAGAACGGCAAGAAGTCTGCTGCCGAGCGCATCATCTACGGCGCGCTCGATCGCATTGCCGAGAGGACCGGCAAGCCCGGCGGAGAGGCGATCGAGGTGCTCTCAGCCGCGCTCGACAACGTCAAGCCCGTAGTGGAAGTGAAGTCGCGCCGCGTCGGCGGCGCCACCTACCAGGTGCCGGTTGAAGTTCGGGCCACGCGCCGCCAGACACTGGCCATGCGCTGGGTCATCGAGGCCGCGCGCGACCGCAGCGAGAAATCCATGGCGTTTCGCCTGGCGCACGAGTTGATGGACGCCTCCGAGAACCGCGGCGCGGCCGTCAGGAAGCGCGAGGACACCCACCGCATGGCGGAGGCCAACAAGGCCTTCGCGCACTACCGCTGGTAAGTAAGAGGACAAGGACACCGAAGTGGCACGCGCGACGCCAATCGAGCGTTATCGGAACATCGGAATTTCCGCGCATATCGATGCGGGGAAGACGACCACGACCGAGCGCATCCTGTTCTACACCGGCGTATCGCACAAGATCGGCGAGGTCCACGACGGGGCGGCCGTGATGGACTACATGGAGCAGGAGCAGGAACGCGGCATCACCATTACCGCCGCTGCCACCACCTGCTTCTGGAAGGGGATGGACAACAGCTTCCCCGAGCACCGCATCAACATCCTGGATACTCCCGGGCACGTCGACTTCACCATCGAGGTGGAGCGCAGCCTGCGCGTGCTCGACAGCGCCGTGGCGCTCTTCGACTCGGTCGCCGGCGTGCAGCCGCAGTCGGAGACCGTGTGGCGGCAGATGAACAAGTACCGCGTGCCACGCATCGCCTTCGTCAACAAGATGGATCGCGCGGGCGCGGACTTCCTGCGCGTGGTGGAGATGATCCGCACGCGCCTGCGCGCCAATCCGGTCGCCATCCAGCTGCCGATCGGGGCCGAGGAGGACTTCGAGGGCGTGGTCGACCTGATCCGCATGAAGGCCATGTACTGGGACATGGAGACCCAGGGGATGAAGTTCGAGTACCGCGGGATCCCGGAGAACCTCAAGGCGCAGGCGCTCGAGTACCGCGCCAAGATGATCGAGGTGGCGGCCGAGGCGAACGATACGCTCACGCACAAGTACCTCGAGCACGAGCAGCTTTCCGAGGATGACATCCGCCAGGGGTTGCGCGAGCGCTCGATCAGAAACGAGATCGTGCTGGCGATGTGCGGCTCGGCGTTCAAGAACAAGGGCGTGCAGGCACTGCTCGATGCGATCATCTTGTTCATGCCCTCGCCGATCGATATGCCCGACGTCAAGGGGATCGATGATCGCGGCCAGCCGGCCACGCGCACGGCGAATGACGAGGATGCATTCTCGGCGCTCGCCTTCAAGATCCTGAACGATCCGTTCGTCGGCAACCTCACCTTCTTTCGCGTCTACTCGGGCGTGCTGAACTCGGGCGACACGGTGTACGTGCCGACCAAGGACCGCAAGGAGCGCATCGGACGGCTGCTGCAGATGCACGCGAGCGAGCGCACCGAGATCAAGGAGGTGCGCGCCGGGGACATCGCCGCGGCCGTGGGACTCAAGGACGTGATCACCGGCGACACGCTGTGTGATCTCGAGAAGGTCATCACGCTCGAGAAGATGGAGTTCCCGGCGCCGGTCATCTCGGTGGCGGTGGAGCCGAAGACCAAGGCGGACCAGGAGAAGATGGGGCTTGCGCTGCAGCGCCTGGCGAAGGAAGACCCCTCGTTCCGGGTGAGCACCGACCAGGAGTCGGGGCAGACGATCATCTCCGGAATGGGCGAGTTGCACTTGGAGATCATCGTCGATCGCATGAAGCGCGAGTTCAAGGTCGAGGCGAACGTCGGCAAGCCGCAGGTCGCCTACCGCGAGACCATCCGCGCCAAGGTCGAGAGCGAAGGCAAGTTCGTGCGCCAGTCCGGCGGTCGCGGCCAGTACGGGCACGTGTGGCTGAAACTCGAACCCAACGAGCAGGGCAAGGGGTACGAGTTCATCAACGGCGTCGTCGGTGGCTCGGTGCCGCGCGAGTACGTGCCGGCGGTCGACAAGGGCATCAAGGAAGCCTGCGAGACCGGCGTCATCGCCGGCTACCCGGTGGTGGATATCAAGGTGACGCTGTTCGACGGCTCCTACCACGACGTCGACTCGAACGAGATGGCGTTCAAGATCGCAGGCTCGATCGGCTTCAAGGACGGCTTCAGGCGGGCGAAGCCCGTGCTCCTTGAGCCCATCATGAAGGTGGAAGTGGTGACGCCGGAGGACTACTCGGGCGATGTGATCGGGGATCTCAACCGCCGCCGCGGACAGATCACCGGCATGGACGAGACCCCGGCCGGCAAGGCGATCACCGCGGAGGTGCCGCTGGCGGAGATGTTCGGGTACGCGACCACCGTGCGCTCGATGAGCCAGGGTCGCGCGACCTTCACCATGGAGTTCGGCAAGTACATGGAAGTGCCGCCTAACATTGCCGAAGGCATCATCAAGAAATAACGATCAAGTGTTTGTTTGAAGGAAGTACGCCATGTCCAAAGAGAAATTCGAGCGCAACAAGCCGCACGTCAACGTGGGGACGATTGGTCACGTGGACCATGGGAAGACGACACTCACCGCAGCGCTGACGAAGGTGATGGCCGAGACCTACGGCGGCACGTTCATGGCGTACGACCAGATTGACAAGGCACCCGAGGAGAAGGCGCGCGGGATCACGATCTCGACCGCGCACGTTGAGTATCAGAGCAAGAACCGCCACTACGCGCACGTGGACTGCCCGGGGCATGCGGACTACGTGAAGAACATGATCACGGGAGCCGCCCAGATGGACGGGGCGATTCTGGTGGTTTCGGCAGCCGATGGGCCGATGCCCCAGACGCGCGAGCACATTCTGCTGGCCCGCCAGGTGGGCGTGCCGTACATCGTGGTGTACATGAACAAGGCGGACATGGTCGATGACAAGGAGCTGCTGGAGCTGGTGGAGATGGAGGTTCGCGAGCTTCTGACCGTGTACAAGTTTCCCGGGGAGAAGACCCCGATCGTGATTGGCTCGGCGTTGAAGGCGCTCGAGGGAGACAAGAGCGAGATTGGGGTGCCATCGGTGGTGAGGCTGGTGGAGGAGATGGACAAGTACATCCCGATCCCCAAGCGCGAGGTGGACAAGCCGTTTCTGATGCCGGTGGAGGATGTGTTCTCGATCTCCGGGCGCGGGACGGTGGTGACCGGGCGCATCGAGCGCGGGATCGTGAAGGTGAACGATGAGGTGGAGATCGTGGGCCTGAAGGCCACGGTGAAGACCACCTGCACCGGGGTGGAGATGTTCCGCAAGCTCCTGGATGAGGGGCAGGCGGGAGACAACGTTGGGGTGCTGCTGCGGGGCACGAAGCGCGAAGAGGTCGAGCGAGGACAGGTGCTGGCCAAGCCCGGGAGCATCACTCCGCACACACACTTTGAGTGCGAGGTGTACGTGCTGGCGAAGGAGGAGGGCGGACGTCACACGCCGTTCTTCAAAGGCTACCGGCCGCAGTTTTACTTTCGCACGACGGATGTGACGGGGACGATCGAGTTGCCGGCCGGGGTGGAGATGGTCATGCCCGGGGACAACATCAAGATGACGATCGAGCTGATCAGTCCGATTGCGATGGAGGACGGGCTGCGCTTTGCGATCCGCGAGGGCGGCAAGACCGTCGGCGCAGGCGTCGTGACCAAGATTCTCAAGTAGGCCAGTAGCTCAATTGGCAGAGCGGCGGTCTCCAAAACCGCAGGTTGGGGGTTCGATTCCCTCCTGGCCTGCCAGCGGTTGATATGACAGACGACATCAAGACACAGGACGTAGGACCTGCGGACAAAGCGAAGCTCGTCATCGCGGTTCTGATCGCGATCGCAGGCGTCGTGGGCTACTACCTGCTCGCCGGCCAGGCCAGCTGGTTGCGCTGGCTTGCGGTGCTCGTGAGCCTTGCGCTCGCAGGTCTGGTGGTGACCTTCTCGCGCTACGGGACGGAGTTTCGCCGCTTCGTTGAGCTTGCGCGCGTGGAGCTGCGCAAGATCGTGTGGCCGTCGCGCCAGGAGACCCTGCAGACCACCGCGGTGGTGTTCGGGTTCGTGATCGTCGCAGGACTGTTCTTCTGGGCGCTGGATCTGGTGCTCGCCTGGGCGACGAAGTTTCTGACTACACCGGGGAGCTGACCATAGTGGCCTTGAGATGGTACGTCGTGCATGCGTACTCGAACTTCGAGCATCGCGTGGCCGAATCGCTGAAGGAGCGCATCCGGCGCGCAGGCCTCGGCGAGCGCTTCGGCGAGATCCTCGTGCCGACCGAGGAGGTCGTCGAGATGCGCGACGGGCAGAAGCGCAAGAGCGAGCGCAAGTTCTACCCCGGCTACGTGCTGGTGCAGATGGAGATGGACGAGGAGACCTGGCACCTGGTGCGCGATGTGCCGAAGGTGCTCGGCTTCATCGGCGGCACTCCGGAGAAGCCGGCGGCGATCACCGACAAGGAGGCCAACCAGATCCTGCGTCGCGTGGAGGAGGGCGTGGACAAGCCGCGCCCGAAGGTGCTGTTCGAGCCGGGCGAAGTAGTGCGGGTGGTCGACGGGCCGTTCAATGACTTTAACGGTGTGGTGGAGAGCGTGAATTACGAGAAAAACCGCCTGCAGGTAGCGGTGCAGATTCTCGGGCGCTCCACCCCGGTGGAGCTGGATTTCTCGCAGGTCGAGAAGGCCTGAAGACGGGCAGAGTTTTTCGCTGCGGGCGCCGCGGGCGCACCGCAGGCGCGATTTTAAGGGTGCGGCGCAAGCTGCGGGTTTTGCAACCGACGTCCTTTTAAAGGGAGCCGCTAAGGCGCTGGAACCTTAAGGAGAGGCGATTCATGGCCAAGAAAGTACAGGGCTACATCAAGCTGCAGGTGCCGGCAGGCTCTGCCAACCCCTCGCCCCCCATCGGGCCGGCGCTGGGTCAGCAGGGCGTGAACATCATGGAGTTCTGCAAGCAGTTCAACGCGCAGACCCAGAAGACGGAGAAAGGCCTGCCGATTCCGGTGATTATCACCGTGTACTCCGACCGCAGCTTCACCTTCGTCATGAAGACCCCGCCGGCGGCGGTGCTCATCCGCAAGGCGATAGGTATTGAAAAAGGCTCAGGCACCCCCAACACGGCTAAGGTCGGCAAGATCTCCCGCAAGCAGCTGGAAGAGATTGCCAAAATGAAGCAGCCGGACCTCACCGCGGCCGACCTGGACGCCGCGGTACGCACCATTGCGGGCAGCGCCCGCAGCATGGGCGTCGACGTGGAAGGAGTTTGACCATGGCCCTCGCCAAGCGTGCAAAGGCCTGGAAGGCCAAGCTCACCCCCGGCAAGCCATATCTGGTGGAGGAGGCCCTGAAACTGGTGAAGGAATTCGCGACCGCCAAGTTCGCCGAGACGGTGGATGCGGCCGTGAACTTAGGGATCGACGCCAGCAAGTCCGATCAGCAGGTGCGCGGCTCCACCGTGATGCCCAACGGTACCGGCAAGACGGTGCGGGTGGCGGTGTTCACCTCCGGGAAGAACCAGGAGATCGCCAAGGCTGCCGGTGCGGATATCGTCGGACTTGAGGACCTGGCCGCGAAGGTAAAGGCGGGCGAGATCAACTTCGACCGCGTCATCGCCAGTCCGGATGCCATGCGGGTGGTCGGTCAGCTCGGTCAGATCTTAGGCCCGCGCGGGCTCATGCCGAACCCGAAGGTCGGCACCGTGACCCCGGATGTCGCGACCGCGGTGAAGAACGCGAAATCCGGCCAGGTGACCTACCGGGTCGACAAGGCCGGCATCGTGCATTGCACGATCGGCAAGGCGAACTTCGAGGTCGGCGCGCTGAAGGAAAACCTGCACGCGCTGATTGCGGACCTGCAGAAGGCCAAGCCCGCCTCCTCGAAAGGCGTGTATTTAAAGCGCGTCACGCTGTCCTCGACCATGGGGCCGGGCGTGATCGTGGACCAGGCGACAATTTGATCGGCGCGGCACGCGCCGTATCGGGCGGGGTTGCGCAAGCGCGCAGCCGCGCCTCGGATTTGAGTTTGATGCGGGCCGGCGGGCTTTTGACGTCCGGCCATCATCGAAGACCGCAGGCGAGGGATCGGGTGGATGCCCTTGGCCCTCTTAATGGACCGCCTGCGCAGATGGTGAACCGCTTTGCATCGAGGACTCCTCGAGGCATGGAAGGTCACCGTCGTTGGGCGAAGTGGCGCACGGATGCGCAGCTTCAGGTGATCTTCTCACCAAGAGGAGAGATGAATGGCACTTAACCTGGAAGACAAGAAGGCGCTCGTAGCGGAAGTGGCCGAAGTGGCTGCCAAAGCCCAGTCGGTCGTGGCCGCCGAGTACCGCGGGCTCACGGTCGGACAGATGACCGAGCTGCGTGCCAAGGCGCGAACCTCCGGCGTGTACATGCGTGTGGTCAAGAACACGCTGGCACGCAAGGCGCTCGCCGGCACGTCGTTCGAATCGGTCGGACCGAAGCTCAAGGGCCCTCTGGTGCTCGCTTTCTCGAAGGACGATCCGGGCGCGGCTGCGCGCGTGGTGAAGGACTTCGCCAAGGGGCACGAGAAGCTCGTGGCGAAGCTTGTGTCCCTGGGCGGGCAGGTACTGCCTGCAGGGGAGCTCGAGCGGGTGGCGAGCCTGCCGACTCGCGAACAGGCGTTGTCGATGCTGCTCGGCGTGCTCAAGGCGCCGATCACGAAGTTGGCACGCACGCTCGCAGAGCCGCCGGCAAAGCTGGCACGCACCCTTGCCGCCGTACGCGAGCAGAAACAGGCCGCGGGCGCTTAACTGTCGAGACAACTTTCTGGAGACTCACATGGCTGTCAACAAAGACGAAATCCTCGATGCAATTTCCAAGATGACTCTCATGGAGGTCGTCGAGCTGATCTCCGACATGGAGAAGAAGTTCGGCGTTACCGCCGCCGCCCCGGTGGCCGTGGCTGCCGCCGCGGGAGCCGGTGCCGCAGCTGCCGCACCTGCCGAGGAGCAGACGGAGTTCACCGTTACTCTGAAGGAGTACCCGGCGGACAAGAAGGTGACCGTGATCAAGGTGATCCGCGAGATCACGGGCCTGGGCCTTAAGGAAGCGAAGGACCTCGTCGAGGGCGCGCCCTCGACCGTGAAGGAGGCCGTTTCCAAGGCCGATTCGGAAACAATGAAGAAGAAACTCGAGGAGACAGGCGCGAAGGTGGAGGTCAAGTAGACCTCCATGCCTCGCTCCGCTCTGTCGTCCACCGCGCGCTGCGGCGAGTTGCCGCGCGCGCCTGGACGGCAGGGGCTGCTTTTTGATTGTCCGACACAGAGGTGACCACTCGATGGCTTATTCCTTTACCGAGAAGAAGCGCATCCGCAAGAACTTTGGCAAGCAGGCGAGCATTCTCGACACGCCCTACCTGCTCGCCATCCAGCTCGACTCGTATCGCAAGTTCCTCCAGGTCGATAAGCCCGAGGACCGGCGCGATCCGATCGGCCTGCACGCCGCCTTCAGGAGCGTGTTCCCGATCGCGAGCTACAGCGGCAACGCCTCGCTCGAGTACGTGAGCTACCGGCTCGGCGAGCCGGTGTTCGACGTCAAGGAATGCCAGCTGCGCGGGCTCACCTACGCAGCCCCGCTGCGCGTGAAGGTGCGCCTGATCGTGCTCGACAAGGAGGCCCCCGGCGCCAAGAAGCCGGTGAAGGACGTGCGCGAGCAGGAGGTGTACCTCGGCGAGCTGCCGCTCATGACCGACAACGGCACCTTCGTCATCAACGGCACCGAGCGCGTCATCGTCTCGCAGCTGCACCGCTCCCCCGGGGTGTTCTTCGACCACGACCGCGGCAAGACCCATTCCTCGGGGAAGCTCTTGTTCTCGGCGCGCATCATTCCCTACCGCGGCTCCTGGCTCGACTTCGAGTTCGATCCCAAGGACTGCGTGTTCGCGCGCATCGACCGCCGGCGCAAGCTCCCGGTCACCATCATCCTGCGCGCGCTCGGCATGAACGAGTCGGAGATCCTCGCGACCTTCTTCGACACCAACACCTTCTACATCAGCCGCGACGAGGTGGCGCTGCAGCTCGTCCCGCAGCGGCTGCGCGGTGAGACCGCGACCTTCGAGATCCGCATCGGCGAGCAGGTGATCGTCGAGGAAGGCCGGCGCATCACGGCCCGCCACGTGCGCCAGCTCGAGGATGCCAAGGTGACGCGCCTGCGCGTGCCACGCGAGTACGTGTACGGCAAGGTGCTCGCGCATGATGTGGTGAACACCGAGACCGGCGAGATCCTCGCCAAGGCCAACGAGGTGCTGACCGCGGCTTCCGTGGAGAAGCTGATCGAGGCGGGCATCCCGCAGGTCAATGCGCTGTACGTGAACGACCTGGACCGCGGCGCCTACATCTCCGACACGCTGCGCATCGATCCCACCAAGACGCGCCTGGAGGCGCTGGTGGAGATTTACCGCATGATGCGCCCGGGCGAGCCGCCGACCAAGGATGCCGCGGAGAACCTGTTCGCGAACCTGTTCTTCAACCCCGAGCGCTACGACCTCTCGGCCGTGGGCCGCATGAAGTTCAACCGCCGTGTGGGCCGCAAGGAGATCCTGGGTCCGGGCATTCTCTACGACCACAAGTACGCGAGCAGCCGCACGGACGAGCTCTCGAAGAGACTCACCAGCGAGTACGGCACGATGTCCGACATCATCGACGTGCTCAGGGTTCTGATCGACATCCGTAACGGCAACGGCCAGGTGGACGACATCGATCACCTGGGCAACCGCCGCGTGCGCAGCGTCGGGGAGATGGCGGAGAACGCCTTCCGCGTGGGCCTGGTGCGCGTCGAGCGCGCCGTCAGGGAGCGCCTGACGATCGCCGAGACCGAGCCGCTCATGCCGCAGGAGATGATCAACGCCAAGCCGGTCGCCGCTGCGGTCAAGGAGTTCTTCGGCTCCTCGCAGCTCTCGCAGTTCATGGACCAGAACAACCCGCTCTCGGAGGTCACCCACAAGCGGCGCGTTTCGGCGCTCGGCCCGGGTGGACTTACGCGCGAGCGCGCCGGCTTCGAGGTGCGCGACGTGCATCCGACGCATTACGGCCGCGTGTGCCCGATCGAGACCCCGGAAGGCCCGAACATCGGTCTCATCAACTCACTCTCGGTGTATGCGCGCACCAACAACTACGGCTTCCTTGAGACCCCGTACCGGCGCGTCGATGGCGGCCGTGTCACCGATCGCATCGACTACCTCTCGGCGATCGAGGAAGGCGAGTTCGCGATCGCGCAGGCGAACGCGGTGCTGGGACCGAACGGTGAGCTCACCGACACGCTCGTGTCGTGCCGCTTCCAGAACGAGTTCACGCTGATGCCGCGCGATCGCATCAACTACATGGACGTCTCGCCCAAGCAGATCGTGTCCGTGGCGGCCTCGCTCATCCCGTTCCTCGAGCACGATGACGCCAACCGCGCGCTCATGGGCTCGAACATGCAGCGCCAGGCGGTGCCGACGCTGCGCTCCGAGACCCCTCTGGTGGGCACCGGCATGGAGCGCCCGGTGGCGATCGACTCGGGCGTGACCGTGGTCGCCAAGCGCGGCGGCTCGGTCGACTCGGTCGACGCCTCGCGCATCGTGGTGCGGGTGAACGACGATGAGACCACCGCCGGTGAGCCGGGCGTCGACATCTACAACCTCACCAAGTACACGCGCTCGAACCAGAACACCTGCATCAACCAGCGCCCGCTGGTGAACGCAGGAGATGTGATCGCGCGCGGAGACGTGCTGGCGGACGGCCCGTCCACGCACTTAGGCGAGCTCGCACTCGGGCAGAACCTGCTGGTGGCGTTCATGCCCTGGAATGGCTACAACTTCGAGGACTCGATCCTGATCTCAGAGCGCGTGGTGGAGGAAGACCGTTTCACCACCATCCACATCGAGGAACTGACCTGTGTGGCGCGCGACACCAAGCTCGGGCCCGAGGAGATCACCGCCGACATCCCGAACGTCGGAGATGCAGCGCTCGCCAAGCTCGATGAGGCGGGCATCGCCTTCATCGGCGCGGAGGTGAAGGCCGGGGACATCCTGGTGGGCAAGGTAACGCCCAAGGGCGAGACGCAGCTCACTCCGGAAGAGAAGCTGCTGCGCGCCATCTTCGGGGAGAAGGCATCGGATGTAAAGGACACGGGCCTGCGCGTGCCGCCCGGCATGGATGGCACCGTGATCGACGTGCGCGTGTTCACGCGCGACGGGGTCGACAAGGACTCGCGCGCACTCTCGATCGAGAAGGCAGAGATCGAGCGCGTTCGCAAGGACTTCGCCGATCAGCAGCGCATCCTCGAGGATGACCTGTTCCTGCGCGTGCGCGACACGCTGCTGGGCCAGAGCGCCGCCGGGGGGCCGAGGAAGCTCAAGAGCGGCACCCGCATCACCGCCGAGTACCTCGATGAGGTGCCGCGCGAGGAGTGGTTCGAGATCCGCCTGGAGGAAGAGGATGCCAACTCGCAGCTCGAGCAGTCATCCGAGCGGCTGAAGCTGCAGCGCAAGGCGTTCGAGAAGCGCCTGGACGACAAGAAGGCCAAGATCACCGCCGGCGATGATCTCGCCCCGGGCGTGCTCAAGATGGTCAAGGTGTACCTCGCCGTGAAGCGCCGCGTACAACCGGGCGACAAGATGGCCGGCCGTCACGGCAACAAGGGCGTGATCTCGACCATCGTGCCGGTGGAGGACATGCCGTACCTCGAGGACGGCACCCCGGTGGACGTGGTGCTGAATCCCCTCGGCGTGCCCTCGCGCATGAACGTCGGGCAGGTGCTGGAGACGCACCTGGGGTGGGCGGCGAAGGGCGTGGGCCTGAAGATCGGGCGCATGCTCGAGCAGCAGGCGGCGAGTGCGGATCTGCGCGCGTTCGTGAAGCAGATCTACAACGAGACCGGCGGGCAGCCCGAGAACATCGACAGCCTGAACGATGCCGATCTCAACCAGCTCGCCAAGAATCTCTCCAACGGCGTGCCGATGGCGACCCCGGTGTTCGACGGTGCGAGCGAGGAGGAGATCAAGCGCATGCTGAAGCTCGCCGAGCTGCCGCTGAACGGCCAGACCTACCTGTACGACGGTCGCACCGGCGAGCGCTTCGAGCGCCAGGTGACGGTCGGCTACATGTACATGCTGAAGCTGAACCACCTGGTCGATGACAAGATGCACGCGCGCTCGACCGGGCCCTACAGCCTGGTCACGCAGCAGCCACTCGGTGGCAAGGCGCAGTTTGGCGGCCAGCGCTTCGGGGAGATGGAAGTCTGGGCGCTGGAAGCCTACGGGGCGAGCTACACGCTGCAGGAGATGCTGACCGTCAAGTCCGATGACGTGAACGGTCGCACCAAGATGTACAAGAACATCGTCGACGGCAACCACCAGATGGATGCCGGCATGCCGGAGTCCTTCAACGTATTGGTGAAGGAAATCCGCTCGCTCGGCATCAACATGGAACTGGAGCAGGACTAATTCATGAAAGACTTACTCAAGCTCTTCAAGCAGCACGCTCCGGTCGAGCATTTCGATTCGATCAAGATCGGGCTTGCCTCGCCGGAGATGATCCGCGCGTGGTCGTACGGCGAAGTAAAGAAGCCGGAGACCATCAACTACCGCACCTTCAAGCCGGAGCGCGATGGCCTGTTCTGCGCCAAGATCTTCGGCCCGGTGAAGGACTACGAGTGCAACTGCGGCAAGTACAAGCGCATGAAGCACCGCGGGATCGTCTGCGAGAAGTGCGGCGTCGAGGTCATCCAGTCCAAGGTGCGTCGCGAGCGCCTCGGCCACATCAACCTGGCGACGCCCGTCGCGCACATCTGGTTCTTGAAGTCGCTGCCGAGCCGCATCGGCAACATCCTCGACATCTCGCTCAAGGATCTGGAAAAGGTCCTTTACTGCGAGAGCTACATCGTCATCGACCCGAAGGAGACGGGGCTGACGAAGGCCGAGCTTCTCAGCGAAGAACGCTACATGCAGCTCGTCGAGGAGTACGGCGACGACAAGTTCCAGGCCGGCATGGGCGGCGAGGCCATCCTCGAGATGCTCAAGCAGGTGGACGTCCACATGATGAGCGAGTCGCTGCGGCAGGACATGCGCACGGCGACGAGCGAGGCGAAGCGAAAGAAGATCGTCAAGCGCCTGAAGGTCTCCGAGGCCTTCCGCGAGAGCGGCAACCGACCCGAGTGGATGATGCTCACCGTCATCCCCGTCCTGCCGCCCGACCTGCGCCCGCTCGTTCCGCTCGACGGCGGCCGCTTCGCGACGAGCGATCTCAACGACCTCTATCGCCGCGTCATCAACCGCAACAACCGCCTCAAACGCCTGCTCGAGCTCAACGCGCCCGAGATCATCATCCGCAACGAGCGCCGCATGCTGCAAGAGGCGGTCGACGCCCTCTTCGACAACGGCCGCCGCGGCAAGACGATCACGGGCCCCAACAAGCGCCCGCTCAAGAGCCTGAGCGACATGCTCAAGGGCAAGCAGGGCCGGTTCCGCCAGAACCTGCTCGGCAAACGCGTGGACTACTCCGGCCGCTCGGTCATCGTCGTCGGCCCCACGCTCAAGCTGCACCAGTGCGGCTTGCCCAAGCAGATGGCGATCGAGCTCTTCAAGCCGTTCATCTACAACAAGCTCGAAGAGCGCGGGTACGTCAACACCATCAAGAGCGCCAAGAAGATGGTGGAGAAGGAGCGTCCCGAGGTGTGGGACATCCTCGAAGAAGTCATCACCGAGCACCCCGTGCTCTTGAACCGCGCGCCGACGCTCCACCGCCTGGGCATCCAGGCGTTCGAGCCGGTGCTCATCGAGGGCAAGGCCATCCAGCTTCACCCGCTCGTCTGCGCGGCGTTCAACGCCGACTTCGACGGCGACCAGATGGCGGTGCACGTGCCCCTGTCGGTCGAGGCGCAGATGGAAGCGCGCGTGCTCATGATGAGCACGAACAACATCCTGTCGCCCGCCAACGGCCGCCCGATCATCAACCCGACGCAGGACATCGTCCTCGGCCTCTATTACGCCACCCGCGAGCGCAAGTTCTCCAAGGGCTGCTACCGCGAGGGCGCGCTCACGATCGACAAGAAGGGCCACGCCGAGGGGTACCTCCGCGGCGTGTTCTCCAGCGTCGACGAAGTGCGCATGGCGTACGACCACGGCGAAGTCACGCTGCACTCGGGCATCCGCATGCGCGCGCCGGGGGCCGACGGGACAGGGACGCGGATCCTGACGACGACCGTGGGCCGCTGCCTCATCGCCGAGGTGCTGCCCGAGGGCATCCCGTTCGATCTCGTCAACAAGACGCTCGACAAGAAGGCGCTGTCGGCGCTCATCGACGCCTGCTACCGCCTGCACCGCAACAAGGCGACGGTGCTCCTCGCCGACCGCCTGCGCACGCTCGGCTTCGACTACGCGACGCGCGCCGGCGTCTCGATCTGCATGGACCACATGGTCATCCCGCAGGCCAAGAAGGTGCTGCTCGGCGAGGCGCAGGCCGAAGTGCAGCGCGTCATCGACCAGTACCAGGAAGGCCTCATCACGGACGGCGAGCGGTACAACAAGATCGTCGACATCTGGGCCGGCGTCGCCGACAAGGTGACCCAGGAGATGATGGCGGAGATCGGCAAAGAGAAGATCACCGACCACGAGACGGGCAAGGAGCTCATCGAACCGAGCTTCAACCCGATCTACATCATGGCCGACTCGGGCGCGCGAGGCTCCACGCAGCAGATCCGGCAGCTTGCCGCCATGCGCGGCCTCATGGCCAAGCCGTCGGGCGAGATCATCGAGAACCCCATCACCGCGAACTTCCGCGAGGGGCTCACGGTGCTCGAGTACTTCATCTCGACGCACGGCGCGCGCAAAGGCCTCGCCGACACGGCGCTCAAGACGGCGAACTCCGGGTATCTCACCCGGCGCCTCGTCGACGTCGCGCAGGACGCGGTCATCTCCGAGTTCGACTGCGGCACGCTCGACGGCATCCGCGTCGCCAAGCTCGAGGACGCGGGCGAAGTCATCCAGCCCCTCGGCGACCGCATCCTCGGCCGCGTGGCGCTCGAGGACATCGTCGACCCGCTCACGGGCGAGGTCCTGGTGCCGGCCAACAGCGAGCTCGACGAAGCCCTCGTCCACGTCATCGAGGACGCGGGCATCGAGGAGGTCGTCATCCGCTCGGTGCTCACTTGCCAGACGAAGCGCGGCGTGTGCGCCAAGTGCTACGGGCGCGACCTCGCCCGCGGGTACAAGGTGAACATCGGCGAGTCGATCGGCATCATCGCAAGCCAGTCGATCGGCGAGCCGGGCACGCAGCTCACGATGCGCACGTTCCACATCGGTGGCGCGGCGGCCCGCGGCAAGATCGAGCAGAGCTCGCTCGAGGCGCGCAACGAGGGCCACGTTCGCATCCGCAACGCGAACGTCGCCAAGAAGCTCGACGGCACCATCGTGATGAACCGCCACGGCGAGATCGTGCTGGTCGACGACACGGGCCGCGAGCGCGAGCATCACCGCCTCGTCTACGGAGCGCTGCTCAAGGTCAACGAGGGCGACAAGGTGAAGGCGGGCCAGCTCCTCGCGGAGTGGGACGCGTTCGCGCTGCCGATCCTCAGCGAGGTGAGCGGCATCGTGAAGTTCGGCGACATCGTCGAAGGCGTCACGATGACGGAGAAGCTCGACGAGGTGACGGGCCTCTCGCGCAAGGTGATCGTCGAGTCGCGTGCCGCAGACTTGCGCCCGCGCATCTCGATGAAGAACCCGAAGACGGGCGAGACGCTCAAGCTGCCGGGCAGCACGCTCGACGCGCGGTATCTCCTGCCCGTCGGCGCCAACATCGTCGTGCAGGACGGCGACGAGATCAGCGCCGGCGACGTCCTCTCCAAGATCCCGCGCGAGACCACGAAGACGCAGGACATCACGGGCGGCCTCCCGCGCGTGGCCGAGCTCTTCGAGGCCAGGAAGCCCAAGGACCACGCCATCATCGCCGAGATCGACGGCGAGGTGAGCTTCGGCAAGGACACCAAGGGCAAGCGCAAGGTGCTCATCACGCCGTTCGCCCCGGACGGCGCGCCCCTCGCCGACCAGGCACGCGAGTACCTGATCCCGAAGGGCAAGCACATCCAGGTGCAGCCGGGCGACCGGGTGCGCGCGGGCGAGCCGCTCATGGATGGGCCGGCGAATCCGCACGACATCCTGCGCGTCAAGGGCGAAAAGGAGCTGGCGGCGTATCTCGTGAACGAGATCCAGCAGGTCTACCGCCTGCAGGGCGTCGCCATCAACGACAAGCACATCGAGGTCATCGTCCGCCAGATGCTGCGGCGCGTCCGCATCAAGGACGTGGGCGACACGAATTTCCTCATCGACGAGCAGGCCGAGAAGCACATCTTCGAACGCGAGAACCAGCGCATCATCGAGCGCGGCGGCAGGCCCGCCGTGGCCGAGGCGCTGCTGCTCGGCATCACGAAGGCGAGCCTCTCGACCGAGTCGTTCATCAGCGCGAGCTCGTTCCAGGAGACTACGAAGGTGCTCACCGAGGCGGCTGTCTCGGGCAAGATCGACTACCTGCGCGGCCTCAAGGAGAACGTCATCATGGGCCGCCTCATCCCGGCGGGCACCGGCCTGGCGGCGTACCGCCAGCTCAAGGTCGTCGTCGAGGACGACGGGGCGGAGCACTATCCGCCCCCGGCCCCTCCGCGTCAGGCCGAACCAACGCTCACCGCCGTCAACGAAGAGTAGCGGCTGCGTAACGGGGAGCGCGGCGGTTGAAGCCGCGCTCCCGCCCTCATGGGGGCTATTCGCCGTGAGCCTTCTCCAGGGCTCCGATGCGCCGCTCGTGGTCGTCGACCTGCCGCCTCAACGCGCGGTCCTTCCGGAGTTCGTCGCGGACCTCGCGCACCGCGACGGCGACCGCGACGAGCTCGGTCGCGAGGCGGATTTCACTCTCTGTCTGTCGGCGCTCGACCTGACCGATGCGGACGTTCGCCTCGTCGAGGCGGACGTTCGTCTCGTCGATCCGGGCGCTCAGATCGACGCGCGTCTGCTGGAGCTCATTGCGGACCTCGCGAACCTCGTCGCGGATCTCGCGAAGGACTTGGACGGTGACGTCTCCCTCCATGGGCTGCCCTCCAGTATGGCATCCCGTCCGAGTGAGCAAAAGACACGCCCGTGCCGATGCCGACGAGGCACCGGCGCAAGAGCCCTTTCCACGGATCCCGCAAGCGTCCGGGGCCAAACGCGGCCTGTCCGCGGCCGCACTGCTCGGCCTCACGCGGATCCCGGACGCGTTGCCCGTCTGACTGATCTACTCGGTGCAGGTGACGCCGAGCGCTGCACCCCCGGACTTGACGAGGTTGTAATAGACCCCGCATTCCGACGTGTTGTTGGTCGAAACGGCGTCGTTGCACGCTGCGCCCGCGTCGGCGCTGAGGAAGCCGACCGCCGTGCATCCGCACTGGCCGAAGTCGCAGCAGCTCTGGAGCCGCGTGCAGTAGCTGGCGCCCGCGTCGCTCGAGCCGCCGCTGGAGGAGCTCCCGCCCGAGGAGCTACTCGACGAAGTCCCCGAGCCTCCGCCCGATGAAGAGGAGCCCGTGAGCGCTGCGAGGCACGTAGACTCGCACGCCGAACAGCTGGTCGCGCAGGTGATGCTGCAACATGAGGAAACGACGGATGGGCACATCTCCTGGGCGCACGTCTGACATGCCGTGGGAAGAAGCGAGAAGTACGAGGAACCGCCCTCGCACCCGCCGGTGCTGCTGGCCCCGCTGCTCGATCCGCCGCCGTCCTCGGCGGTGACGCCCGAGTCCTCACCGGTCCCGAAGCCGCCCCCACCGTTGCTCTTGGATGAGCACGCGATGACGGCGCCCAACGAACCCACGATCACTGCCGTCCACGCCACTGCCTTACGCATTACTGCCTCCTCAAAGTGGGGCGCAGTATGGATGAAGGCGCGTACAGCATCAACGGCGGGCGATACGGTATTGCTCGAGTGAGACGGCGGATACGGAGAAATTTTCTGCTGTCACGGGCACGAGGGGGGCTACAGAGGCGTTCCCTCTGCCTCAGGCCACAAGGCCGAACGCCGCGACCCCGCGCCGCCGTAGCTCGCGGCGGATCCCGTCGGCCCGGGGTGCGCCGCCCACCACGCGGGCCACCAGGCTCGCCGCCCACTCGTCGAGCGTCGTCGACCCGCACGCCTCGTAGTCTTCGCTCTCGCCTCGCAGGATGCCGCGCCAGGCGGCGGCCTGGGGCATCGGGGAAGCCTCCGTCGCTTGCAGGCCGAGGAGCACATCCAGCTGGGTAGCCGCGTCCGCACCCGCGCCGAACGCGACGGCGACGTCCTTCACGACGCCGGCGAGCTTTGCGAACGGGTCTTCGGGGGCGGCCTCGAGGACCATCGGGTCCACCGGCTCGTCGAACGCGGCCTCGTCGAAGGCTAGATCGTCCACGATCTCGATGGGTTCGGCGTCATCGTCGTCGTCGAAAGGCTCGACCATCTCGTCGTCCAAGGGGAGGGGGTCCGGCGATGCCGCCACGACCTCGGCGTCCCGACTTGGCAGCTCGCAGACCGGCGGGGCGCCCACCGCGGTCGACACCCAGATGGCGCCGCGGTGAAGCTCCGGGTTGTCATTGGGAAACTCGGAGCACGCTGCGAGCCGGTGCCCTGACCTGGAAGGCTGCATGTAGGTAATTGTGCTTCACCACCCAAGAGAGGGCCAAGTTGGCGCGAAAACCATGGGTATTGGGATTCACACGACGGCGCCGCTCGCGTAGCGCCGCCTTGCCCACTCGTGCATGACGATGCCCGCGGCGACGGTTACTGGCAGCGAGTTGTTCACGCCATAAATCGGGATCCCGATCACCTCGTCGGCCGGGTCGAGCAACTCCCGGGGAACACCGAAGCGCTCGCTCCCGAAGACGAACACGACTCCGGCAGGGAACGCATCGACCGACAGGACCGAGCGCCTGGCGTGCTCCCTCTCCACAGCCCAGATGGGCCGCCCCGCGACGGCGCGCCGCAGGCCATCGGCGTCGGGCACCCGCACGACCGTCTCGTACTTGTGCATGCCCATCGACGCCTTCTCGTACCAGCCGCCATCGCCGACCACGAAGATCTCCCGAGCGAGGAAGCTGTGCGCCACGCGAATGACGGCGCCGACCGCAAACGCGTTCCCGGGGCACACTAGGGCCACGGAGAAGTCGCTGCGCACCGGGCTGAGCGCGCTCCGCACAGCCTCGGCCGTCGCTTCGAGCGGGATCTCCAGCGTCACAGCCACCTCGGGGGGCGGCGGCCGCCCCCAATTTGGTCCACATTGGCGTAGCAGGCAAGGCGCTCCCCCCGCCATCTCTTGACAGGACCCAGCCGGTAAGTAGATTGCGCCTCCCCGTGTTTTCGGGGGCGTGCCGAGGTGCGCCTCGCGCGGGATTGCAGGGGTTCCACTCGAAACGATGCCCACAATCAACCAACTCATCCGTCATGGCCGGCTCGCGGCGCGCGTGAAGACCGCGTCGCCCGCCCTCAAGGCCTGCCCGCAGAAACGCGGCGTCTGCGTCCGCGTGTACACGACGACGCCGAAGAAGCCCAACTCGGCGCTGCGGAAGGTGTGCCGCGTCCGGCTCACCAACGGCATGGAAGTCACCTCGTACATCCCGGGCGAGGGGCACAACCTGCAAGAACACTCGGTCGTCCTCATCCGCGGCGGCCGCGTGAAGGACCTTCCCGGCGTTCG
>Ga0302324_100010424_pt1 | contig 19251 bp, 16 predicted proteins | sample Palsa_T0_1_FD_201949 | JGI IMG/M metagenome (GOLD analysis project Ga0302324, IMG submission 201949) | Peat permafrost microbial communities from Stordalen Mire near Abisko, Sweden - Palsa_T0_1 | ecosystem: Environmental > Terrestrial > Soil > Palsa > Peat permafrost | place: Sweden: Abisko...
CACGCCGGTGCACGCGGATCTGGCGCTCGCGATTCCGGAGATCGTTCGAAATTCCCAGGAACGGCAGACGATCGTCGTCCCAAAGGGAAACCGTTACGCCACGCTCATTCGCGCGCAGCGCTCGGATTTTGACGGCTCGTTCGCGCTCGATGCGGCCGGCCTGCCCGCGGGCGTGACATTTACAGCCGGAACTCCCGAGGGCGATCTCATCCCCGTCCTTTTCGAGGCGGCTCCGGACGCGGCGGTCGCGGGGAAGTTGTGCGACTTGAGCGCGCACACCACGGATGCCGGCCAGCCGGTGCGGGGCCGTTACGTGCAGAACGTCGAACTGGTCCACGGCTTTCCGAATGACGCGGTTTATCTGGCGGCCGCGATTGACAAGCTCGCGGTCGCGGTGACGGACGCGGCGCCATTCAAGCTCGAAGTCGCCGACTCGAAAATTGCCATTCCGCGGGATAGCGCGATGGAGTTGAAAGTCGTGGCAACCCGCGACCCGGCTTTCAAAGGGCCGATAACGGTCTCGCTCCTTAACAATCCTCCCGGCATTGGATCCCAGGGATCCGTCACGATCCCGGAGGGCCAGACCGAGGCAACCATCCCGTTCAACGCGAATGGGGACGCCAAAATCCACGATTGGAAAATCGCCGTGATCGGCTCGGCCGACGCGGGAAGCGGCAACGTGTGGGTTTCCTCCGGATTCGTCGATATGACCATCCAGGAGCCTCTCGTCACCGCGCAGATCGACCGCGCGAGCACCGAGCAAGGCCGGCCGGTGACGGTCGTCTGCAAGCTCACGCAAAACAGACCCTTCGAGGGCAAGGCCAAAGCGCAATTGCTCGGCCTCCCCAACAAAGCCGTCGCGCCGGAATGCGAAATCACCTCCGCGGACACCGAAGTCCGCTTCAACGTCACCACGGACCCGGCGACGCCCGCCGGCAGGCATCACGACCTTTTCTGCCAGATCACGTTTGCAAACGGCGGCCAAAAGATCGTCGAGAGCACCGGCGAGGGCGGCGTTTTGCGCGTTGACAGACCTGCGGAAACCAAGGAGATGGCGGCGAAATGAGGCCTTTTCTCGCCGTTATCCTCTTTGCGGCGGCGTGCGGCGCGGTCGTGATCCTTCGCGGCCAGGCGGATGCGCCGGTCATCGTCAAGGCGATCCGGCTCGACCAGGCTATCAGCTTCAGGCGCGATGTGATGCCGATTCTCACGAAGGCCGGTTGCAACACCGGCGGCTGCCACGGCTCGGCCCGGGGGCAGGATGGCTTCCATCTTTCCCTGTTCGGCTACGATCCCGCCGGCGACTACGAGCGGATAACGAGGGAAATGGGCGCGCGGCGCGTGAACCTGGCGCTGCCCGAGGAGAGCCTCCTGCTGCAAAAGGCGACCGGCAGCGTTCCGCATACCGGCGGCAAACGCTTCGACAAGGGGAGCGAGTTTTACCAGGCCATCGTGAAGTGGCTGGATGCCGGGGCGCCGCGCGATCCGGCGGACATTCCCACGCCCGTGTCGGTGGAGATTTCGCCTCCGGAAGTGAATCTCGAGGGCGAAAACGCCACGCAGCAAATGTCCGTCACCGCCCATTATTCGGACGGCATGGTCCGCGACGTCACGCCGCTGGCCGTCTTTTTTACGAACAACGAAGGCACCGCGAAGATCTCGCCGGCGGGCCTGGTGACGTCCGGCGCGCGGGGCGAGGCGTTCGTCATGGCGCGGTTTGCGACGGCTACGGTCGGCTCGCCGGTCATCGTCGTGCCGAAGGGCCTTGCCTACACCTTCCCGCCGGTCGAGGAGCGCAACTATATCGACGCGCTCATCGACGCGAAACTCAAGAAGCTGCGCATCCTCCCTTCGGATCTCTGCTCCGACGAGGAATTCCTGCGCCGCGTGACTCTCGACATCACCGGGCTGCTCCCGGCCCGCTCCGACTACGACCGTTTCCTGGCCGAAACCGGCCCGGACAAGCGGGAAAAGCTGGTCGACGAACTGCTCTCCCGCCCCGAGTTCGTGGACATGTGGGTGATGAAATGGTCCGAGTTGCTCCGGATTCGTTCGGGCCTTGACGTCAGCCCGAAGTCCGCGCTGGTCTATTTCAATTGGCTGCGCGGCCAGCTCACCCGGAACGTGCCGGTCAACGAGATGGTCAGGCAACTCATCGACAGCGACGGCAGCATCTTCGAGAACCCCGCCGCGGGCTTTTATCAGTTTGAGACCGACCCGTTGAAACTGGCCGAGGACACAGCCCAGGCTTTCCTCGGCGTGCAGGTAAAGTGCGCCCAGTGCCACAACCATCCCTTCGACCGCTGGACGATGGATGACTACCGGGGCTTTGTCGCCTTCTTCACCCAGATCGCCCGCAAGAAAGGCGAAGATCCGAGAGAGATCATCGTCTTCGACCGGCACGAGGGGGAATCGAAAAACCCGATAACCAACGCCACGGTGGCTCCGAAATTCCTCGGCGGCGCCACGCCCGACGTGAACGGCAAGGACCGGCGCGCCGTGCTGGCCGATTGGATTTCCGCGCCGGACAATCCGTATTTCGCGAAACATTTTGCGAACATCATCTGGGCGCAATTTTTCGGCCGCGGAATCATCGAGCCCGTGGATGACGTGCGCGTGAGCAACCCGCCGTCGAACCCCGAACTCCTCGACGCGCTCGCGCGGCATTTCGTCGATTACAATTACGACTTCAAGCGCCTCGTCCGCGATATTTGCAACTCGCGCACCTATCAATTATCGAGCGTTTCCAACGACACGAATCTCTCCGATGTCCGCAACTTTTCCCACAGCGCCGTCCGGCGCCTGCGGTCGGAGGTTATGCTCGACTGCATCAGCCAGGTCACCGAAACGAAGGATAAATTCAAGGGGATGCCCCTCGGCGGGCACGCCGTTCAGATCGCGGATGGAGACACGACCAGTTACTTTCTGAGGACATTCGGACGGGCCTCGCGCGAAACGCCGTGCTCGTGCGAAGTCTCGATGGAACCGAATCTTTCGCAGGCCCTCGATCTCCTCAACGGCGTCACCGTCGAGAACAAGATCGGCAAGGGATCGGTCATCAAAAACATGCTCCTGGCGAAAGAGCCTCCTTCGGATATCGTCAGCGATCTCTACCTCCGTTGTTTTAGTCGCAAACCGACCGATGGCGAGATCAACGCTCTCACGCCGCTCCTCGTTAAGGCCGATGCGCAGCAGAAGACCCTCGAGGATGTGTTCTGGGCTCTCCTGAACTCGAAAGAGTTCATGTTCAACCATTGATGAACGCGCGCAGGGCGATTTTGGCGTTCGTCGTTTTGCTTCCGGCCGCGGTTCGCGCGGACCAGGTTACCTACGCGGACACCATCCGGCCCATCTTTCAAAATAGCTGCCTGAACTGCCACAATCCCGACAAGCAAAAGGCCGGGCTGGATCTTGCCACTTATGAATCCGCGATGGCGGGCGGCGATTCTGGCAAGGCGATCGAGCCGGGCAATTCCGGAAAGAGCCTTCTCTACCGCCTTCTCATGCACCAGGAGGAGCCGTCGATGCCGCGCAACGGCGACAAACTGCCGGATTCGCAGCTCGACCTCATCAGGAAATGGATCGACTCGGGCGCGCCCGATAAATCCGGCTCGATGATTGTCAAAAAACCAGACGAAGCGGGGATCGCAGCCGTTGCGGTGGAAGAGAGGCCAAAAGGCCCGCCGCCCATGCCGCGCGATCTGCCGCTGGAACCGGTCGTGCGGACGCATCGCGCCGGAGCCATCGCGGGTCTGGCGGCGAGCCCGTGGGCTCCGCTGGTCGCCGTCACGGGCCAGCGGCAGGTGCTCTTGTTCAACACGGACACGCTCGAACTGGCGGGCATCCTGCCGTTTCCGGAAGGGTTTCCCGACGTGCTGCGCTTCAGCCGCGATGGCCGGCTCCTGCTTGCCGGCGGCGGCGTCGGCGCGCAGTTGGGGCGGGTCGTCGTTTGGGATGTCGTCACGGGAGAGCGCGTTGCCGAGGTGGGTGACGAGTTCGACACGGTTCTAGCCGCGGACATCAGCCCCGATCATTCGCTCATCGCCCTCGGCGGCCCGAGCAAGCTGGTAAAGATTTTCTCCACGCGGGACGGCCGCCTTTTGCACAAAATGAAAAAGCACACGGACTGGGTGACGGCGCTCAATTTCACACCCGACGGCAAGTTTCTCATCACCGGGGATCGCGCCGGGGGTCTTGTCGTCTGGGATGAAAAGGGGAGGGAGATGGTCACCCTCCCGGGCCACAAGGCGGCGGTCACCGCGGTGGCCTCCATCTCGAACCTCGTTGCGACATCGAGCGAGGACGGAACGATCAAACTTTGGGATCTCGCGGAAGGCAAGGAACGCAAGAGTTGGGATGCGCACAAGGGAGGGGTGTTGTCGATAGCCTTTGCGCCCAACGGCGACATCGTCTCGTGCGGGCGTGACCGCAAGGCCAGGCTGTGGGACTCGAACGGGAACGTATTGCAGCCGTTCGAAGAGTTCGCGGATGTGGCGATGCAGACGGCGTTCGCCGGCGGGAAAGTCATCGCGGGCGATTGGACCGGCGTTCTGCGCGTCTGGCGCACGGACGGCAAAAGGGTGGGGGACCTCGATGCCAATCCGCCGACGCTCGCGGAGCGAATGGATGCCGTCGCAAAGCGGCTCGAAGAGTTGGAACCCGCCGAGCGGAACCTGCTTGCCGCCCGGAAGAGCGCGGAGGACGCCGCCGCCAAATCCGACGCCGAAGCGCGCGGGGCCCTCGAGGCTTTCAGCGCGAAACAAAGGGATGCCCAAAGCGCGGACGCGAAACTCGCCGCCCTGGAAAAGGAACTGGCGGCGGCCAACTCTTTCCCGCAAGCGACCCCGGCTGATCCGCTCCTGACAGGGACGAACGAAACGCCCGCGCCGGCGGTGACGGTTGAAGAGGTCGCGGCGGCCGGGAAGGAAGCCGCCAAGGCGAAAGAGGAAGTCGCGCAGATGGGGCAATCCCTCGTGCCAACGGAAGCCCAGGCGAAGGCCGCCGAAGAGGAGCTGGCCAAAGCCCGGCAGGACGAAGCGGCTGTTGCGTCGCAACTTGGCTCCGCTCGCAATGAGCAGGTGAAATGGCGCGCGGCGCTCGTCAACGTTCAGCTTTACAAGTCCCGCGACCAACTGGCCAAACTCCAGGCCGTTTACGACAAAGCCGTGGCCGGCGCCCACGCGGCTTCCGCTGAACTCGAGAAGGCCCGCGGCGATCTCTCCGCGGAGGAACAAGCCGTGGCGCAAGCTCCGGAAGGGATCAAGGCGCGCGAGGCGGCGATCATCGGCAGCCGCCAGGCAATCGACAGCGCCAACGGAAGTGTCCTCGCCGCAAAAGCGGCCGTCGAGCAAAAGTCGGCGGCGATACAATCCGCCTCCGACTTCGTCGCGAAGCTGCAAGCCGATGCCGCAAAAACTCCCGGAGACGACATGCTCGCCGCCGCCGCCGCCAAGGCGAAGGAAGCGGTCGATCTTTTGAACCGCGACCTTGCCGCCGCGCAGGCAGCGGTGACAGCTCGCGAAGGCGATGCCGCGCGCGCAGTGGAGAATCTTTCCTCCGCGCAGAAAGACCTCGCGCAGGCGAACGCGGACGCGGCCAGTGCGCCGGCGAGGATCATCCAACTGCGTGCCGCGATTGTCGAGGCGGAGGCGCGAACCGCCCCGGCCCGCGCGCTGGCGGGGGCGGCGGTCGATTCGGCGGCCCAGGAGGTCGCGAAGGCGAAGGCGGCGGTGGACGATCTCGCGCGAAACTACGAGGCGCTTGCCCGGACGGCGAAGCCGCCACCGGGCGTCCTCACCGTGGCGTCGAAGAAGTAACGGCTGGTGTCTCGCGGGCGGGCGCCCAGAATTTTTTCAAAAGGCCATCTACGGAAAAAAGGCCGGGACCGAAGACGAAAACGATGACCACGGCGAACAGGAACAGGAACGGCGTCGCCGTTACAAATTTGTCCGGGTCACTGAAGAAGCTCCTCAACGCCTCGTTCTCGGCGGTCACATAAGCGACGCTGAGCGTGAACATAAGCGGGATGCATGTGAGCCGCGACGCGAGGCCCAGCAGCAAAAAGAGTCCGCCGACGCACTCGGTAGTGCCGGCCATATATGCGTTGAGAGTCGGAAACGGAATGCCGAGAGTGGCGAAGAAGCCGCTGACCTTCGGGATGTCTCCGAGCTTGCCCTTGCCGGTCTCGAAAAACTGCCAGCCCCAGTAAAGGCGGATGATGAGCAGGAGCGGGCTTTGAAGGTAGGAAGCGCCGACCACCAGGCATCTGTAAGCGCTTCGAAGGAGACCGATGAGGGTATTCATTTTCTATGGGAGCAACAAAGCCCGCGAAAATTCCTGGCATTTCGCCGGCCCTCATGCCGGCGCGGAACCCGTGCTCACACCCTTATCCCGTCCAGCCGTTCCCCCTTCGGAATGCGCCGCAGGATTCGCGCGCCGTCGATCTTCCAGGTTTCCCCTTCGTTTACCAGGCTGTAAATGCAAGGCGTCACCCCCCCGTCCTCGCCCACGAAAAATACACGGACCACCGCATGGCGTCCGCGGATATCGACGGCGCCAAACTCGACCCTGTCCGCCTCGATGATCGGCGCATAGTCAACGCGAACCATCTCCTCGAACTGCTCGACGCTAAACTTCTCCTGCATGCCGGCTGAGGCGTGCTGATATGCCCGCGGAAAATCCGCGGCCTGCAACGCCCGGAACTGGCTGTGAACCACGGAATAGAGATCAACCGGCCGGGCGGGCGGGGATTGGCGCTCGCCATCGTAACTAACAAACGCCGCCGTCGCGCAGACGGCGAAGAAAAAAAGCATCAATCCGACCTTCCCGCCCTGGCTCATGAAATCCCGGCGTTTGCCAGCCTCCTGAGATAATCGAACGAATAAATCCCGGTGTTGTGCCCGTCGTTCCAAGTGGGCTGAAGAGCATAGCCGCCGACCATCTGCCAGCCTCTCATCTCATAGCTGGACGAACCGTGCTCGACTTTCGGTTGCACGACCCGCCCGAGCACGTCGGGTTCTCCGCCGCACCCGGCGCACGGACACGCCTGCCGCATTTCGCGCAAGGCGAGGAAGCATTCCGACCCGTCGTTCCATCGGATGGCGAGTTCGTTTCCTATGACCTGGACGTTTTCCGGACTGAGCCTCATCGCATTGTCAGCGACGGGAGCCTAGTCCGCGGGGTCTCCGGCGTCAACGGGGAAGGGGCTGTCACAGTGTCCGGCGGAAAAGCAGCGTGGCCGAAGCCATTGCAAGCACGGTGAAACCCGCAAGGTAGAGCAGGTCAAGGCCAATGGGCAGCAGACCGGTATTCTTGAGGATCAATTCCTTGAATCCATGCACTGCGTAGGTAAACGGATCCACGGAGGCGATAACCTTCATCCAGGTGGGAAAGGCGTTACTCGGGTACACCGCGCCGCTCGGGAAGTAGAGCACCGTATTGAGGACGCCGAATATTGCGCGGGGAACCAGCGGGTCGTTTACACGGACCATGAGCAGGAACATCATGCTGATGAGGGCCAGCGAAGTCATCACTACCAGCAACATCATGCGCGCCATGCGCGCCACGTTCAGCGGATCCGGTATCCCCGCGATTAACGAGCCCACGGTGATGAGGACGAATCCCGCGAGAATCGCCTTGATTGCGCCCGCAAGGTTGAATCCCATGATGAGGTCCAACTTGCTGATGGGCGTGACCAGGTAGCCCTCGTGCAACCCGCGCGCCTTGTCATCGATGAAGATGATGCCACCGCCTATCATGGCCGAAACGAAGATGGAGAGCACGATGGTGCCGGGAAGCAGGTATTGGATGTAAGGCACGTAGGGATAGATCTCGACGATGGAAAGCGTGGCCCCGGCCGTGGTATGGGGTTGCGGAGGCTTCAGATTGTAGGAACCCAGTAGTTCGGAGAGACTTCCCTCGAGCGTCGCGGAGACGAACTGGTCGGTATTGTCCTCGATGATCGCTACGTGAGGGTTGAAGCCGGCGAGCACTTTTCTCGAAAACTGCGGGGGAATATTCAACACACCGTTGAGCTTGCCGTTGCGCAGATCGCGAAGGGCGGCGGCCTGGTCGCTGTAAGGGATCGGGGTAAAAGTGCGGGCGTTGGCGGAAACCGCCTGGAGCATCTCCCGTAGTTTCACCGCCTGGAAGCCGTGGTCCTGGTCCACGACCCCGACACGGAGATCCTTGATCTGCCCGCCGAAAGCGTAACCGAGCACGACGAGTTGGACCAGGGGCATGATCATCGCCACGAGGATCAATGTCGGGCTGCGCCGGAAACGGCGAAGGTCGCGTTCGATGATGGCGAGGATGCGGTGCATGTTCTTCAGCCTCGCGTCAGGATGAACGGGCTGTCCGCCGCGTCCGGCGCCTGTAGGGAGTCGCGCAACTGATGTCCCGTGTAGTGCACGAAAACATCATCCAGGGTTGTGCTTTGCACCGAAAGCGAGGTGACGGTGCTGCCGGCTTTCCGCGCGGCATCCAGCACCTCGACCGTCGTGCGCGGCCCGTTGTGAGTCGAGATCCGGAAAATATTTTCCTCGGATTTCACTTCGACCGTGTCATGCAAGGCTCTCAAGGTCGCCTCCCACCCCGGTGGAACATTGGCGAGGCTCACTTCGAGGATGTTTTTGCCGGGAATGGAAGCTTTCAACTTCAATGGCGAATCAAGGGCCGCCAGCTTTCCGTGATCCACGATCGCGATGCGGTCGCAGAGCTTATCTGCCTCGTCCATGTAATGGGTGGTGACGAGAATGGTAAGGTCATGCTCCCTTTTCAACCGCGAGAGCATTTCCCACACCGAGACACGCGACACGGGATCAAGCCCGGTCGTCGGTTCGTCGAGAAAGAAAATCTTCGGCTCGTGAACCAGGCCGCGCGCGATTTCGAGCCGCCGCCGCATTCCGCCCGAAAACATCTTCACCGGCTTGTCGCGCCATTGTGTGAGATCGACCGCGGCCAGCAGGTCGGTGATGGCGCGCCGGCGTTTTTCGCGGGGGATGCCATAGAGTTTCGCATAGATGCTCATGTTTTCGTCCGCGCTCAGGTCGAGGTCGGAGGTCATCGCCTGCGGGATGACGCCGATGACCTTGCGCACTTCGTTTGCCGAACGGGCGACATCGAACCCATGGACGCGCGCCGTGCCGGAGGTCGGTGGAACGAGAGTCGTCAGCATGCGAATGAGCGTGGACTTGCCCGCGCCGTTTGGCCCCAGCAAGCCGAACACTTCGCCGTGGTTGACGTTAAAACTGAGCCCGTCCACGGCGCAGAAATCGCCGAAACGCTTGGTCAGGTTTTCCACTTCGATGTCAAACACGTGTAAATGCGGCGTTACCGCAGCGGCAGGAGGACGTAGGCCGTCATGCCAACCGCCAGGCCGCGGTCCCTGTTATCGCAACGCAGGCGGAGTTCGAAAGTCTTGATGTCGCGCTTGGTGCGGCTCACGTCGCGTTGCGTGGCATAGTCGGCGTCCACTCCGCGAAAGAATACGGTCCCTTCGCGCTCGGCGCCGGAAGGAAGCCGCACCTTCATTTTTTCCCCAACGTGGATGCTGTCTATGTAAGTTTCCTCCACGTCGGCGCGCACCCAGAGGTTGTCCTCATCGATCAAGGTGACGATCCCCTGGCCCGCGTTCACGACTTCGCCCTTGAGCGCGGCGCGCACGTCCACGATGCCGTTAATCGGGGCGTGGATTTCCGTGTAATCCAGATGCACTTTCGCCTTTTCCCGTTGCGCGCCCGCGGCGGCGAGTTGATGAATGTTGGCCTGGAGGGCCGCCTGGCGCGCCTCATTCTGCCGGGCATTGGATTTTGCCATGGCCAGCGCCGCCTGCGCAGCCTGCATCTGTTTGCGAACCGACTCCGCGTGGGCTTTCGCGCTGTCATTTGCCGTGCGCGCCTGGTCGTAAGCCTGTTTGGACTCCGCCCCCCGCTGGAACAAACTCTCTTCACGCCCGAATGTGAGACCGGCATTTTCCAGATCGGCTTCCGCCTGGGTCACCTGCGACTCCGCCGACGCGAGATTCGCTTCCGCCTGCTGAATCTGGTCGCCAGTTTGTTGTTCCTGAAATTTCAAGTCGGCTTCCGCCTGGTTTACCTGGGCGGCGGACTGCTCCTCGCTGTTCGTGTAAAAGGACATGTCCGCCTTCCACTCCTCGGGTTGAATGAGCGCCAGCAAGTCGCCGGATTTGACCTTGTCGCCCTCCTTTACAAGAAGTTCCTGGAGGCGGCCCTGGATCTCTGAACTGACGATCACGTCGTCCGTGGTCACGATCCCGGTGAGGACTATTTCGCCTTTCTTGCGGCCGATTACCCAGTAGATCCCCGCAAGGACGACGAAGATCACCGCTATGAGGGCTATCCTTTTTTTCATGCCAGGGGAGCCTCCGGGTCGAGAAACAGGCCGTGGCGGATGAAATCGAGCACCTCCTGTTTGCGGCGTTTCAGGTTGGCCTTGCTGAATGCATTCGAGTAACCGAGCAGTTGAAACACCTGTGCCGCGGAGAAATAAAAGACGATCAGAGCCACGATCGATACGGCGGTGTGCGTGCGATCAGCCCGGCGGAATTCCCCGTCGCGCATTCCCCGCTCCAGCAACTTTCCCAGAGCCTCGCTGCGCGGCACGAAGTACTTGCGCACGAGGCGCTCGAGCGGTTTTCCGCCTGCCATCATCAATTGCTGGTACAAGGGCGCGTACACCAGCCGCGAGCTGATGAAGTCGAAATGCAAAGCCGCGTAGCGCAGCAGCACCGCGCGCGCGGAATCTTGCGCGGCAAGCAATTCCAATGCTTCCCGGTTGAACGCATGAAAATGATCCTCGACCACGGCCTGATACAAACTCTCCTTGCTCTTGAAGTAGTAATAGAGGAGCGCCTTGTTCACGCCGGCGGCGGCGGCAATGGCATCCATGCGGGCTCCCGCAAGCCCCGACGCCGCAAAAATGCGGCCCGCGGCCGTAAGGATCTCCGCGCGCGTCTCGACGGACCGGGGCTGGGGCTTCGGACGAATCCTTTTTGTTCCGGCGGGATGCGGCATAATTAACTATATGGTTAGTTATATGCTTCGGCAATAGAAATCGTTGCTTCGCCATTCTTCTTTCTCGTTCCCAAGTTGCACTTGGGAACGCGCTTGTCTGCGAAGCTCCGCTTCGTCCCTGCTTGTGCCACGCGCCTGATGCTTGACGGCAGACGCAAGCAGTGAAACTGCCGGGACATGTGCGTTCCCAAGCGCAACTTGGGAACGAGAATCACGAGAATCCAACCGAATTATTAAGGCTCAACGGGCGCCCCGTCTCCTTGGACCGAGTGCGGTGATTTGTTGCTTTCGCCGCGCTCGTAACCGATAAACACGCTATGAGCGGGGACATAAGGATCGGAACGTGCGCCTGGAGCTGCGACGATTGGCGCGGCGCCTTTTATCCGGAAAATCTCCCCGCGAACCAATGGCTCGAGTTCTACTCCCGCTGCTTTGCGGCGGTCGAGATCGATTCCACATTCTACGGCGTCCCGAAGCCGCGCGTCCTCGGCCATTGGCTGGACGAAACTCCCGAGTCCTTTTCTTTCACGTGCAAAATCTCGAGGGAAATCACGCACGAGCGCCAATTGCGGGATTGCGCCCAACAGGTGGATGAGTTCCTGCGCGGGATCGCGCCGCTGCACTCCAGGCTGGGCTGCGTCCTGGTGCAACTTCCTTCCAGTTTCACTCCATCAGGGCACGAGAGCGACTTGAGGGCTTTCGTGGCGGATTTGCCGCGCGATTTTCGCTTCGCCTTTGAATTTCGGAATCCGGACTGGCATCATCCCCGCATCGTCCGCCTCCTCGAGGAACGCGGAATTTGCTGGGTCTGGAACGATCTCACTTCGGTCGAGCAGCAAAACCGCGCCGCGTTCGAGTTCCTGCCGCAAACCGCGGACTTCCTTTACCTGCGGCTGATGGGCGATCCCGCGACGAAGTACAAGAGCGACGGCAGCCGTGCGCACCGTTATGGAACATCGCTCTGGCCGCGGACCTCCTCGCTGGAAAGCTGGGCGATCAAGATCGAAAAGCACGCCGCCGAGGCCGCGCCCATCTTCGTTTTCCTGAGCAATCACTTCGAGGGCTTTTCTCCGCTGAGCGCGCAGCGCCTGGCGAGTCGTCTCGGAATCGACATCCGCCTGCCAGATTCCGGCAGCCACGATTCCGGGGATCAATTGCAACTGGAGATGATGTGAGTCCCATCGAATGCCTCACGCAAAGGCGCAAAGCCGCAAGGAAAGGGGGAAGGTGGAGTCAGTCCTGAATGGCGCTTAGTTAAGGAATTCCAGAGTAAATTGCGCCTTTTCCCGAAATGGAACATTGCCTTCTCAACGAAATCACAGGAATTCGACGATTGTGTGCGGGTCCCAATCCCACGCGGATTGCCAAAAAGCGGCGAAAAACCCCTGTAAATGTCCCAAAACCGCCTTAACTAAGCGCCATTCGAGTCAGTCCTTCATTTGTTCATATATTTGATAGGATTCCCTATCGGAGCGGTCTCGCGACGATTATCCCCGCGTCGCTCCGGTAGCGGTGAATACTTTCTCCCGCACCTTCTATGAACATCTTGACATTGTTAGAAATGATGTTGTGATGTCTCAATGAGAACTACACTGACCATCGACCCGGACAATGCGGAGCGGCTGCGGAAATTGGCGCACCGGTCGCGTTTGCCGTTCAAGCGCGTGCTGAACGATGCGCTGCGACTGGGTTTGAGGGGCGAGACCATGGGGGAGGCGGATCCGCCGTTTGTGGTGAAGGCGCGTCCCATGCGGCTCAAGGCGGGTGTCGATCCCATGCGGCTCTCGCAGTTTGAGGCGGATTTCGATGTCGCGGCTTTTGAGAAAAAAACGAAGCGGCTGCTGGACGGCAGCCGATGATTGTTCCAGACGCGAATCTGCTGCTTTACGCCTACGACGCGGCGAGTCCGTTCCACGAGAAGGCGCGGCGCTGGTGGGAGAGCTGCTTGTCCGGCACGGAACCGGTCGGACTGTGCCCGGTGGTGCTGTTTGCCTTTGTGCGAATCGGGACGCATCCGCGGGCCTACGAAAACCCGATGTCGATCAGGACGGCGCAGGGACATATGGCGGGGTGGCTGCGCCGGAGAGTTTGCGAGTTTATCGTCATGGAAGAAGTGGATGTGGCGCGGGCCATGGAATTGTTGCGCGCCGCAGGCACGGGCGGCGACCTCACGACGGACGCGCAGATTGCCGCCGTGGCCTTGCGTCTGGACGGGACGGTGCACACGGCCGATACGGACTTCAAACGGTTTGAGGGGGTGCGGTTGTTCAACCCGCTCGGTGCAAGATAACGGACCTCGTTCCAGCCGCGAGGGCGCCTGGTTCCGCGTGCGGCCAGTCCCTACCGCAGCGGTCTTGCTACGATTATCCCTGCGTCGCTCCGGTAGCGGTAAAGGTAGCTCGCGATGCTCGCATCCAGCACGACTCTCCCGTAGTTATACGGCGCCGACGCGTGTAGGAAATGCACGATGCCGTCACGGGTGCGACAGGCAAGCCCCACGTGCGAAGTGCCGATAAAGCGCCCGTCGTGCGTTGCGATGCAGATGATGTCCCCGTTGCGCAAACTCGGCTCGATAGATGACACCCTGCTTTTTGGGATGTAATAGAGCGGCATATCCGCCACGCGTTCTTCCATGTCACGGATGCCCGGCCGCAGCGAAGGGTCGTTGCGCAGGTAGCGGTAACTTCGCCAGTTGACGGTCATCTCCCGTGCATCGTGCGGACCACGCACCGCGCCGAGGCTCCGCGTCACGTCGGCGACCAGGCCCCTGCGTTCGTTGTCATAAAGCCAGTCCTCGAGGTAATGCAGGCGCGACAGGTAGCCGTCGCAGGTCCCGCCCCGGTAGCGATCCAGCTCGATGTAATGCAGCATGGTTTGCGGCGTCCAGTTTTCCCTCGGTTCGTCCAGCATGCGGGCGAACGCGAGCGATTCTTCGAAGAATGTCCAGCAATCCATCCCGTAGAGGTTGACCGACGGCGCTTCGATATGGTCATCGATCTCCAGCGTGAACCCCTTGTAGGGAGTTCCAGCGAGAGTCCGGCCCACGGCGGCGGTGCGGTCGCCGATGGCGAGCGCCTTCCAGTTCTCATCCTCGGCTACTCGGACCAGTTCGTAAAACCTGTCGGCGCCGCGGAAAACCGTTCCGAACGGGAGTTCTCCCCCGGCGAACGAGAGGCCGGGAAAGACGACAAGAAATAGCAAACAATGAATAGACATAGGAGCCGGGTACCTGAACCGAAGCCCTTTTCGTGCCATGCCCGCTCAGACCGGGTTCGGCACGAATGGGCCGCCGCGGCATTGTTTCAAATAGTTTAGGCCGTGCACCTGCCCAGTCATCTCGAGGTCGTCCCGGTAAACGGGATCGTGCCACCCTTCGATGTCGATGCTTCCCATGTATTTGGCCATGCGCAGGATGCTGATGATATCGGTCCAGTTCGTGTCGCCAAAGCCGGGCGTCCGGTGCCACACATACTGTTTGCCGGAGCGGATGCCGTATTTTCGGACGATATCCCACGCGACGGTCGCGTCTTTGCCATGGACGTGATAGACCTTGTCCACCCATTGGCGCAGTTGCGGGAGCGGGTCGATCAACGACACCATCTGGTGGCATGGCTCCCATTCCAACCCGAGGGCATCGCTGGGCACCTCGTTGAACATCATCTCCCACGCCGCCGGCGCGTGCGCGATGTTCCAGCGCACGTCGTGCCACCATCCCCCCATATCGCAATTCTCGAACGCGATGCGCACCCCGCGGCCTTCAGCCCGTTTGGCCAACTCGCCCCAAACCTCCTTGAATCGCGGCATCGATTCCGGCAGCGGCTTCCCCTCGATGCATCCCGCGAAGCCCGCGACGAGGTTGCATCCGAAAGATTCCGCGGCATCGATGCAGCGTCCGAAATCCCGCGCCGTCACTTCGTCCTGAAGAGGATTGCCGAACATTCCCAGGGAGCTGATGACAGCTTGGTCCCCAAGGACTTCCCGCACCTCGCTGGCAAGGCGATCGAGATCCGTATCCCCGATTTTTTGCCAGAAAGTGAGAGAAAAGCTCTCGAAGCCGTGGAGCAGGATTTGCTTGAGATAAGCCTTGGTTTCGGGTCCGCCCTTGACCAGCGTTCCGATGGATATGTCGCGATGTAACATCGGTATCCGATACCCTAAAAGCTCCCGCAGGCACAAATCAAATGACGATCTCCATACACATTGTCGATGCGTCCCACCGAGGGCCAGAACTTGTGTTCGCGAGTCCACGGCGCGGGATACACCGCGGTCTCCCGGGAATAAGGCCGGTCCCAATCACCCACCAATGATTGCGCGGTATGCGGGGCGTTCTTCAAGGGATTGTTCTTTCGATCTGCGCCGTTTTCAATCGCGTCCATCTCCGCGCGGATTGCGATCATCGCGTCGCAAAAACGGTCGAGTTCTTCCTTCGATTCGCTCTCGGTCGGCTCGATCATCATCGTCCCCGGCGATGGCCAGGAAATGGTTGGCGCGTGAAAACCATAATCCATCAGCCGCTTTGCAACGTCCTCGACTTCGATGTCGGCGCTCTTCCAGCGGCGCAGATCGAGAATGCACTCGTGCGCGACCAGGCCGCCGTTCCCTTTGTAAAGCACGGGAAAGCTCGAATCCAAACGCCGGGCGATGTAGTTGGCGTTCAGGATCGCCATCTTTGTCGCCTGGGTAAGACCTTCTCCACCCATCAGCCGGATGTAAACCCAAGGGATCGTCAGGATCGAGGCGCTTCCCCACGGCGCCGCCGAGATGGCTCCGATGCCTTTCTTCCCGCCTGTTGCGAATAGCGGATGTCCCGGCAGGAATTCCACAAGGTGCGCGGCCACGCCGATGGGACCCATGCCCGGGCCGCCCCCGCCGTGCGGTATGCAGAAGGTCTTGTGGAGATTGAGATGGCAAACGTCCGCTCCGATGTCCCCCGGCCGGCAGAGGCCCACCTGGGCGTTCATGTTGGCGCCGTCCATGTAAACCTGCCCGCCATGCGAATGCACGATTCCGCACACTTCGCGGATCGTCCGTTCGAAGACGCCGTGCGTCGAGGGGTAGGTGACCATCAGGCAGGCGAGGTCGTCCTTGTGCTCCTCACTCTTTGCCCGCAAGTCGTCCATGTCGATGTCCCCTTCGTCCACGCAATGCACCGGCACCACGCGGAAGCCGGCCATCACGGCGCTCGCCGGGTTCGTGCCGTGGGCGGATTGCGGGATGAGGCAGACGTTGCGCGTCCCCTGGCCGCGGCTTTCGTGGTAAGCGCGGATGACGAGCAGGCCCGCGTACTCGCCTTGGGAGCCGGCGTTCGGTTGCAGAGAGACGCCGGAAAATCCGGTGATCTCCGCCAGCCACCCTTCCAGTTGCGTGAAGAGAATTTCATAACCGCGCGTCTGCCCGGCGGGAGCGAAGGGATGGATTCTCCCGAACTCGCTCCAGGTCACAGGCACCATCTCCGCGGTGGCGTTCAGCTTCATCGTGCACGAGCCGAGGGGAATCATCGAAGTCGTCAGGGATAGATCCTTGGCTTCCAGACGCCGGATGTAGCGAAGCATTTCGGTCTCGGTATGGTGTCTGTTGAAGACCGGGTGCGTGAGAAACGCGCTCTTCCGGGCGATGCTCTCGTCGAAACCGCCTTCGACTTCCTCCGCCAGTTCCCCGGTCGTCCAATCCGGCTGGGCGCCATCGCCAAAAACGCCAAAAAGATCGTCGAGATCGTCCGTCGTTTCATCCAGCGCGATGCAGACTGTGTGCTCGTCCAGCACCCGGAGATTCATGCCGCGCGCCTCGGCCAGGCGGACGATCTCTTCCGAGCGCCGGGCGCCGAGTCCCACGCGCACGGTGTCAAAGAAAGGCCCCTCGCTTGCGTCCAGGCCGAGCCGCCGCAACCCTTCGGCCAGTATCACCGCGAAAAGGTGCGCCCGTTGCGCGATCCGCCGGATTCCCTCCGAACCGTGATAAACCGCGTACATCGACGCCATGACCGCCAGCAGCACCTGGGCCGTGCAGATGTTGCTTGTCGCCTTTTCGCGCCGGATGTGCTGTTCCCGGGTTTGCAGCGCCAGCCGATACGCCGGGTTGCCCTGCGCATCGTGCGAGACGCCCACCAGGCGTCCGGGCATGTGCCGTTTAAAAGCGTCCCGTGTCGCCAGATAGCCCGCGTGCGGGCCGCCATACCCGAGCGGAACGCCGAAGCGTTGCGTGCTGCCCACGGCGGCGTCGGCGTCGAACTCTCCGGGCGGTTTGATCAAGGCCAGGCTCAGGATGTCAGCCGCGACGATGACCAGCACCCCCTTGCCGTGCGCCTTTTTCACAAAAGGTTCGTAGTCGTCGATCTTTCCATCCGTGCGGGGATACTGGACGAGCGCCGCGAAAAAGGATTCATCCAGAGCGGCGCTTTTCTCGTCGCCAACGACCGCTTTCCATCCAAGCGCCGCCGCCCTTGATAGCACGACTTCGATGGTCTGCGGATGACACCCGTTCGAAACGAAGAACGCGCCGGCCTTGTCATTCTTGCGGACGGCATGGCACATCGCCATCGCTTCGGCCGCGGCGGTCGCTTCGTCCAGCAGCGAGGCGTTGGCGATCTCCATGCCGGTAAGGTCGATGACCATGGTCTGGAAATTCAGCAGCGCTTCCAGCCGCCCCTGCGCGATCTCCGCCTGGTACGGCGTATAGGCCGTGTACCAGCCCGGATTTTCCAATATGTTGCGCTGGATCACGCCCGGGATGATGCAGTCGCTGTAGCCCATCCCGATGTGGGAGCGCAGAACGCGGTTGCGCGCCGCCATCTCCTTCAATTCGGCGAGCGTCGCGTGCTCTCCCTGGCCCGCTGGAATCTTCAGCGGGTTTTTCATGCGGATGCCTTCCGGAACCGCGGCATCGATCAGCGCATCCAGGCCCTCGAATTCGAGGCGCTCCAGCATCTGCCCGGTTTCTTCCGCATTCGAACCGATGTGCCGGCGGGCGAAGGAGTCGCCGGGTTCAAGAAGGACGCCGTTTCCGCCCAGGTCGAGTTTTTTTGCCTCGTGCATCAGACATTGTATGAAGCGCGACCCGCGAAGCAAGCGGCATTCGCCTTTTGTCGAGGCGATCCGGCGTTTGGTTTTGCGCGATAATGCAGGCGGCGCTTGCATTCCAACGAGAAAAATCGCATCGTGCAAAAATCATGGGAGACAAAAGTCCAAAAGCTACTCAGAAGAAAAAGCAACAGGCCGCCGGCAAGAAAAAGGCTCCAGCCCCGGCCGCCGCGAAGAAGTAAGAGGTGCCTCCGAGCCCCCGGTCATTGCCGCGCGGGCTCCGGGCTCCTCGAGCTTTCTCCGTTCAAGCCTTCATAGTCATGCGTGAAGGAGGCGGTCCTCTTTCCGTCCTGCGTCCGAATCCGCACCACGTAGATGCTGTCGAAATCGCCCCCCGGCCATTTCGGGACAATGGCCGGATCGGCGCCGAACGATCCGAGCATGTTTTTCACCAGGTCATCGAGTTCACGGTGCTCCCACGCCACGAAGATAACGGAACTCCGGTAAACCGGCTCTGAAAGCGCTTTCTGCAAACCGCCGATGTCGTCATAGGAGAATTTCGCTTCGATGGGCAATCCCAGCAGGATGGCTGTCGGCTCGATGGTGATCAGCGGGCGCACATAGGAATAGGGGATTCCCGCGTGCACAAGCTTCGTCGTGCAGGGCGCGAAGATGAAGTCTGCCTTGCCGTACTTTGAAATGAGCACCTCGGGCAGAGCCAGCGCGCGGTTCAGGCCCTGAAAGGTAAGCTGGCCCAGATCCTCCGGAGGCTTTTCGCCATGCCGGATGAAAACAATCGTCTCCACCGAAGTGTCCGGTGTCCCGGCAGGCTCGGCATTTGCCCGCGGAAGCAGAGTCGCAAGGAGGAGGGAGAGCAGAAGCAAACGGCGTTGTGTGGTCATAAATCGCAAGGTGGCATCGGGGCGGCGGAATCTCATCCTTTGCTTGATTTTGGCTCGATCCAGTTTGGCCGGTCTGATTTCGCTTTGATTGAGAAAAATCGAACCTTGGGCGACAGTTGAGCTTTTTATAAGGCCAGGAATTGAACATGTATACAATAACGTCACGCTACTACGACGGTTCTTACCGAGCGAAGAAACTGGCCGATTTGCCGTTTTATCTTGGACTGGCACAGGAGCACGGTGGACCGGTGCTGGAATTGGGGTGTGGCACGGGCCGGGTGACGCTGCCGATTGCACGCG
>Ga0302324_100010425_pt1 | contig 19249 bp, 18 predicted proteins | sample Palsa_T0_1_FD_201949 | JGI IMG/M metagenome (GOLD analysis project Ga0302324, IMG submission 201949) | Peat permafrost microbial communities from Stordalen Mire near Abisko, Sweden - Palsa_T0_1 | ecosystem: Environmental > Terrestrial > Soil > Palsa > Peat permafrost | place: Sweden: Abisko...
AGAGGGGGAAAGCAGGTGTTGCGTCGTGTGCACACGGGAGAGCCCTATCCACCAACATCGGAGGATGAGCAGTACCGGGAGGTTTAGAGAGAGATTAGAGCGCGCCTTCACCTTTAATTACTGCAAGGGGCGTGCGCATAAGAATGGTGAAATCGAGCGCGGGGGACCAGGTGGTGGCGTAGCGCAGATCCAAGCGGACCATCTCATCGAAGTCTACCCGGCTTCTGCCCGTGACCTGCCACAATCCGGTAATGCCCGGCTTGACTTCCAGGACCCGCCGACGGTGCCAGGTTTGATACATGGCAAGCTCATACGGAATCGGAGGGCGCGGACCGACCAGCGACATCTCGCCTTTCAATACGTTAAGGAACTGGGGCAGTTCATCCAGGCTGGTCCGGCGCAAAAACTTTCCGACTCGCGTGACCCTCTTATCGTTTGTAAGCTTGAATACGCCGCCACCGTTGCCGTTCGATGGCTGCTTGCTGGCCTCGCTGGCGATGAATTTAGTTATGTACTCTTTGTGAACGTTATGGTCGTTGTTGACTTGCATCGATCGGAATTTCAGAAACGTAAAGTGCTGGCCGTACTGCCCGACTCGCTGTTGGCGGAAAAGCACCGGGCCTTTGGACGTCATTTTGATCGCCGCGGCAATGATCACAAGCATGGGCGCACAAAGGCCCAACATCAGCGCGCTGCCGGCAATATCCATGGCCCGCTTGATGGCCACAACCGAGCGCTTTTCGCTGCTGGAGTCCAAGAGGTCAGGGTACAGGGCCGGATTGCTTGGGCGCCCGGAGCCGGTATCGTCCCAGTCGTCGGGGAAGAAATTGAACGACATGCTGACCTGACTGAATTGATCGGCAGTCAAATTGTCCCTCAGCGTGGCGCTAACCCTGTTCATGATCATGCTGAGAACCGAGTTCTTGTTACCAGCCGCCAGCCCCGTGTACATTACTCCAACGGTTGCGCGGTCCTGGTACCAGCCGATCACATCGGTTTCGCGAACGGACGAAAGTAGAGCCGACACCACGCTGTCGAGAAACCCGCCTTTCTTGGGCGCGCCCTTTTGGTGGCCCACCTCCAATAGCATAAGCACAAACGGCTGCTTGGTTCGCTCCGTTCGTTTGCGCTCGATGGCGATCATTCGATTGAAAGCGTCTTCGAGCAGGACTTCGCGCTTGCCGGAGGGTACCGAATCCGAAAGCCGATTCGTCAGATGTGCGGAATGTTCAACGCTGAACTGGGTCACGACAAATTCCTTCCTCGACGATCAATTACATCCGGTCGTCGATAACAAAACACGGCGCATGGCATGATTTCTTCCGAAACCTCTGATCGAGACTCTGGAATGCCGGCTGCGCTCTTGGCTGTAATGGGGATCTAACTTCGAACCACGTTGAAGATGAGGCAAACAGGGTTAGCGGGATTGGTCAGGATAAGCTACTGCAATGACCCGCCAAACGCACGGGGTGTATCGGTCGGGCGATAGTAATAATCGTTGTCAGCGAAGCGTTGCGAACAATTCAACAGCGCGCCAATCAGTTTCTTCGGCTCAATCGCTTCGAGACCTCTCTGCAAATGCCGCTTCTGCGTAATGCCCTGGCGGGTCACCATAAGGATTCCATCAGCCATCCGCGCCCAGACACTAGTATCCGCTAAAGGCAGTATTGGAGGAGAATCGATAAGGACCCAATCGAACCATGCGGTCAGCTGATCCATGATTTCAGGGAGCCGTCCAGATTCCAGGAGTTCAAGCGCATTTCCATGGGAACTGCCTGCCGGAAGAATCCACAGACCGACCTCCTCCAGGTGGTAAATGCATTTGGCAAGCGCGCGCTTACCCTGCAGGCATTCACTGAGGCCGGGATTCCTGCCCAGGCCGAATTCCTGCGATAACGAAGGTCTGCGCAAGTCCCCCTCCAACAGCAACACCTTTTGATGTGTCTTTTGGGCCAGGGTGCAGGCCAAGTTCGCGGCAGTCGTACTCTTTCCCTCTTGAGGAATGGTGCTGGTCACCAGCACCTTTCTAAGGGCCCGGTCCCGCCGGATGTGTTGCAGGCGTACTCCCAACAGGCGGAACGCTTCGGCCGCGAGACTTTCATCGTCGCTGAAGCATACCAGCCGGCTTTGAGGAGAAAATGCTACACGAATCGTTTGGAATTGAGGAAAGCCTTCCGCGTGCCCAAGACCCAAAGGAGGCCCGTCTTCGGTTCTCGCGTCCAACGGGATCGAACTGGGCGCCTCAGCCTCAACTTCGAATAACTCGGCTCTTTCCACGCTCTCAGTACCACCCGTCTGCCTGCCCAGAGCCGCGCTCTCCCATTTCAACGCTGCTCTGCGCTCAGCACGCCGCAGCAGTTCAGTCGCTTCCAACGGAACGGGCGAGTCAACCCCGGTGTTCTCGCCGTCCGATCTTTGTAACGCATCAAATATATGGCTCATGCTTGCTCCCTTTAGAGGTTACAGGCGTACCTGCGTCTGAATCCCTTGAGATGCCTTCAAGAGCAGTAAACAAATCCAGGAGTACGTTCATGGCTCGCTGAGCATCCAGCTGATTGTGTCCATCTGGTTTTTCAGCGCCCAAGGAAGAACGTGAATCGAGCCGGAACTCCTCTGCAACATGCTCCACAACTTCGGGAGAGACGTTGGGCAGCCGCTTGGCATAGGCCGCCATCAGGGAATTCTCGCAAATGGTGTTGATCAGCCGTGGCAGTCCCTGCGAATAGAAATGCACTGTCGCCACAGTCTCCTCCGGGAACAATGGGGTGGAGAGTGGGTCCCGGCCGGCAATCTGCAGACGTCTTTGGATAAACCGCTTCGTCTCGTCGGCAGTCAGCGGACCGAGCTGAGTTCGCACGGCAATTCTTTGCTTGAGCTGCCTTAGGTCAAACGAATCCAACTTCTCGTCGAGTTCGGGCTGCCCGACAAGAAGAATCTGCAGCAATTTGTCGTCGGTCGTCTCCAGGTTCGACAGCAGCCTGACCTCCTCGAGTATGTCGGGGGTCAAGAGGTGCGCCTCGTCTACGATGAGCACGGTGGTCATCCTCTTCGCGCCTCTGGCCGCAAGAAAGCGGCCCAGGTCAAGCAACAATTCGGATTTGCTTTTGCCCGCCGTCGGTATCTCGAAGTCGGCGAGAATGTACTGCAGGAATTCCGTGGGAGTCAGGCGCCCGTTGAAAAGATAAGCGTATGCAACGTCCTTGCTTCCCTTCAGCAACCCCAGCAGGCATCGCAGCAGCAGGGTCTTGCCGGTGCCCACTTCTCCCGTCAAAACAACAAATCCCTTATGCTGCCGCACGCCGTGATACAGCGCCGCCAGCGCCTCGTTGTGCCGCTCCGTGGGAACAAAGCAAACCGGATCAGGCAACAGGTCGAACGGATTGCGCGCGAGTCTGAAATAGGTTTTGTACATTCAGATTCATAACCTAGCCATGGAGGAAACTGAAGGCGGAACCAGCCAGGATGGTGACAATGACCAGCGCGGTCACCGACCAGCCCAACGCTGCCCTTCGCATGGCGAGCCTTTCATCGGAAGGTAGCTGAATTTCTGGAATTTCGGACAGGACTGCCACGTCAAACAGCTTCTTAATATCCTTCTCACTGTACATGCGGTCGTCGAGGAATTCAAATCCACCCGCCACAATGAGACCCAGGGCCAGGCCGACACCCAACCCGATTCCGCAGAATTTCAGGCGGTTGGGGAAGTCCGGCTTGGCCGGCAAACTGGGAGGATCGAGCATCGTGAACCGCTCGCCCTGTTGCACCTGTTCCAGGTTCGTTGCCATTACAGATTGGTTCTTCTTCTTCAGCAACTCGTCGTAATCTGCCTGGGACTGCTTGTAGCCGCGGTTGAGATCGTCCAATTGCTGCTCGACCGCAGGCTCCTCGTTCAGGCGCGCCTGATAGTCGTTGATTCTGCTCTTCAGGCCTGAAATCGACTGCTCGCGATTGGAAATCTCCAGCTGATTGGCCCGCAGTTGGCTTTGCAGTTGCATCCCCGGACCGCCCTGCGAAGGGTCCAATGGGTCGGACGAACTGGCGTCGCTCTTATTGTTCTTCGCGTCGGCGATGAATTCCTCGCGGATCTTCTCGGTCTTGACGATCTCCTGCTTTACGGCCAGAACGTCGGGATAGCGGTCGGTGTAATGAGAGCTCAGATCGGCAAGCTTTGCCTTCAATTTTGAGAGTTCCTCGTCAATCGCGGCCAAGCCTGTTGGAACGCCGTCAACGGTCCGGGTGGACCCATGAACGCTGCGATTCTGCTCGATCAGGGACTGGAGGTAGACGCGCTGTTGCTTGGAGGTATTGAGCGCGTCTTGCTCATTCTGCAATTGCTGCTGCAATCCGCTCAGGATGGCAAGGTTGGTCGTCTGCTGCTCGGGCAATGTGCCTTCATGCTGGCCTTGGAAATCGCGTACTTTCGCCTCCTGCGCGGCCAGAGTTGCGCGCGCATTTTCCAGTTGACTCGATATGAAGTCGGTGGTGTCCTGCGACTCCTGCTGCACTACTTTCTGACTCTCGTGAATAAACAGGTCAGTGAGTTCGCTGGTAACCTGTTGGGAAACGCGCGGATCCGCTGCTGAATAACTAACCCTGAAGGCGGTGATCTGGTCGCCGTGGCTGTCTCTCACAAGCTCGACGTCGATGTCCTTGCGCATCAGCTCGACTTTTTCATCCGGGGCAACCTTTGCGTTTGCCTTTTCGTAGAGGTGTAACTTATCAATGATCAAAAGAAGGCGCGAGCGGCTAAGAATCTGCTGCGTGGTACTTTCCAGCCGAGTTTGCAAATCGTCGGTGACGTTGGGCGCGACATAGTCCTTGGGCATGGTGGGCTGCTCCACCAGAATCAGCGTGCTCGACTTGTAACGCGCAGGCAGAAACCAGCTGGCGCTGAAAACTGCCAGCCAACCCACAAACAGCGGAATCAGGAAGTGGAGCTGGCGACGGCGAGCCAGGTTGACGTAGCGCTGCAGGTCGAGCGGCTCAGAGGCCTGTTCTTCAAGTGTTTGTACCATAGTTATCTTCGTTATCTTCCCAGGGGTCTGCTGAGCTGGTAGGAGATAGCGACATACTCGCGGTCGCTGTCAGGAAATTGCGATATGGATGAAATGCCGCTGTAGATTTGATGAAGGCGGGCGTAGCCGGCTTCCGCTGCGAAGTGCTCGCTGATCGGGTGTTGGACGGAAAAGGTTCCCGAAACGGTGTGCCCTCCAGGGTTCAACGAAGCGAGCGCGGGGACAACATTATTCTGGGTCGCATAAGACGCTCCCCCTCCCATGGTCCAGGTACGAGCCAATTGCCAGCGCGCAAACCCGTTTACGCTTGACGAATTGAAAGCCCCAACCAGCCCGCCCGCTCCACTGACTGTCCGGGAATAGCTGACCGCAAAATTGATTCGGCTCAATTGCCAGCCTGCACTTGCCGTTATGGCGGGCGTCCATGCGGCGGACTCCGGAAACGGAACCTGGTTTACATCAAAATGCTGCGGTCCGCCTGATGCCGACAACGAAAGCGCGTGCTTCAAATAGAGGGTGTAATAGCAATAGATCGTATCCGTGCCCGTATTGCTATTGCCGCTCGCCGCGCTCGCTGCCATGGTCGCGTGCTGATAAATGAAGCCCATGTATTGCGTGTTGGAAAGCCGCAGATTGTAGAATGCCGAAGCTCCGTAGGAATTGGAATTGGTGAGACCGGAGGCCTGAGCAGGATTGGGATAATTGACGATTGCCGACATACCACTGGCGCCAAACATCCCGTTCAGGCTGAACTGATAACTGAATTCCGCACTTGAGGTGTTACCCAGATGCTCTGCAAACGGAGCTATCACGGCCTCTGTCGGAACCTGCGGCGAGCCGGATACGCCTGCAAGCGGTTGGTTAAAGACATTCGTGCTTTTCTCGAAGGAGTCCGTCAGGCTGATTTCGGTATGCGGGCTCAGCCGGTACTGGAAGCTTGCGGTTGCGTCCTGATCGGATTCATTGCGTGAGCTGTCGTTCTGATAGATGGTGAAACTTGGACTATAGCCGAAAGCGCGGTGAGTCCGGGGCGTCGATTGATCGATCGCGATCGCCGGTCTGATCGAATAATTGAAATCGGCAGCCGGAGTGGAACTCCCGTTCTCGAGCACATTGTTGTCGTACCCAAGATAGGCGCTGAATCCCGCGCGCAGATAGTTTGAACGCGCTTCAGATCCGGTCGCAGTTGGATACGAGGCCCCGCTGACCGGCGGCGGTGTCTGCATTGCCTCATCCGAGGCCGGGGACCCGGTCGCGCTCGGCTCCACCTGAGCCCAGGCGGGCATAGCGACGAGCAACGAAAGACCTAGACAAATCCGGGTGATCATAGGCAAGCGTTACGGTACAACGATGGTGTCGCGCGGTTCCAGCTTGATGTTCTGCTCAGGGTTTTTGCCCTTGATGACATCCTTGTAGTTGAAGGGAATGCGGATCTCGACGCCTTTCGCGTTCTGGCGCAGGATGTAAATATGTGTCTGCTTGGCGAAGTCCCTGAAGCCGCCGGCACCCGCGATCGCATCCAGAACGGTGGATGCCGTCGATAGCGAGTAGGATCCGGGCTTTCCCACCTGCCCGAGGATATTGAACTTCTGGCTGTTAATCTGCTCTACGATTACCGTGACTTCCGGATCGGTAATGAAGCTCAGGAGTTTTGTGGCGATCTCCTGTTCGAGTTGCAGAGGAGTACGCCCCGCTGCCTGCACCTCACCTGCCAGAGGCAGGGAGATCTTCCCATCCGATCGCACCAGGAACGACCTGGTGAGTTCTGGCTCTTTCCATACATTGATGCCCAGCCGGTCGTCGTTGCCGATCACGAAAGTATTGTCGTGCGGCTTGCTGACTGAAGTTCCCGATTCCGGAGATGTCACCGCCGGAGCTGCCGCAGGGCCTTGATCGCTTTGACTGGAAGCAGGCGCCTGCCCCAGCAAGGAACCGGACAGAACAACAAAAAGGAACCCGGATGCTAGCTTGTAATCGGCGCCAAATTTCATGACGGCTCCTGTCGAAGATATTCGTGAGGTCTAGTTTTAGGCATCGCGCATTCTGTGCTGCCGCTGCCGCTGAACCGGGTGCTTCAACTCTTTACTTTATTCACTTACGCACAGGGCGATAACACTCTTTGTGCCCGCGCAGCTTCCGCGGGCTGCCCCACCGAAATTACGCTGGACGAGTCCCGCGAAGTTACGGGCACCACATCCGCCGCATCAATCTCCACCGCCACGGACTGCGCCACCATGGCCACGGAAAGAACCAGCCGAGTTTGATTCTTCTTACGAACGAGAATCCCTTCGACGCCCTCCAGGGTGCCTCGAATGACGCGAACCCGCTCGCCACACTTCAAGAAGGGGTGCGGTTCGACGCGGAACGGTCCTTCCAGCGTCTTGCGGATTGCGTCGATCTCAGTTTCCGGAATGAGCGCAACCCGTTCTCCGTGGCTGAGAACCATGTGCACACCCGGCGTCGTCACCACCTGTAGCCGGCGATTCAGCCCTCCACGGACGAACACATAGCAGGGAAACAGGGGCAGCGAAAGCATCTTCTGTCTGTCTTTCCAACGCCGCATTGACTCGTAGAGGGGCAAAAAAACCTCAAAACCCTTGGCCGCAAGCATATCTGCCACGGTCTTCTCGTGCTGGTGGCGTGTGTAAAGCGCCCACCAGGCGGATTCATCGTAGCCGGATACACCAACAACCTGCTCGGTGACCATTTGCTTTGCTTCCCCTTTTGACCCTGCGACCAGTCTACCGTACAACCAGGTAGACATAGCTTCGCCCTGTGAGTCACAACTGACTCTTTATCCCGCTGCTCCTGCGACTTCCCAAATCCTGTCTCGCGACCAGCTTGGCTCGACGAGACGTCAGACATGCAAAATTCCCAGGAATTGAAACCGAACCCGTGCGTTGCCGTGGGTACGGATGGGATGAGATGAGTTCTTGCGGAATCACTAATGCAACTTGGTTGCCATTGCAAAATAAAGTAAATAAATACTTTATCAAGAAAGAACCTTTGCAAGGTGCAAAGTTTTGCACTCCGTTGTAGGAGAATTTTAGTCCATTCTTCAGGCACGCATTCTTGCCCCTTTTGAGGCCCGCGGGCCAATCGCGGATAAAGCCCGGAACGGGCCCCTTGCCGAAGCTCAGCGAACGCTTCAGGTTGAAACCCCGACAATTCTCAGACCGGACCAACCAGGCGCCCGTATTTGACCGCCCGATTGTCTGGGTGAGGCAGCAGCTTCAGGCCTTATTTTCCAGGGATTTTTTGACGCGCCACGCCCTCTCTGCTACCTTAGGGATGAGGATTTCAAGGCACCACACTCCTCAGTAGCTCAATGGCAGAGCATTCGGCTGTTAACCGAAGGGTTGTAGGTTCGAGTCCTACCTGAGGAGCCAAAGAATCATTAACTTACAGCGTCAAGTCTAACTCCCTTTTCCAGAAAAAGTAATCCCCCGATGAACTGCCGAGGAATAGCATGCTGGCCAATTGCCGCGCTTGGGGCGGCTGTGGACAGGTCGTTCGCGGACGAGGAGTAGGTTTCCTGCTTCTGCCCGGTGTGCGTATTGCGTCATCCGGCGGTAACATTGGAGAGGAGTTCATAGGAAAAGAAACCCAAGGAGGCTCAATGTCCCGGATTTCCCGGCTTGACCGAAGCGAAGTGACCCCGGAGATCGCCGCTCTCTACGACAAAGCCTTTGCCCTGCGCGGCAATGTGCCCAACATGTTTCGTGTCATGGCTCACAGGCCGGAGATCTTCGCGACCATGCAAGCTCATTTCGGCGCTGTGCTGAATACCGGAACGGTCTCGACCAAGCTGAAAGAGCTGATCATTGTCCGCACCAGCCAGATAAACGTGACGCCTTACTGCCTGGCCAGCCACACAATTCTCGCCCGCAACCTGGGCTGGAATGACGACCAGCTTTCCCACCTGGCCGACTGGCCGCAGCGACACGATTTCACCCCGGCCGAAAAGGCCGCCCTGCGTCTGGCGGAAACCGTCACACGTGATGCCCACTCCGTCAGCAATGAGCAGTTTGAAGAGCTGCGTAGCTTCTACTCCGAGGGCGAAATTGTCGAACTACTCTGCGCCATCGGCCTGTTCAACTACTTCAACCGCTTCAACAACGCCCTGCAGATGGAGCCAACCAAACCCGGCGAAGGCGGCTGCGCTGTTCCAGCCGAACCCGCCACCGTTCAAGCCTGATCCGGCTCTAATTCTGGGTGCCCCACCTTCGGCACAGTTTCATCGTGCCTACGGCGGATTAGGAAATACTGTATCCCGGAAGCAGCACCCTGAAGTCGGCGCGACCCCAAGGAGCGACGACCTTGCACGCCATTGAAGACGGCTACATCTTTTCCTAATACGCCTTAAGGTGGGAAAGCAACTGGCCAGGCCACCCCATTCTCAGCCCAGAAGGAGCTCCTTCTAAGCATGAATCTGAAACTTCCCGCCGGTGTCTTTGCCGCCTATCTATTCGACTGCGACGGCACCATCGTCGACTCCATGCCGCTGCACTACATCGCCTGGAAGACGGCGCTCGCCGAGTGGGGCTGTCCGTTCCCTGAGGAGCTGTTCTATGCCTGGGGCGGTAAGCCGGTCGACGAGATCATTTCCACGCTCAACACCATGCACGGCCTGAACATGCCAGTAGAACAAGTCGGTATCCGTAAAGAGAATATTTACTTCGATTTACTGCCGCAATTGAAAGTTGTTCATGAAGTCCTGGAACACATCGAAGCGCAGTATGGACGCATCCCATTCGCCGTGGTCTCCGGAGGGCGTCGCGAGTCGATTGTCCGGTCGCTCACCACCGTAAACCTGCTCGATCGCTTCCAAACCATCGTTGGCGCCGACGATTATGTGAACTCCAAACCCGCCCCCGACGCCTTCCTGATCGCAGCCGAGCGCCTGGGCGTGGCTCCCAAAGACTGCCTGGTCTTTGAAGACACAGACCTCGGAATACAGGCGGCGAAAGCGGCCGGGATGGCCTCGGTCCTGGTTCCCTCGCCCATGGAACGGGCCATGGAAAACGCGAACAGCCACTAGCCGCCGGCAACCCTGCGGAACCATTTCGGCCTGAACAGGGTAGGATTCCAAGAGACAGAACAGATCCGCACGAATTGATCCATGGCCTCAGCCACGACCAAAATCCGAATCGAACCGGACGCCCCGCCGCGCATCCAATGGACGGCCCTGCTGACCATTGCTGGAGCTGTCACGCTGCTCCACCTGCTCACCAATGGCCGTTACGGCTTCCATCGAGACGAGCTTCAGTTCCTCTCCGATGCCCGCCATCTCGACTGGGGATTCGTTGCCTACCCGCCGTTTACGCCCGTCGTCGAGCGCATCAGCATGGCTCTCTTCGGGCTGAATCTTGTCGGGCTGCGGCTCTTCTCTGTGCTCGCCCAGGCGGTGGCCGTCGTGGTTACCGGCCTGATGGCCCGCGAACTGGGTGGCCAGCGCCTGGCACAGGCCACGGCCGCCCTGGCTGTAGCCTTCTCACTGTTGCCGCTGTTTGAAGGGACCGAGTTTCAATACACCACCTTTGATTACCTGTGGTGGGTGCTCATCGCCTACTTCTGCATTCGCTTGCTGAGGACGGAAAATCCGCGCTGGTGGCTGGCGATTGGCGCGGCCGTTGGCCTAGGCCTGCTGACCAAGTACTCCATCGTCTTTTACATTGCCGGAATCCTTGCCGGAGTCGCATTCACCCGGGCGCGGCGCTTCCTCAAGAGCCCATGGTTCTGGGCCGGAATCGTGCTGGCCCTCCTGATCTTCCTGCCCAACTTCCTCTGGCAGGTGCGCCACCAGTTCATCTCATACCGTTTTCTCCAGCATATCCACTCGCGCGACGTTAGCGAAGGACGCGCCGACGGCTTCCTGACCAACCAATTCTTTGTCTGCATTAACTCCTTCGCTGTGCCTCTGGCGATTGCCGGCCTGGTGAGCTTCCTTGGCAACAGCCGTTACCGCATGCTGGCCTGGATGTACCTGGTCCCGCTGGTGCTGTTGTTCATCGCCAACGGTCGGGACTACTACCTGGCCGCTGCCTATCCCATGCTGCTGGCCATGGGCGCGACGGCGGGCGAGCGCTGGATCGATTCCGCGCCGCCAGCGCCAACCGCTGCGGCAAAGGCTCGTCGCAAGGGCGCAGCGATCAGGAAGCGCGCGCGGGCACGCCTGGGCCGACGCGTGGCGGTGGCTGTCTTCTTCACCGGCCTCGCAGTTTGCGGAGTGGCCGCCTGCGCCATTATTCTTCCCCTCCAACCCAGCGGCAAGCTGCGTGATTTTGCGCTCAAAAGGAACCCGGACCTGCGTGAGGAGTTTGGCTGGAACGACCTGGTGAAGACCATCGCCGGCATCCGCGATTCCCTGCCCCCAGAACAGCAGGCCCATCTTGGAATCATCGTCGGAAACTACGGCGAACAGGGCGCCATTGAAATCCTCGGCCCGCCCTACCACCTGCCTGCGCCCATCAGCCTGACCAATTCCGCATGGCTGCGCGGCTACCCGACGCCGCAGCCCACCACCCTGATCGTCGTTGGTGTCCCAAGTCAAGACATCGATGCCATCTTCACTGGCTGCCAGATCGCTGGGCACAACGCCAACTCCGCAGGCATTTCAAACGAAGAAACTCAATACCACCCCGATATCTTCGTTTGCGGCCCGCCACGGCTCCCCTGGCCCGACTTCTGGGAGAAATACCAGAACTTCGGCTAGGCCGCCTTCCTGCCCGCCGGTCCGGCGCAGAGGTCAGCCATATCAATAGATATTCGGGATTTGGTTCCAGTAATTTCTGTCACGACAGAAATTACTGATATAATAGATGCATGATGCTCAGTGATTCCGCCAGACAATTCATCCTGCATTGGGGAGAGATGGGCGCCCGCTGGGGTGTGAACCGGACGGTCGCCCAGGTACACGCGCTGCTCTATCTCTCTCCCGAATCGCTCACCGCTGAGGGCATCGCGGAGACGCTCTCCGTGGCGCGTTCCAACGTCAGCACCAGCCTCAAGGAGCTGCAGAACTGGGATCTGGTGCAGACCGATAGCCGCATGGGCGACCGCCGCGACTACTTTCAAACCTCGGCCGACGTGTGGACACTGTTCCTCACGGTTGTCGAGCAGCGTGTCGAACGCGAAATTGTTCCCACGCTCACCATGCTGCGCAGTTGCGCCGTCGAAGCGCGGGCCGAGCGTCCTGCGCAGCCCGCAATCGCAGCCCGCATCAGCGCCATGCAGGCATTTCTCGAGGATCTGCTGGGATGGTACAGCCAGATCAAGGCGCTGCCCCCATCGAGCCTGCGTTCGCTCATCAGAATTGGCAGCAGAGTTACCCGAATCCTGCCCAAGGCACGCAGACGGAGGTTGGACTGATGGCTGATCTGCTCACTGCCCTGGCGATGGAAAGCGCATCCGATCGCGCCAGTTTTCAGCGTTACTACGAAGAAGCCGGCCCTGACTATGCGGCCTGGAGCGCGGCCTTCAACATGCACTTCGGCTTCTTCCGCTGGGGTATGAATCCATTCAAGCGTGAGGCCATGCTTGAGCAGATGAATCAGGAAATACTGCGTCGCCTTCATCTTGCAACTGAGTCTCAGGCGGGCGTCCCCGTCCGAATTCTCGATATGGGTTGCGGCCTCGGCGCAACGTTGCGCAGCTTCGCTCGCCGCCTTCCCCAGGCCGATCTGCTTGGGATTACACTGATTCCCTGGCAGGTTGAGCAGGGCCGTCTTCTCAACCAGTCCCGCCCAGAGTCTGAGCGCATCGCACTTGAACTTGGCGACTACGAACACACAAAGTTTCCCTCCAACTCGTTCGACGCGGTCTACGCTATCGAGAGCAGTTGCTATGCAAATGGAGCGAACAAATCTGCGTTGCTCCAGGAAAGCCATCGCCTGCTGCGCCCTGGCGGACGCATCGTTGTTGCCGACGGCTTCATAGGCCCCGGCAAACTGCGCGGCCCGCAGAAGCGCATCTTCAGCACACTGTGCGATTGCTGGGCGATTGACACCCTCGGCGAGGTAGACAAGTTCACGCGCGAAATGAAGCGCGTTGGCTTCCAGGACATCGTCGTCGAGCAGATACAAGGCCGCGTGATGCCCTCGGTACTCCACGTTCCATGGGTTACTCTCAAATTCCTGCTCACCAGCGTCGTGTTCGGCGAGCGGAAGATGACGCGCGCCCGCTGGAATAACGTGCTCGCGCCCATCCTGCTGCCGCTGGTCGGATTTCCCCTGGGGCCGATGGCCTACTACATCGTCAGTGCGACACGAACCGGCGGAAGAATTTAACGGCTCTCAACGGCAGCGGCGTCAGCGCCATATAAGAGCACCGCAGTGCGATATACCGTAAACGAACCATTGACATTCTGCGCCGGGCAGCTTCCCACGGAGGCCTGCCGATAGGCTCCGGACGCGACCCTCGTGGCAAGTTCCGGAGGCAGTTCGGATACATCAGGGCTCTGCCAGCGCATGAGGAAGTTGGGTGCACCTGTCCCGGTGAAGCGTCCCGACGACGCGCAGTATGCACGCGCTTCGCTCGCGTTGTTCAGAACAGTCAGTCCGTTCGCTCGCAGCATTCCCGCGATGCCGGCTTCCACCTGCGTCTGCGTCAGTACCGGCACGGCGTGAGCATAATCGGCCACGGCGTAGAGCTCACCGCCTCGCGCCACCACAGCTATACCCACCTGGTCGACGCCTGCGTTCAGTAGGTTGGCGCGGTGTTCGGGCGAGTTCAACCAGCCTTGATGAATGCCGGAGGCATACGGGCCCACGGCAATGTTCTCCTCGATCAGGCTGAAGTGCGCTCCGGCTTGCGCGGCGCGTTCCGTCAATTCCGGCTCACCTCGGTAACGGTGCGCGAGCTGCCTGCCCTGGGCCATCCACATGCAGTGCTGCATGGCGCCAGCAGCGAGCGCCTGGCTCCATTGCAGTGCTCCCAGTCCATGCGTCGCGCGAGCCTGGTTGGCGAGCGCGAACAACTGCCCAGCCTGGGCGGGCATTGCTTGCAATGCCCCGGAACTGGAATCCGAGGCGACGTGGATTTGCGCCATCAACGCCGGTAACACCAGCGCCAGGCACAAAACCGCCCCTGGCCGCGAGAAACTCATACCACTCTTAGACACGAATCTTCAGAAGGTGTTGCTCGGGACTGGAAAGCAGAAGCGCTTTATGCGGCTGAGTCGGAGGAAGCTGCCAGAAAGGAAGATATTGTCCTGGATTAAAGGAGCGCGGCGAGATTAGAATCAAGCAAAAAAGAAGGCGAGGCCAACCCCATGGAGCCTTCGAGGCCTCGCCTGAGGAACATCGTTTGGCAGCGGACGACTTGCCGGTCTCAGCCGACAAGTCCTGCTGCCGGAAATCTAAAAACCACCGGGGCTAAAGTCCGCGCTTGATTTGTGCCTCGGTACACCCCCGGCTCTCGCCGAAGTGAATACTTCCGCGGCCGCGTTAGTGGACGCGAATGTCCCCGGACCCGGTTTCCACCCGAATCGTTGGTCCGCCGCCGTTGAATTTGCCGGTGATGTGGTGCTTATCGAAGGATCCCTGCACCGCCATTTCGCGGTCGGTGTGTACGCTGCCGGAGCCGGTTGAAGCATCAAGCGTGAAGCCGGCGTTGCCAGGCCAGAACTCGACGCTGCCGGAGCCGGTTTGAAGTTTCCAATCCGCTTCCGCTCCTCCGCCCACTTTGATGTCGCCGGAGCCGGTTTCGGCCTTCAATCCGCCGTGTACATTTTTCAGCTCAATATTGCCCGAGCCCGTTTCGGCTTTCACCTCGCCGGAACCGGTCTGCTCGGCATATACGTCGCCCGATCCTGTATTCACCGCAAAACCACCTTGCAGCCCCGTGGCGTGAATGTTGCCCGAGCCTGTGGAGAGCTTGGAATTCTCTCCCACGCCGTCGTCGGTCACGTTCCCGGAGCCCGAGGCGGCGTTAAGATATGCATCCGCCGGCGCTTGAATCTCGTAATCGATGCTGATGTGGTTGAGGTTCTCGTGGTGCGCGCCGATGCGCACAATGTTGCCCGTCTGCTCAATGGGAGGGTTGGCGGCGATCTCGCGCACCTTTTCGTCGCTGGCGCCCCAGTTGGACTTGACATGCCCAACGATATGGATCTGGTTACCCGAGCCCGGCGTGATGTGAATATTGCCTGAGCCGGTGCCAACCGTCAGGTCGACGTGGCCGTTTACGGTGAGGGTGCGCTCGAAGGTTTGCTCGGAAGCGAGCGCCGGAATCGCCGCCAGCGCCAACGCCGCTGTTACCAGGAGTAGCTTCTTCATGGTGTTCCTCATTTCTTTGAAAACTTCAGATCGGGGGTTAGGGAGCAGAGACTATGGACCAGGGACTAAAAAAAACCCAAACCAAGGATTTGAGTCCAGAGTCCGGAAGCCGTCCTTTTCATAGGACAGCATCCGGGCTGCCAAACTAACTCTTTCATTAACTCCATTGGTTTCTTCTCTATCGCTGTCGTCGACTTCATCCGGCCCGCATCCAAGGTGTCCGCAACTGAACACCCGTGTGCGCCGCCGGACATAAACATAGCGGAGAACAGGGAAATACCGCCGCCAAATCCCTATACGCGAACAGGATGTGTTCTGTTCCCTGTTCCCTGTTTCGCGTTCCCTGTTCTCAAGTCACAGTCCCTAAAATGCTATCCTCACAGCGAGATGCACGGTCTTGCGCTGCTCAAATTCGTCGCCGTGGCCATGCTGATTCTGGCCAACGCCTTTTTTGTGGCTGCGGAGTTCGCGCTGGTCTCGATTCGCGACACCCGAATTGAGCAGATGCTCGCCGCCGGTGTCCCTGGAGCGCGTGCCGTCCGGCGGTTGCAGCAAGACCTGGACGACTTTCTACCCGCCGTACAACTCGGTGTCACGCTTTGCTCTCTGGCATTGGGCTGGATCGGCGAACCGCTGGCCGCCTCCGTCCTGTTTAGCTGGCTCAACCGGCTTCCTCTCACTCAGCCGCACGCGCTTTTTTATGCCCACCTGGTTGCCGTTACCCTGGGCTTTGCCATCATTACCTACTTCCATGTGGTGGTCGGCGAACTGGTGCCGAAGTCGCTGGCCCTGCGCCGGGCTGAAGCGCTTGCGGTCGCGGTCGCTCCGCCCATGCTGCTGTTCATTGCGGTTGCCAGGCCGGCGGTGCGCTTCCTCAAGGGCGGAGCCAGCGTCATTCTGCGCGGCTTCGACATCCAGTTGAGCGAGCGCGCCTCTGTCCATTCGCCGGAGGAGTTGAAACTCATCGCCACCGCGGCCCGCCGCATGGGCTTGCTGCCAAAATTTCAGGAGACGCTCATCCATCGAACGCTGGAGCTTGAAGACGTCTCCATCCGCGAGATCATGACGCCACGCCAAAAGATCTTCTCTCTGCCCTCAAACATGCTGCTTGAAGAGGCCAGCGCCCAGGTGATCGACCACATGCACTCCCGCGTGCCGGTGTACGACGAGACGCGCGGCCCCGAGCACATCGTGGGAGTTGTCTATTCCAAGGACCTCGCGCGCCTGATGTACTTCCGCCCCAAAACGCCGGGCGCCGTCGGTCCCGCTTCGGAGACAGCGGAGACCACAAAGCCTCGCTCCGCCGTTCCATTTCTCGAGCTGCGGCTTTCGCGCGTGATGCGCGACGTGCTGGTAGTGCCTGAGACGAAGTCCGTCCTCGATCTCATCCGCGACTTCCAGCAGCGCCGCCGCCACCTGGCCATCGTGGTGGACGAGTACGGCTCAACAGTCGGCCTGGTCACCGCCGAGGACGCTATCGAGCAGCTCACCGGCGAATTCGAAGATGAGTTTGACCACCCCGCGCTGCCCGTGCTGACCACCGCGACCGGGGCGCTGCTCATGGAAGGCGGCGTGAACCTGCGCGACCTGGAGACCCAGATGCAATGGAGCCTGCCGCGCGAGGGCGGCGTGGAAACGCTCGCCGGCTTTGTGCTGATGCATCTGGGCCACATCCCGAAAGAGGGTGAGAGCATCGTCTTCGAAGGCCGGCGGCTGACGGTTGTGGAAATGGATGCTCGGCGCATTGCGCGAATCAGGGTTGAGCCGGTGGAGGGGGAGCCATCGATTGCCGTATGACTTATAACTCGGCGTAGCTCTGCTTAAGATCCTGCCTAGTCGCGAGCTAACTCATCACTAACATCGTGACGGATCGAATCCGCTAACTCTCCGCGGTGTGTGCAGGAATTGGTTGTGCTAGAATCTGTCACCGACGGAGAAATCGAGATGGCCAAGAGCTTTCGTCTTCTTCTTATTTTCGGCCTGGCATTTCTGCCCGGCGTTTCGCGCGCCGGCGGGAGTCGCACGGGCGTAAGCTTCGATGGAAAATGGATTACCAAGATGACTTGCCAGGCGCAGGGGAAGACTGAGGGCTATACGTGGGAGTTCCCCGCTGTGATTAACGACGGAGATTTTTACGGCGAGCACGGGATCACCGGCGACTCGAGCCACCTGGTCATCGAGGGCAAGATAAGCAATAACGGATTAGCAAAATTGACTGCCAAAGGCCCGGCGGCAGCAAGAAATTACAACTCTGGAATTTTCACCGCGAATGACTCCGATTCGAGTTACAAGATCAAGGCACAGTTCAAAGACACTCAGGGCACAGGCACGCGCGAGAGTGCGCTGGGCGCGGGTCCCGCTTGCACCTTCGACTTTGTGAGACAGGAAAAGCCTGACGCGACGGAGCAATGAGCCCGCTGGTTTATCGTTGGAAGCGAGCCCATGAAGCAGATCCTCATCCGCCTCGCTCTAACCGTCCCCGTCGTATGGCTGGTGGTCTCGCTGGTTTTTCTGCTCATTCACCTGGTTCCGGGCGACCCCATTTTGCAAATGCTTGGCGACGGCGCCACCGCGGCGGATATCGGCGCGCTGCGCCACCAATACGGACTTGATCAGCCACTCTGGGCGCAGTATCTGCACTACTGGAACGGCGTGCTGCACGGGGACCTGGGCACATCGATCCGCATGCGCTCTACGGTAAGCAGTTTGATCGCCGCGCGTTATCCATACACGCTCGCGTTGACCCTGACGGCCTTGGGTTTTGGGCTGGTGCTGGCGCTGCCGGCGGGGATTCTTGCTGCGGTGCGCCGCGGCCGATGGCTCGACCAACTGCTTTCGGTTGTCTCGCTGTTCGGGCTGTCGGTGCCTGGACTGGCGCTGGGGCCGGTGCTGATTCTGGTGTTCTCCATTCAACTCGGCTGGCTGCCCGTCTCCGGCGCGAATGCGGGCGGCGGCCGATCCATCGACTGGCACTACCTGGTGTTGCCGTCGATCGCGATGGGTGCGTCGCTGGCGGCGATTCTGACGCGTATGATCCGCACAGCGATGCTGGAAGAGCTAGGCCAGGACTACATCCGGACTGCTCGCGCGAAAGGCTTGAGCGAGACAGCGGTCGTCTGCCGCCACGCGCTGCCCAATGCGCTTGTCCCGATTATTACTGTGGTCGGATTGCAATTTGGCGCGCTGCTGGCCGGCGCCATCGTCACCGAGACCATCTTCAGTTGGCCGGGCCTGGGGCGGCTGACGGTGAGCGCGATTTCCAATCGAGATTATGCGCTGGTGCAGGGCTGCCTGCTGTCGATTGGACTGACGTACGTGCTGGTGAACCTGCTGACAGATGTGGTTTATCGATGGGTGAATCCAAGGATGCGGGCGTAAATGAGATCGGGCTCGACGGGTTGACCCCCGGGATTGCCGATGAGCCGGATTACCTGAAGTTGGTTGGCTCGGGGAATGCACCCTAGCCAACCTAATTGTTCTAGCCAATTCAATGAATGCACCGAGCGATGGGTCGAAACACGGTTGCTACTGTTCGGTGCAGGCGGAATTGGTAAACGCGCCGTCGGCAATTAATTCCCGGTACCTGACAGCGTGATGCTTTGCGGTGAACCGCTGGCGTTGTCAGTTATGGTCACTGCGGCGGTCAGCGCGCCCGTCGCCGCCGGGGTAAAGTGGCCATGGATGGTGCAGCTCGCCCCGCCTGCCACACTCGTTCCGCAACTGTTTGCGAATACGAACGAGGAAGCGTCTGTACCCGTCACTGCGATGCTGGTGATGGCCAGAGGTCCGGTACCGGTGTTGGTGAGCGTCACCGATTGCGACGCGCTGGCCACTCCCACCGGCTCGCCTGCAAAAGTCAAACTGTTCGCCGACAGAGATACGGCCGGCGGAGTAAGGCCTGTACCTGACAGCGTGATGCTTTGCGGTGAACCACTGGCGTTGTCGGTGATGGTAATG
>Ga0302324_100010427_pt1 | contig 19246 bp, 14 predicted proteins | sample Palsa_T0_1_FD_201949 | JGI IMG/M metagenome (GOLD analysis project Ga0302324, IMG submission 201949) | Peat permafrost microbial communities from Stordalen Mire near Abisko, Sweden - Palsa_T0_1 | ecosystem: Environmental > Terrestrial > Soil > Palsa > Peat permafrost | place: Sweden: Abisko...
CGCGTAGCGAGTGTGCGAGGTCTGTGTTCGCAGACTCAGCGAGAACTTGAGCCTCATCCAATACTAAGAGCATCCTACGATTCGGCTTGTCGAAACTGCGAATGAGCTCGGTGAGCCGCGGAGTCACCGCTGCCTCGGTGCCGCCGAGTTCCGCCTCAAGGCTGCCCTCCGCCATTCCCGCCACTTTCGCCGATGCCTTGATGCTCTTGAGCGGTCGCTTGAGGGTCTTCGCGAGCTTGCGCAAGCCGGTCGGCTTAAGTGCCCGGGTGAGCGCGGCCAAAAATGCGGGCGCAGGCTGGCTCCTCGCATCCCAGAGATTAAGGTATACCGTGAGGTACCCGGCGTCGCGCGCAGCCGGGATGAGGTCTTGTTCGAGGAACTCTGATTTTCCCATCCTCCGCTTGGCGAATAGTGCGCGGGCGGACGAGAGTCCTACGTCGAAAACCTGAAGGTACTTCGCGGCAAGTTCAGGCCGCGGGTAGTGCCAAGGATCTGCCGGGGTCGTCACTCGGGGCATCGGTATCCAAAAGTATTTCCATTCCTGGAAGTATTTTACTCCATGATACCTTTTTGTACTACACACTATCGATTGCCGTAAGTACTGCCGGGTCTACACCCGACCCCAGCGAGTGGCGGGCCGCTTAGTGCCGCGACCTCGGCACGAGCAATTGGTACATCCGGGTAGATACCAAGAGCAAGCGCCTTCCGCTTTCCGCCATATCGGTAGCAACGGCGCCAGCACCGCCCGCTCCTTGGCATGACCAGCAGATACAGATTACCGCCAAAGGATCTGTGGCGTAGCGTGTCGGAGCGGCGGCACGTTTCTGGCGGCTGTCATGCCGCGGGCGAGCACAGTGGATCTCGACTTCGCGGCGTGTGTATTGGCCCTCCGCTATACTCCACCTTCTGGCGTCCGAAGCGGGCCGTCGTCGAGGCAACGGTGCAAAATAGAGCCGAGAGGCGTCTTAGGAAACGAAGAATGCCGGTGTCGAGCATCGAGGATCTGGCCCGTCAGGCAGCACAGTTGCATGATGCGGTGGACTGGTGGAACGGCTGGGTCGTACGGTCATTGATCGTGGCCGCGGTGGCCGCGGTCGCCATCGGTTATGGCAGAGCAACGACGCAACGGACTTCCCGTCTCTATCCACCGCTCGGTATAAATAGTGCCGGCCGCCACGGACGGACACGGCGGTTTCGTCCATGCGCCAAGACGAACCGGGCGGTCGTGCGAAGCGAGCCCACCGGCGCTCGTATTCCGGCACATACCGCAGCACCCACCGCATAACCGTCGTGTGGGAGACGACAATCTCGCGCTCCGCCATCATCGCGGAGAGGTCGCGATAGCTCAGCCGATACGTGATGTACCAGCGCACGCAGAGTTCAATAGTTTCAGCTGAAAAGCGACGCCGACGATAAATCGGGTCGCGTGAAATGCGAATTGTCACCGGCGCCTCCTTTCAAAGGGGCGCGAATTCTAGGGCAATCCTTTAATGCACCAAAACCCAGTTGTACCGTCAAAATTTTCCGTTGGCCGGCGATAGATGGCGATAGATGGGGAGCAAAACTTTACGCAGAAACAGGAACTTAGATTTTATTTTCGAACGATGCCGATAGATGGCGAAGGATAACGTTCTATTCCCACTCGATCGTCGCCGGCGGCTTGCCGGAGATATCGTAAACCACGCGCGAGATACCCGGCACTTCGTTGATCACCCGGTGCGCGACGCGGTCGAGAAAGTCGTACGGCAATCGCGCCCAACGCGCGGTCATGAAATCGAGTGTCTCGACAGCGCGCAACGCGATCACGTGATCATAACGCCGCCCATCTCCCATGACGCCCACGGAGCGCACCGGTAGAAATACCGCAAAGGCCTGACTTACCTTGTCGTACAAGCCATGCGTGCGCAGCTCCTCGATGAAAACCGCATCCGCCCGGCGCAATAGATCCGCGTAGGCTTTCTTGACCTCGCCGAGGATGCGCACGCCGAGACCCGGACCCGGAAAAGGGTGGCGATGTACCATGTTGTGCGGCAGCCCGAGTTCCACGCCGAGCTTGCGCACCTCGTCCTTGAACAACTCGCGCAGCGGCTCCAGCAATTTGAGCTTCATCGTCTCCGGCAGTCCGCCGACGTTGTGGTGCGACTTGATGACGTGCGCCTTGCCGGTCTTCGCCCCGGCCGACTCGATGACATCGGGGTAGATGGTGCCCTGCGCCAACCACCTCACGTCCCGCAACTTTGCGGACTCCTCGTCGAACACCTCGATGAACATGCGGCCGATGATCTTGCGCTTCTTCTCGGGATCGGTCTCGTCTGCCAACGCTTCCAGGAATCGCCGCTCGGCATCGACGCGGATCACGTGCACGCCCATGTGCTCTGCGAATGTCGCCATGACCTGATCGCCTTCTCCGAGGCGCAAGAGGCCATGATCGACGAACACGCAGGTGAGCTGCGCACCTATGGCCTCGTGCAGCAGGGCGGCGAGCACCGAGGAGTCGACGCCGCCCGACAAACCCAGCAGCACGCGATCCTTGCCGACCTGCGCGCGAATGCGCGCGATGCTGTCCTCGATGATCTTGCCGGTCGCCCAGCTCGCCGTGCATCCGGCGATGTCGTGCACGAAACGCCTCAGCATCTCGAGGCCCTGCAAGGTGTGGGTCACCTCAGGATGGAACTGCACACCGTAGAAGCGGCGCGACTCGTCTGCCATGGCGGCGAGCGGCGCATTGTCGCTCGCGGCGATCACTTTGAATCCCGGCGGCGCCGCGATCACCCGATCGCCGTGGCTCATCCAGACATCGAGGACGCGCCGGCCCTGCGCATCTCGATTGTCCTCGAGTCCATCGAACAACCGCGAAGCCGCGGTCGGCCGGACCTGCGCGGCGCCGAACTCGCGGTGAGAGGAGCCCTCCACCTGACCGCCCAATTGCGCCGCCATTGATTGCATTCCGTAACAAATACCGAGCACCGGCACACCCATCGAGAACACGGCGGCAGGGGCCTGCGGACCCTTGACGTCGTACACCGACTCCGGACCGCCCGAGAGAATCACGGCCTTTGGCTTGAATGCCTGGATCGAAGCGGTGTCCGCGTCGCAGGCGTAAATTTCAGAGTAGACGCCCAGCTCGCGCACCCGGCGCGCGATCAACTGAGTGTACTGTGCTCCAAAATCGAGGATCAGAACGCGGTCGGCATGAATGTCGGTCATCAACCGATCCGGTAGTTGGGCGCTTCTTTGGTGATGGTCACATCGTGTACGTGGCTTTCGCGAACGCCGGCGCTGGTGATGCGCACGAATTGCGGGCGGGTGCGCATTTCCTCGATGCTGCGGCTGCCCGTATACCCCATTGCCGCGCGCAGGCCGCCTGCGAGCTGGTGCAGGATCGCCACCAGACTGCCCTTGTAGGGAACCCGGCCCTCGATGCCTTCGGGCACCAATTTCTCCAGCTCCGTGGTGGTGTCCTGAAAATAGCGGTCGCTGGAGCCATGCGACTGCGCCATGGCACCCAACGAGCCCATTCCGCGGTACGCCTTGTAGGAGCCGCCTTGGTAGAGTTCCACGTCGCCGGGAGATTCCTCCGTGCCCGCGAACATTCCGCCGATCATCACGCAGTGCGCACCGGCTGCGAGCGCTTTCGCGATATCCCCCGAATAACGGATTCCGCCGTCGCCGATCACGGGCACCCCGGTACCTTCCAAGGCCTTGGCAACGCGCGCGATGGCGCTGATCTGCGGCACGCCCACGCCGGCAACGACACGTGTCGTGCAAATCGACCCAGGGCCGATCCCGACTTTCACGGCGTCCGCGCCATATTTGACCAGATCGAGCGCCGCCTCGGCGGTCACGATGTTGCCGCCGATCACTTGGATATCGGAGTACTTCGCCTTGATCTTTGCCACGGTATCGAGGACCCCGCGTGAGTGGCCGTGCGAGGTGTCCACCACGATCACATCGACACCCGCGTCGCGCAAGGCGGCCACCCGATCCAACGTATCCGGCGTGGTCCCCACCGCGGCGCCGACCCGCAGGCTGCCGACATTGTCCTTGCAGGCGTTCGGAAACTCGGTGGCCTTCTGAAAGTCCTTCACCGTGATCATGCCCTTCAGCTCGTGATCGCCGGCGATCACCAGTACCTTCTCGATGCGATGTTTGTGCAGAAGCGCAAGCACCTGATCCTTCGGCGCGTTCTCGCGCACCGTGACCAAGCGCTCCTTGGGCGTCATCACCGAGGAGACGGGCGCGTCGAGCTTGGTCTCGAATCGCAAATCACGATGCGTCACGATGCCCACCACCTTGACGCCCTGTACCACCGGCACGCCCGAGATGTTCTTTGCGCGCGTCAACTCGATGACCTCGCGGATGGTCATCTGCGGGCTCACCGTGATTGGATCGGTGATGACGCCGCTCTCGAACTTCTTGACGCGATCGACGTGGCGGGCCTGGTTGTCGATCGACATGTTCTTGTGGATCACGCCGATGCCGCCTTCCTGGGCGATGGTGATCGCCAGGCGAGCCTCGGTAACCGTGTCCATGGCGGAAGAGACCACCGGCAAATTGACCCGAATTTCACGCGTCAGCTGGCTCGACAACGACACTTCCCGGGGCAAAACCTCGGAATATGCCGGTACCAGCAACACATCATCGAAGGTAAGTGCCTCTTCAAGAATACGCATAGGAGTCGCGTCACGCAGGTTCGTCTAAGAGGCGGCGCATTGTACCTTGCGAGTGCAGTGGGGTAAACCGCAGTATCATTTGCCCATGGAATCCGGCAACGCCACGGCGACCCTGCGGCCCGATCGCGATGTTTTCAGCGTCTCGCGCCTGAACCGCGAGGTAAAGATGCTGCTGGAACGGGGCTTCGGCCTCCTGTGGCTGGAGGCCGAAATCTCGAATTTGGCCCGGCCCAGCTCGGGACACTGGTATTTTTCGCTCAAGGACGCCGGCGCGCAGGTGCGCTGCTGCATGTTTCGACAGCGAAACATGCTGTGCACGTTTGCCGCCAAAGACGGCCAGAAGGTGCTGGTACGGGCGCGTGTGGGCCTGTACGAGCCACGCGGTGAATATCAGCTGATCATCGATCACATGGAGGACGCCGGCCTTGGCGCCCTGCAGCGCCAATTCGAACAGCTCGCTGCCAGGCTCTCCGCCGAAGGGCTCTTCGCCGCGGAACGCAAACGGCCGCTGCCTAAAATGCCGAAGCGCATCGGCGTCATCACCTCGCCGACCGGCGCCGCGGTTCGCGACATTCTGCACGTGCTGGCGCGGCGCTTTGCCGCAATTCCGGTGCTGATTTATCCGGTGGCCGTGCAAGGGGCTGCCGCCGCCGCGGAGCTGTGTGCGGCCATCGCCTCCGCCGGCCGGCGCGCCGACTGCGACGTCCTCATCCTGGCGCGCGGCGGCGGCTCACTGGAGGATCTGTGGGCTTTCAACCAGGAAATACTGGCGCGCGCCATCATCGCCTCGCCGATTCCGATCATCACGGGCATTGGCCACGAAATCGACTTCACGATAGCGGACTTCGCCGCCGATGTCCGCGCACCCACCCCGTCGGCCGCCGCGGAAATCGCCGTTCCCGATGCCGAGGAATGGCGGGTTTCTCTGCGGCGCTTCGGCGCGCGCCTGCAGCGCGCGCTGCTGCGCTCGATGGAATCACGCGCGGAGCGGCTGCGCTGGCTCAGCGGACGCGCCGCGCTGGTGAGCCCTACCGCGCGACTCGCGCAGCAATCGCAGCGCCTGGATGAATTGGAACAGCGGTTGTCCCGATCGATGGGGCGCGTGTTGGCCGAGCGCCGCTCCGCCTTGAGCGAGCGGCGCAGTGCGCTGTGGCAGGCCAGCCCCATTGCGCAGGTTCAAGGCGCGGCGGCCCGTTACAAACTCTTGTTCGCGCGCCTGCGCGCGGCGGCTCTGGAAAGCCTGCGCCGCTCGCGTGAACGTTTGGCGCCCCTGGAGCGCACCCTGAATGCGGTCAGTCCGCTCGCCACGTTGCAGCGCGGCTATGCCATCGTGGTTGCCGCCGATGGCAGCATTTTACGCGATGAGGCAGACGCCGCCCCCGGAAGTATCATCGAGGCGCGCCTTGCCCGTGGCAGCGTGCGCGCCAAGGTCGAAAAATCGCCATGAGGCTCGCATCGCGCCTGTCGGCCGCGATGGTCACCCTGAGCCTCGCGCCCCTGAGCATGGCTGCCATGCCTTATTCGCTGCCGCGCGAGTCTTCGGTGCCCGGCGGCGTGAAGCTCATTCGTCTCGAATACAAAGGCAGTGCCGTGCCGGCGGTGGATGTCGATGGCCAGCGTGCCATGGTCGTTCAAGACGGCACCGGCTGGGTTGCCGTGATCGGCATACCCTTGAGTGCTCCGCTCGCCGCCCGCAGCGTGGTGGTGCATGACGGCGATGGCCGGCAGCAATTGGAATTCACCGTGGGCGAAAAGCTCTACGCGAGTCAATCGCTCAAGGTCGCGCCGCGCCAGGTGAACCTATCCCGGGAAGATCTAGCCCGCGTGAATCGCGAGCGCGTGGTGATCGATGCAGCCTTGAGCCGCTGGAGCAGCCAGCAACCGGAATCCTTGCGCCTGCCTCAGCCGGTACCGGGCGTGCGCTCCAGTTCCTTCGGCATGCGCCGCATTTTCAACGGCGAGTCGCGCAATCCGCACAGCGGCATGGACATCGCGGCGCCCACGGGGACGCCGGTGCATGCGCCCATAGCCGGAACAGTGATCGATACCGGCGAGTTCTTTTTCAATGGCAATACGGTATTCGTCGATCACGGCCGTGGCCTGATCAGCATGTACTGCCATCTGAGCGAAATCGACGTGAAGCCCGGCCAGCAGGTGGCCGCGGGCGCGCGCCTCGGGCTCGTTGGGATGACGGGCCGCGCCACCGGCCCGCATCTGCATTGGGGGCTGAGTTTGAATCGCGCCTGGGTCGATCCGGAGCTATTCGTGCCCTGAATCGAGGCTCCGGCTGCTAGCCTTTGGCCAGCATCTGGTCGACTTGCACGCCTTCCAATGGGGGCGTCAGCGCCGCCTGGCGTTGGCGCGCGCTGTGCTCCTGCACGGCGGCTCCCGAGGGCTGCATGTCGATGCGCCCCTGGAAGAATGCCCCGTCGCTGATGGCGACCCGGGGCGCGAAAACGTTGCCCTTGACCTTGGCCGTGGCGCGGATGTTCACCGACTCGGTCGCATACAAATCGCCCTCCACCTTGCCGTCGACCAGGATGACGCGGGCGCGGATATCACCCTTCATCGAGCCGTCGGTGCCCATGGTGAGGCTTTGCGTGTGGGTGATGGAGCCTTCGACGCTGCCTTGCACGATCAAATCCTCTTGCGCGGACAGCTCGCCCTTGAAACGCAGCGTGGGGCCAAGAACGGAGGCGCGGGGCGCCGGCTCGGCTGCCCTTACTTCCACCGCGCGCGGCTCAACGGCGCGTGCTTCCTGGGCACGCAATTCGGCGGCGCGTATTTCAGCGGCGCGCACCTCCGCAGCTCGCGTCATCGGCGCCTTCGGCTCGGCTCCCGGTTCACGTGGCTCGGGGCGCTTGGCGGAAGGTTCGGGCGCGCCGGAACGGCCGGAGTTGTTGGGGTTGATCATCAGATCGTCTCCATTGGATTTCTTGAACCAAGACATTTCAGGCAGCACCGGACGCAACCTTGGGCGCCTGCCGCACATGGGCGGGCTTGGCGCCCATGTCGATGTTGCCGCTGAAGCTCGCACCTTCCAGAATACTGACTATGGGAGCCGTGATGTTTCCACAGACTTTGGCGGTTTCCATCACGAAAATGGATTTTTCAGCGTGCAGATCGCCCTCGACCGTGCCCTCGACGACGATGAGCTGCGCCCTGATATTGGCTTTCACGGTACCCTGCGGGCCGATGGTCAAGCGTTGTGTATGGTGCACAGAACCTTCGACCCGCCCCTGTATCAACAGGTCCTCATCGGCGCTGAGCTCGCCTTTGAAACAAAGCGTGGGTCCCAGGACCGACGCGCGATCGGTGGCGCTGTTGTGGGCATTGCTCATGTCGCTCTTCTCCATAATGGGACGTTCGGCTGAAAGCGAAGACTACCTGGCATAATCCCTTGGGATATGCGACCTCGTTCACGAATCGCATCCGCCGGACATTAAGTATCAGCGCGCCGGCCCGCCGGCAGGCGCCGAGGGCGCCCGCCAGCGCGGCCCTGCCCGCGAGAGTTCAGGTTTTGCCCTGATCTTGCGCGGAGCGCCGTGTCAGATAATCGTTGAGTCCGTGCGCCAAGGACACGAAATCTGATGGAATCATGATGACCGTCGTGCTGTTGTTTTCCGCGCCGACCACGGAAATCATCTGCATGCGCCGCAACTCCAGGGCCGCTGGATTGGCAGCGATCTGCGCCGCCGCAGCCGACAATTTCACGGATGCCTCGAGTTCCGCCTCAGCCTTGATGATGCGCGCGCGCTTTTCGCGAATCGCTTCCGCCTGCATAGCCATGACCTGCTGCATGGCCTTGGGCAATTCGACGTCCTTCATTTCGAAGCGCTGCACTTCCAGGCCCCAGGCGGACGTCGAACGCGCGATGCTGTCGGTCAGCAGCAGATTGATCCTGTCGCGCTGCTGCAGGATCTCATCGAGATCGTGTTGCCCGATGATGTTGCGCAGGCTGGTGAGCGCCAACTGGTACACCGCGGCTTCGGCGTTTGCCACTTCGATGACGGCCTTGGCGGCATCGACGATGCGATACCACAGCACCGCGTTGACCTTGATCGTGACGCTGTCGCGGGTGATGGTTTCCTGCTGCTCGGCTGAAATCGTGCGGGTACGGATGTCGATCCGCACGGCGCGATCAATGCCAAGCGGGATGATCCAATACAAGCCCGGGCCACGCAATCCCAGGTACCGTCCCAGCCTGAATACCACGCCGCGCTCGTACTCCTGCGCGACTCGCAGGCCCGACAAGAGGATGAAGACAACAGCCAGCAGCAGAAACGTCATGAACGGCATAAAAGCGCTCCTTCCTTGGAACGCATTTTACGCTCAAGCGACGCCGCGCGTTTCTTTCGCTATTCGATGCTCTCGCCGTGCAGGGAAATGTCAAGTCCTTCGCGTTCCTGCTCTTCGCTGACGCGCAGCCCGATCGTTACATCGATGATTTTGAGAATAACGAAGCTCGCCACGAACCCGTAAATGAGCGTCACTGCGACGCCTTTGAGCTGAATGAGCACTGAACCATCGGCGCCGCTGATTTCCTTGCTGACGAATACGCCGGTGAGCAACGCGCCGATGATGCCGCCGATGCAATGCACGCCGAACGCGTCCAAGGAGTCGTCGTAGCCAAGCGCATGTTTCAGGGAGGTTGCGGCGATGAAGCAGATTACGCCGGCGGCCAAGCCGATCACCACGGCCGGAGTCGGCCCGACGAAACCCGACGCGGGCGTGATCGCCACGAGTCCGGCAACCGCGCCGGAGGCAATGCCGAGCACACTGGGTTTACCCTTGCTGATCCACTCCGCGAACATCCAGGCGAGCGCCGCGGCGGCCGTCGCGATCTGCGTCACCGCCATCGCCATGCCCGCGCGCCCATCGGCGGCGCCCGCGGAACCCGCATTGAACCCGAACCAACCAACCCATAGCAAGGAAGCCCCTATCAAGGTCAACGTGAGGTTGTGCGGTGGCATGGCCTCGCGTGGGTACCCCAAACGCTTGCCCAGAGCCAGGCAACTGGCAAGACCCGCGATGCCTGCGTTGATGTGCACCACCGTGCCGCCGGCGTAGTCGAGCACGCCCGCGGCGTTCAACCAACCGGTGGGCTCCCAGACCATGTGTGCGATGGGCGCATAGACGGCCAGCGACCAAACCACCATGAAAACCAGCATTGCCGAGAACTTCATGCGATCGGCGAAGGCACCGGCAATCAACGCCGGGGTGATGGCCGCGAATGTCAGCTGAAACATAGCGTAAACCGTCTCAGGTATCGTGGTCGCCAGATGCGATACCGACACCTTGTTCACCGGATCGTGCATGACCGCGACGCCGTTGAACAGGGCGCGGCTCGAGCCGCCGATGAATGCACTGCCGGGTGTGAAAGCCCAGGAATAGCCGATCAGCCACCACAGCAGCGTCACCACGCACACGATGGCAAAGGTCTGCATGAGCGTTGCCAGAACGTTCTTCTTGCGCACCATGCCGCCGTAGAAAAGCGCGAGGCCCGGAATGGACATCATCAACACCAGTGCGGTGGAGGTCAGCATCCAAGCGGTATCGCCGGCGCTGATCTTATCCACCGAGGTCAGGTAGGGCTCGGTCGGCGCCGCGGCGGCGGCTGCGGCCGGCGTTGCGACACCCGGCGTGCCGCCAGGCACCTCATCGGCCCATGCGCCGGACCCGACCACCATCAACAAAACGAGACAGGCCCATCGAGCCGAATTAATCATCATTCAATCCCCTCATTTTTAGATAGCGCTGGCGTCTCTTTCGCCCGTCCGGATACGCACGACCTGGACGAGATCGAACACGAAGATCTTTCCATCCCCAACCTTTCCGGTTTGTGCCGACTTCATGACAGCCTCGATCACTTGATCGACCAGTGCATTATCGACCGCAATTTCTATTTTTGTCTTCGGTACGAACTCTACGGCATACTCGGCGCCGCGATATATCTCCGTATGCCCGCGCTGCCGCCCGAAGCCCCGCACCTCGGTCACCGTAACACCTTGTACACCGACGTCACTGACGGCCTTGCGCACATCGTCCAGTTTGAACGGCTTAATGATCGCGGTGACAAGTTTCATCCGTTCTTCCTGCAGTAGCTTTTTTGGCGTGGGCGCGCCGAGGGCAAGCACCCGTTGTGCCATCCTTCAAGACTCGAATGCGATCAGCATCTTAGAAGAAATCGCACGCAGATTCGCGCAATTTCTGCACTGAACGAGAGCGGCCCGCTGCATTGCCTGCATTGAATTGAAGCGCTCATCGCAACGATAACTCCAGCCGTATCTTGTCTCCCTCGGCCTTTGCCTTGTCGTTGGCGACCAAGAACACCCTCTCGGGGTCGATCTGTGTGTCTTTGAGCAGCGCCTGCTGCAGGTTCATCGCCCGCTGCTGACCCAGATTCGTCAGGTCCGTTGCCCCGACGCTGATATGGGCGCGCAGTCCGCTGCTCAGGTATTCGATTTTCGCGGCCGTCAAATCCGGCTTCGCCTTGATGGCGCTGAGGGCGTCCGGGTACTTCGGTTCGCTGCCCAGGTTCTTTTGGTACAGCTGGGTGAGGATTTCCAGCCGCGCAGCCGGATCGAGCTGATCGAAGGGCACCGTCGCCGACACGGATTTCTTGCGCGCCGCAGCGGCGGTCTGCGCGTCGTGAACCTGCGCCTTGAATTGTGCGTCGATGAGAGAGGGGCCATCGAGAGCCTCGACCACGCCGATCGGCACTTCTATTTTCAACTGCGGTCTTTCGTTCAGCGCCTTGACGATGGTCTGCGCCTTGGCGACGGCGCCAGAATCCAGATCGGCAGCACCCGGCTCGAAGTCGATGAATTGCAGATCCGGGCCGCCGCCGAAAAGAGAACCCAGCAGCGCGAACGGCGCCGTGACGGCTTTTTCCAGGATATTGACGAACACCTTCCAGATGATCGGACCCAGCTTGAACTGGGGGTCGTCGAGCGACCCGGTCACGGGAAGATCCAGCTCGATCACCCCGTCGCGGTTCTTGAGCAAGGAGACGGCGAGCTTGATCGGCAATGACACCGCTTGCTTGCTCTCCGTCCTGTCACCGAATTCGAGTTGGTCGACGACGATGTGATGCTGTGCATCGAGCTTGCGCCCGTCGACCTTGTAATGCAGATCCGTGGTCAGCTTGCCCTTGGCGATGTTGTAGCCGGCGAACTTGCCCGAATAGGGATTGAAGGTGCTCAACTCGATGTTGTGAAAGCTCATGGTCAAGTCGGCGTACAGCGGCCCGAGCATATTGGCCTGGCCGGTGATCGCCACCGGCGCAAAGGCATCGACCTGGCCGTGCAAATCGATCTTGGCGCGAGAATTGGCCTTGGAGGACAGGCCCAGCACGCTGCCGTGCAGCTTTTGGATGCCGGTCGAGAAGTTTGGCGTCACCGACAGATCGGCGAAGTCCGCCTCGCCCGCCTCGAGCGCAATCTTCTTGATGGACATCGGCATCGGTGCCGCTGCGCCGGCCTGCGGCGTGCCTGCCAGCTTGCCGTCCTGCTTCGCGCGACCTTTTTTTGCGGCCACGGTCGGCTGCGCGGCGGCCATCGGAGCCGTGGCGCTGACCGGAGCCGTGGCGCTGACCGGAGCCGTGGCGCTGACCGGAGCCGCGCTGCTGCCCGGCGCCGACGGCGCCACCACCGTGGCACCGGGGCCGGCGAGCACGCGCGTGACGTTCAGGCTGGCATCCGGCTCGATCATGACGCGTGCATAGGCTTTGGCAGCCGTGATTTGCTCGATGTCGAGCCGGTCCGGATCGTGCTGATACGTCAATCCCTGCACGTCCAGCCGATCCCAATTCACGAAGTCATCGTGCAGCGCGTTGTCGACCGTGTGCAGCTTGGCAATGCTGAGGTTGCCGCTGAAGTCGATCGCCGGCTTGGTCTGGCCGTAGCGCACCTTGGCATCGCCGCTCAATGCGCCGCTCAGGAGCGTCATCGAAGTACGTCGACCGATGTAGGGCTGCGCTGCCGCCAATTCGATGCCCGCAAGCTTCATGCTCAGGTCCAGAGCCAGGGGCTGGGGAGTAATCTGACCGTCGAGGTTCAGCGATCCGGACTCGTTGATCTTGGTGTCGAGACTCAAGTGCACCGGCTTGCCGAGATCCAAGCTCGCATCGGCGACGGTCATCGAAAAAGGCGCGAGCACCACGCTGGCTGCCGGCCGCGTACCGCGATCCTCTGCGGCAATGTTGGCATCGCGCAGCGCGAACTCGTGCAAGGTTACATTCCACGCCGCGCCGGACTTGCCCGGGGAGCCACCCGGTGGGCCGGCAGCGGGCGGCACTGGCGGGGCCGTAGAGGTCGTCGGGGAGGTATCGGTCCGGGCCGGCGCGGATGCGGCCAACTTCATCAAGTTGAGCGAGCCGTCTCGGTCCAGCCAGGTGACGAGCCTCAAGCCGGTCAAGGTGAGCGAATCGACGTGCGCCGTTTGCCGGGCGAGGTCCAGGCTGGTGTTGTTCACCTTAAGTTGCGGCAGCGTCACCCAATCGACGTCCGCATCCTTCGCCCTGACAGTGAGATTCGAAACCGCCAGCGTCGACACATCTACATTCAGGTCGACGGCGTCCCGCAACGCGAACTTGTAGGTGGCGTCCAGATCGATGCTGCCCGAATTGACCAGGAAGTTGAGCTTATCCTCCAGATACTCCCAGATCGTATGAGCCTGCAGGCCGTCGATCTTGAACTCGCCATCCGACTCGATCGGCTGCACCGAGAGGTGACCGTGCCATTCCACCCGCTCGCCGAGCTTCGATGTGCCGGTGAAGTTGAAGCGGCCGCCTTCGACGCCGGTGGAGAAGTCATGCAGTTCGAAGTTGATGGGCTCGAGGCGCGTGGCGAAATCGGAGGGATGAGCCCGATCATCGTAGCTGAGCAGGCCGTCGCCGACCTTGAATGAGCCGATCCGCAGCGCCGGCACCGGCTCGCCCTTCTTCGGCTTAGGTGTGGGAGCGGCGGATTTCGGGCTCAGCTGCATGAGGTTCAGCTGCCCATCTTTGGCCGTGATGGCATTGACGAAGGGTTTGCCGAGATCGATGTTCTTGAATGAATAGGCGCGGTGCCACAGCGAGGACACTTCGAAATCGACGAAGAAACGATCGAACCCCAACAACTTCTCACCGCCTGCGTCCGACAGCGAAAAATCCCTGATCTCGAGCTGCAGCAAAAAGGGATTGAAGCGCACCTGGCCGACCGCCGGCTTGATACCGGGCAGAGTCTTGGGAATGTCCTCCAGGAGCGCGCTGCGCAGCATGCGCGGCACCAGGAGAAATCCCGCGAGCCCGTACACCACGACGAGCAACACAACGGCGGCGGAGATTCGAAACCACTTCTTTTTGGTGAAGTTCGGCAAGCGGATCGTCCCGTTGAATCCCCATCGGCGGAAGGCTCTAGTCTAGCAAAAGAACTTCAACGCTTATTACGTTGGATCAACCGCTTGCGTTTGCGGACCTGCCGGGGCGTGAGCGGATTCTTCTTGCCCGCGTAAGGATTTTCCTCGCCGCGGAAGGCAACCCTGACCGGCGTACCCGTCAAATCGAAGGCTTTGCGATACACATTGACCAGATAGCGGCGATAGGCATCAGGCACATGATCGATCTGATTGCCGTGAATCACCACGACCGGAGGATTCCGGCCGCCTTGGTGGGCGTATCGCAGCTTGATGCGGCGCCCGCTCACCAACGGGGGCTGATGACTTTCGATGGCCGCTTCCAGCACACGAGTCAGCTCCGGCGTGCTCATATCGCGCATGGCCGCGGCGTACACCTTGCGCACCGAGGCAAACAGCTCACCGACGCCGCTGCCGTGGCGCGCTGAAATGAAGTGCAGCGGCGCAAAATCGGCAAATTGCAGCCGTTGCACCAATTGGCCGCGGATCAGGTCGCGTTGCTCCATGGGAATGTTGTCCCACTTGTTGACCGCCAGGATCAGCGCGCGGCCCTGCTCGAGCACCGTGCCGAGCAAGCTTGCATCCTGCTCCGCGACGCTGTCGTGGGCATCCATGACCACAACCACCACGTGCGCGCTTTCGATCGCCTGCAGCGTTTTGATGACGCTGAACTTCTCGACCGCCTCCTCGACGCGCGAACGTCGCCGTACCCCGGCCGTGTCGATCAAGGTGTAGCGCTCGCCGTCGCGCTCGAACGGCACCAGCACCGCATCGCGGGTCGTGCCCGGCTCGTCGAACGCCACCATGCGATCCTCGCCCAGCAGGCGGTTGATCAGCGTGCTCTTGCCGACGTTGGGCCGACCGATGATCGCCACCTTGATGCCCGTCATTTCCGGACCATCCTGTGGATCCGGCGTGAGGCCTGCGAGCGTGGTCTCGAGCAGTGAAATCACGCCTTGGTCGTGTACCGCGGCAATCGGCAGCGGCTCACCCAGGCCGAGTTGGTGAAAGTCGGCGACCGCGACATCCTGATCGAAACCCTCGGTCTTGTTGACCGCCAGGACGATCGGCTTGCCGCTGCGGCGGGCAAGTTGCGCGACGAATTGGTCCTGCGGCGTGACGCCTGCACGGCCATCCACGACCACGATGAGCCGGTCGGCCTCCTCGATCGCGCGCTCGGTCTGCGCCACCATCAAGCCGGCGATGGCCTCGGCGTTTTCCACCAGGCCGCCGGTATCGACCACGATGCAAGGGACTTGGGTTCGCCGCGCGAATCCGTATTGGCGGTCGCGGGTAAGTCCCGGCAAGTCCGCCACCAAGGCATCGCGCGTCTGAGTCATGGCATTGAACAGGGTCGACTTGCCCACGTTGGGACGCCCTATCAATGCGACGACCGGCAGCACCTTACTGAGTCGGCGGCGGGGTCGGCGCTGGAGTCGGCGCTGGCGTTTGAGTTGGCGCGGGTGTTGGCTCCGCCGCGGCAGGTGCAGGAGTCGGCGTGGCAGGTGCCGGCGCGGGAGGAATCGCGCGAAATGCCGCCAAACTGCCGCCGTCGGTGAGTACCACCACGGTATCCTGGAATGCGGCTGGCGCGCTGGAAACGCGCTGCTTTGCGACTTTCACCCGGGCCACGAGCACACCGGTGTTCTTGTCCAGGAAATGCACATAGCCCTGGAAATCGGCAATCGCTATGGCGCCGCCGACCACGACCGGCGCGCTCAAGGCACGGCGTTTCACTTTCTCGTTGCGCCACACCTCGGAGCCGTCCCGCTGGCGCATGGCGACGATGGTACCGTCGGACTGCGTCACGTAAATGTTCTCATCGTCCGCCGCCAGGCCGCGGTAGCTCGACATATCGTGCGACCACCATATCTGGCCGGAGTCGAGCGCCAGCATGGCGGTTCGGCCCTGGTAGCCTGCCGCAAACACGTTGTCTCCCACCACGCGCACCGCGGAGTCGATGTCGACGAGTCGATCGAGTTCCGTGCGTCCGTGGGGCGATGCCAAGGCCGTGTCCCACACGGTGTCGCCGTTGGTGAGCGACACTGCCATCACTTTGCCGTTGTCGAAGCCGCTGATGGCGACTTCCTTGGCGATGATGGGCGTTGCCGTGCCGCGCAAACTCAGGCGCGGCACCTGTTGCTCGACCGACCACATTTCCTTGCCGCTCTGGGAGTTGAAGCCATGCAATCGCCCGTCCACGGAACGCAACACGACGGCGCTCTCGCCGATCGCGGGCGCCGACAGAAGCTCCGAGTTCACCCGCGTGCGCCACAGTTCCTTGCCCGTGGCGCCATCGAACGCCGCAATGGCGCCCTTGCTCGAGCCCACGACCACGATGCCGAAACCGGCAGCCGGTCCGGCGGACAGGGGCATCTTCAGCTTCTTCAGCCAGACATGCTTTCCGGTGTCCAAGGACACCGCGACCAATTCTCCCTTGTGGCTGGCAGCGAACACCAACCCGTTGTCGATGGCAGGACCCAGCCCTAAGCGCAGCTTGATCTGCTTCTTGTTGCCGCCGACGCCTTCGCCCCAGATTTTCTTCACCGGCAGCGTCGCCGGAAAATCCACCAGCTTGGCGGGCGGTTCGACGTCTTTGTCCTTGCTGCAGGCCGCCGCGATCAACATTGCCGCGGCCAGCCCGATGGAAAGTAAAAGACGCATCACGGTTTGACCATGTTCATTTTTTCCAAGTGCTTATCGACGGCGCCCAAATCGGCGAGTTTCATCTCCACCATGGCGGGATCGACGCCGCCCCCATACACCGCATCCAGCGCGGCTTTGTATTCGGCTACGGCGCCGGCGATATCCTTTTTGGCATACAGCGCATCGGCGTGTACTTCGTGGTATCGGCCCGCGAAACTGCCTGGATTCGCCTCCGACAGCAACTTGATCGCATCGTCGGGCTTGCCCTGATCGATCAGCACGCGCGCCAACCTCAAACGAGCGATCTGCCGCAATTCGTTGTCCTTGGAGCTGTTCATGACCTCGGTCAGCGGCGCAATCGCGTTCGCGCCCTGACCCGCGTCCACATCGATCCGAGCCAACACCAGCTTGGCCTGATCGGCATACGGCGATGAAGGATAATCCTTGATCAAGTCGGCGGCGGCCTGGCGCGATTTCGCGGCATCGTCGCCCTGCAGCGTGGCGCTGAGCTGCGAAAATTCTGCGCCGGCCTTCAAACCGCGCTCGGTCTGGTAGCTCTGGTAATAACGCCACCCAAACAGCCCGCCGGCCCCCAGCAGCGCCCCAATCACCAGCACAGGCGCGTATTCACGCACATAGCGCTTTACTTCCTCTAATTGTTCGTCATCCGTCAGATCATCCGCCATGTCTACTCCACGTTCCCCGCCTTAAGACCCAACAACAGGCCCAAGCGTTCATTGATTCTCTCGAGGGGACATTCCTCCTGCGCCGACTCCCGCCGCAGAGCCTTCACGGCAACCACTCCCCGCGCCACCTCGTCATCCCCCAAAACCAGGGCAAGCTCCGCACCGCTCTTGTCTGCACGCCTGAATTGCGTTTTGAAATTGCCGCCGCCCATGTTGATCTGCAGCTTGAGCTGCGGCCATGCGTCGCGCAGGCGCTCCGCCAGCAGGCAGCCCGGCTGCTGCGCCCCTTCGCCGACCAGCACGAGATAGACCTGGGACTGCTGGCGCGCCGCCGTGAGCCCCTGTTTCTCCAGCAGCATCACGATACGCTCTTGGCCCATGGCCCAACCGATGCCGGGCATGGCCGCGCCTCCCAGCTGCGCCACCAGGCCGTCGTAGCGGCCTCCCGCGCACACCGTGCTCTGCGCACCGAGGGCATCGGTTGTCCACTCGAACACCGTGCGCGTGTAGTAGTCGAGTCCGCGCACCAAGTGGTTATCCACGCGGTAGTCGATGCCGGCGGCACGCAATTGGGCGCACAACGAATCGAAGTGAGCGCGCGATTCGGCGTCCAGCGCGTCCATCAGCACGGGTGCACCGGCGATGAGATGCTGCATATCCGGATTCTTGCTGTCGAGGATGCGCAATGGATTGCCCTGCAGGCGTCGCTTGCTGTCCTCGTCCAGCGAGGATTCATGCGCGCCGAAATAACCGGCCAACTGCTCGCGGTAGAGGGCGCGCGAGGCCGGTGTTCCCAGCGAATTCAACAATAGCTTCAGGCGGGACAATCCGAGGCGGCGCAGCAGCCGGGCCGACAGCAGGATCATCTCCGCGTCGATATCCGGGCCCTCGAAGCCGAATGCTTCGGCGTCGATCTGATGGAATTGGCGATAGCGGCCGGCCTGGGGGCGTTCGCGCCGGAACATCGGACCCATGCACCAAAGGCGCATGCGCCCTTCGCGCAACATGCCGTTGGAGATCACCGCACGCACGATGCCGGCCGTGGCTTCGGGCCGCAGGGTGATGTGATCTTCACCCTGGTCGATGAAGCTGAACATCTCCTTCTCCACGATGTCCGTGAAGTCGCCGATCGAGCGCTTGAACAGCTGGGTCTGCTCGATGACGGGCACGCGAATTTCATCATAGCCGTAGCCGGCAAACACCTCGCGCGCGACGCGCTCGAGTTGCTGCCAGGCCGCGATCTCCCCGGGCAACACGTCGTGCACGCCGCGCAAGGGCTCTATGGTCTTGGTCAAAGCGCCTCCGGTCAGCCGGGCGGACGCGCGGGCGTTTGCTCGCGCCGCAGAACGCCGTCGGCGCCCGCTTCGAAACGAGCTACGTCGCCGGAAAAAAACTGCGGCCCGATCGCGACCGCGCGGCCGTTGATCTCCAGCTGCACGCCGCTGCCCGAGCGCAGATACACGTGCAGAGGCGCTGTGCCGGCAATGGTCTTTACGGTGTTTGCGGAACCGTTGCCTGCGAAGGCTTTATTTCCCAGCGCATCGCGCACATCGACCCATGAGTCCGCGGTAAAACTCAAGCGCAGCCGCGCTCGCCCAGCGGCCGGGGACTGCGGCGCACTGCCGCCCGCGGGGTTGCCGGCTGGAGTTGCGCGCGCGCCGGCGCCGCTCCCGGCCGCACCGCCGCCGCTCACGACCACGCCGCCGCCGGTACCCGCCGCTGCAAATGCGCCGGGCGTGTAGTCCTCCGCCGTCAAGGCGGGTGCCGAATCGACCGGCCCCCCGGCCGAGGCTGGTTCGGCGGCCGAGGTTGCCGCACTCGCGGAAGACGTGCTGCTCACCG
>Ga0302324_100010428_pt1 | contig 19246 bp, 20 predicted proteins | sample Palsa_T0_1_FD_201949 | JGI IMG/M metagenome (GOLD analysis project Ga0302324, IMG submission 201949) | Peat permafrost microbial communities from Stordalen Mire near Abisko, Sweden - Palsa_T0_1 | ecosystem: Environmental > Terrestrial > Soil > Palsa > Peat permafrost | place: Sweden: Abisko...
GTTCCTGATGCAATTCGGCGTCCAGGGAGCGTGGGGAATCGTCCCCGTGCATTTGACCGAAATGGTGCCGGACGAAACGAGGGGGCTCGTTTCGGGACTGGCCTATCAGATGGGAACGCTGCTGGGAGCGCGCGCGCCGGTGGCCGAATTTGCCCTCAGCGCGCGATACGGTTACCGCTGGGCGCTTGCCGGATTTGAAATTTTCACCATCCTGGCGCTGATCGTGATCCTGGCGCTGGGGAAAGAGCGCAAGGGGCGCAGTTTTCAGCGCCCCGCCGAAGTGCCCGTTTCGACCTAAGCGGGCTGCGGAAAAAAGTCCCCCAACTTTTTGTCATTCCGAGCGGAGCGAGGAAACTCTCTGCGGTTGAATCCAAAGAAAGAGAGATTCCTCGCTCCGCTCGGAATGACAAAATTGAGTTCTTTTTCCGTTACTTCTTAAATCCAATTCATCTCAACTGAAATTCCATGCCTGGAACATGGCGAGGCGCTGCTCGCGCACCGGATCGTTCACTACTTTGCTCACGTTGTTGATGACCATCGTGGCGCGGTCTTTCGCGTCGTACGCGGGCCAGTGCGGCAGCTTCGGTGTGTTGGGATCGCCGGTGCGGGCGAAGGCGATCCAGGCATCGCTGACTTTATCGGCAAGAGCCATGGCGTCCGCGCCACCGCCCGTCAGGCGCTCGAAAATTTTCACATTGTCAAAGGCGAACGGTATTTCCATGGTATGGGGCGTCTTCAGGCGGCCGCCTTGCGCGGGCGTCTCCCAGGTGAAGTAGTAGAGAAAAACAGGAGCCTTGCCCAGCGCGGCCCGCCGCTGGGCCGCGATCATGGTGGGAGCGCCGTAGCGGTAATCGCTGGCGATCAAAAAATAAATATCGGAGGGCGATGCGCCCGGATTGAGTTTTTCATAGAGGTCGATGATAGCGGTGGCGCGGTCACCGAGAATATTGCCGACCCGTTTGCGCATGTCTTCGTCGGTTTGCGAAAACGCCGATGGATCATTGATCGAGAAGAGGGTCATCTCCGTTCTTGTGCATCCGATCATCATCGGCACATCGGCGGAGATAGGCGACGCCTTGGGGGAGAACGGGTGCTGGGGCACAATCTTGCCGTCCACTGTGGGCGAGAACCCGGCGAGACTGGGATCAATTGACGGGTTGTCCTTCAACACCGCGAAATACGCGGCCATGATTTTTTCGACGGGGAGCTTTTGCAACTCGCGCACATTTTTCGGGTCGATGCTCAGCTTGGCAAGGAGCTGCTGCGCGTTGTGCACGGCGACGTCGCGATCAACCAACGTGACAGCCGCGCCGCTTTCGACAATCGCGCGATGAAAAAGCCCCTTGGCCGCGGGCATCGCGAGCAACGTCTCCACTTTCCGCGCGCCGCCGGACTGGCCGAAGACGGTCACGAGGTTCGGATCGCCGCCGAATTGCACAATGTTCGCGCGCACCCATTTCAGCGCCTGAACGATGTCCAACATGCCGGCCTCCCCGGAAGCCGCGAAATCCCGGCTGAATTCGCTCAGGTTCGCAAAGCCCAGGACATTGAGCCGATGATTGATGGACACGACCACCACGTCGCCGCGCCGCGCGAGATTGGTTCCGTCGGTGCCGGACGCCGATCCCGAACCCGTGGCGAAGCCTCCCCCGTGGCACCAGAACATCACGGGCCGCTTGCGGTCGCTGCCGGGAGCGGGAGCTACGGAGGGCGTCCAGATGTTGAGGACGAGGCAATCCTCGCCCTCGGCGGGGAGGTTTTCGCCGGAGACGGTAAGGACGTCTGACGCTGGCGGCGCGGTAGGGTCATGCTGCGGGGCGCTGTGCCCGTAGGCCAGGGCATCGCGCACGCCGCTCCAGTCAGCCGGTTCCGCGGGAGGCATGAAGCGATTCGCGCCCGAAGTGCTGCCGCCATATGGGATGCCTTTGAAGGTTTTGATTCCGTTGTTGTCGACGCCGCGAATTTTACCAAAGGCAGTCTGGGCGACGACGAACTGCGCGTCTTGCGCATTCAAAGTTTGCAGGAAGATGCCGCCGGAAACGGTGAAAGCCGAGACATGCTTCAGGAAGTCGCGGCGCGTATAGGGAAAAGCCTGAAACGTTGGGGGCATGAGGGACTCCTTGGGAGCGATCTTATCACTGAAGTCAAACCATTCGCGGCGCCGCTCGGGCCGAACGCTACTGGCGGGAACTAGACGGCAAGCAGCAAGGGGCGTTTCATTTCCGGCCCTTCGCATCCTTGAAGTCGCACCGCAATTTATCAAGACCCTCGCGATAGGCGTGGGCGTCGCCGTAGGGAAGGAAATGCGCATACCGGTCATGGGTGTTCTGAACACGCCGCGCGTGCTTGATCGTGCACCAATGCTGCTCGGTTCGCGCGGCGACTTCCACGGCGTAAGCGAGGACACCGTTCCCGTAGGAGCAGTACATGCAATTAAAGCCTTCGAGAGCGTTCAGATATCGCAAGCGGTTCCGGTCTAGAGCGATGGAATCCCTGCGCCGCGCTTTGGGGAGCCGTAGACGGGAATGCAAACGGCTTGATACACGGAAACGAACAGATCGAGGAGCACAAATGGAATGATGACGGCATAGATAAACGGCGCCGTAAGAATTGCGAGGATGCGGGAATGCAGGACGTAACGGAGCAGCGAAGTTTTTAGCCGGGGTGCTCCCGCTTGACTTCTTCGGAGAACCAGATCTTGCCTTTGCGCCGCTCGTAAAATTCCGATTTGATTTCCTCCTCCAGTTTCTCGAAGTCGGGGAGCAGGACAAGAGGTTCGGACTTCCTGGAAGGATGTTCGGCCACATTCACCTTGCGCGTGCTGGTTTGTATTGCCGGGGTCGATCACTTCTACACCGATCTCGCCGGCTTTCCTATTGGGAAAAATGAGGAAAGGCGAGAAAGAGGATCTAACACAGAGGGCACAGAGGGCACAGAGAAAACCTGGAGAGAAACTCTCACTGCCTTTCTCTGTGTGCTCTGTGCCCTCTGTGTTAAAGATTTTTCCGGAGTTTGCAGGGAAACGGCGACTTACGGCATGATCGTGCTCATGGAAAGCGTTGAGCCGAAGAAAAATTTTGCCGGGCTGCGCGTGCTTTCGCTTGAAAGCAGGCGCGGGCCGGAAATGGCGAAGCTAATCGCGAGCTACGGCGGCGAGGCCACGGTGGCGCCGTCGATGCGCGAGATTCCCCTGGAAAGCAATACGGAGGCGCTGGCGTTTGCCCGAACACTCATGGACGGCGGGTTCGATATGGTTATTTTCTTGACGGGAGTGGGGACGCGCGCTCTGGCTCGGGTGGTGGAGACGATCTATCCGCTGGAGCAGTATCTGGCGGAGCTGCGCAAGATCGCGGTGGTGGCGCGCGGGCCGAAACCCGTGGCGGTGTTGCGGGAATGGAATGTGCAGATTGCCCTGACCGCGCCGGAACCGAATACGTGGCGCGAACTTTTGCGGGCCCTGGACGAACATGCCGCGGCTGTGACTTTGAAGGGGCGGCGGGTCGCGGTGCAGGAATATGGCGTGTCGAATCGAGAGTTGCTGGCGGGGCTTGAGGAGCGGGGCGGGAAAATCACCTCTGTTCCCGTTTACGAATGGGCTTTGCCCGCCGACACCGGACCGCTGCGCTCCGCGATTGCCGCGATAGCACGCAACGAAATGGACGTGATCCTTTTTACAACGGCGACGCAAGCCGATCATCTGCTGCAAATTGCCAAGGAAATGAACGAGGAGGGCGCAATGCGTGGAGCGCTCTCCCGGATGGTCGTGGCGTCCATCGGCCCCACGACCAGCGAGAGGCTTCGCGAATACGGGATCGCTCCGGACCTCGAGCCGGCGCACCCGAAGATGGGATACCTCGTCAGCGAAGCGGCGCAGCGCAGCGCGGAATTATTGCGGCGTAAGCGAAGCCCCGCCGGATAGCGCGCTAATTGCAAATTTTCCCGTTGCGGAGTTTCGAAGATTGGGTGCCGCACCCTTCACGTCTTTTGTGAAGGGTGCGGGTTTTGTGTTCGGTGAGCGAGCACGGACAGCGGCGGGATGTGCTCGATCTTTTCTGGGAATGGAATCGGCTCACGGGGACGATGACGCGAAGGATGAGAAAAGCCGCACCCTTGAACCCCGCAAGGGCGCGGCACCCGCGGTTCAAGCCCGGAATTTCAAGACCGGGAATTTAAAATTCGAGATTTGAAATTCAAAGCCGGAAAATCCAAGAGCGAAACTGGGGACCCGAAACTCCCAATGGCTCATGAGCGTCCCCGCGTTTGTTTGCTGCATCTTCGTCCATTGTGAATGGGACGTAACGGCAAGCAAAGGCTGATGGGTCGCATCCATAGGACGAATTGGACAGTGCTGGCGCTCGCGCTTAGCCTTGAAATGTGAATACAGAACTGTCCAAATTAGTCATGACCGACAATCCCGAGGTTGATTTCATCCACAGAATGGCCAGCCGGATGGCCGCGGCGGATCCGCTGCACGAAGTGCTTTCCCAAATCGTGGAATTCGCCGCTTCCGTGGTGAGTTGCGATTCCTGCTTTCTGTACGCACTGGAAGACGGGGAACTGATTTTGCGCTCCTCGAAGAATGCCCATGCCGACGTGGTGGATCGGCTCAAGCTGCGGCTGGGCCAGGGCATCACGGGATGGGTGGCGGAACACGGGAAGCCGGTCGCCGTGGCGATCAATGCGTCGCAGGACCCGCGCTTTCAATTGTTCAAGGATTTGCCCGAGGACCGGTTTGAGGCGTTCTTGTCCGTGCCGGTGCTTTGCCGCGGGCGGATCGTGGGCGTGATCAATCTGCAGAATCGCGACCCGCATGAGTATTCGGAACGCGAAATCATGCTGGTCTCGACCATCGGATTTCTGGTCGGAGCGGAAATCGAGATGGCGCGGCTGGAGAGCGAAAACCTGCACCTTTCGGAAAAACTGGAAACGCGGAAACTTGTCGAGCGGGCCAAGGGAATTCTACAGCGCGAGCTGAAGATCACCGAAGAGGAAGCTTACCTCACCATTCAGCGGCAGAGCCGCCAGCGGCGCAAATCAATGAAGGAAGTGTCCGAAGCCATCGTGCTGAGCGAGGACGTAAGGCGAGGGCTGGGCAATTAGTAGGACGGGCTTCAGCCTGTCGGGTTTCTGCAAAGATAACCAGCCGTTGCAGATAGCCTCAAATTCCTGCCTTACGATTCACAGCAAACCCTGACAGGCTGAAGCCCGTCCTACTGAAATCCTTGACATTACCCCTATACCTGAGTATTCTCAGCTCGGCATGCACTCACGCTATTATTTTTGGTTCGCCTTTACGTACCGCTTCCCTTGGTCGGGAAGCGGCCAGGGGCGGATCGCGCGCAAGTCGAGGTAAAGAGACAAGCTAGATAGCGCGAAAAGGTTCCGAAACTGGCCGCGAGTACCCACAGGGTCCGCGGCTTTTTTATTGCCCTGAGGGTCGGGTGCGGGCTCTACTTGGAGCCCGCCGCAGAAGAAGAAAGCCAAAGGAGATTCACGATGATTGTCAATATGTCGGCAGGCGCGACAGAGGAGCAAATACAACACGTCATGGACAGAATCAAGGAATGCGGCTTTCTCCCTCACGTGATTCAGGGCGCCGAGCGCACCGTCATCGGCGTGGTCGGAAAAAATCGCGGGCGACGCGCCGAAGTCGAAGCGTTGCGCGTCGCGCCGGGCGTGGACGAAATCTTAATCATCTCGCAGCCTTACACGCTCGTCAGCCGCGAGCTGCAGCCGCAGGGAACGGTGGTGGACGTGAAGGGCGTGAAGATTGGCGGGCCGGACCTGGTGGTGATGGCGGGGCCGTGCTCGGTCGAATCGCGCGAACAGTTGCTGGAGACGGCGCGCGGCGTGAAGGCGGCGGGCGCGAGCCTGCTGCGCGGCGGGGCGTACAAGCCGCGCACTTCGCCGTACGATTTCCAGGGCCTCGGCCTCGAGGGCCTGAAAATTCTGAGGGAAGCGAGCGACGAAACGGGCCTGCCCATCGTCACGGAAGTGATGGGCGTCGAGGACCTCGATGCGGTGGTTGAGTACGCGGACATGATGCAGGTGGGCGCGCGCAACATGCAAAATTATCCGCTGCTGCGGAAGCTCGCCACAGTGCCGCGGCCGGTGCTGCTGAAGCGCGGCCCATCGGCCACGATCAAGGAGTGGCTGCTGGCGGCCGAGTACTTGCTGTCCGGCGGAAACCCCAACGTCGTTTTGTGCGAGCGAGGAATCAAGACGTTTGACTCTGAGCTGAGGAACACGCTGGACCTGGCGGGGGTCGCGCTAGTCAAGGAACTGTGCCACTTGCCGGTGGTAGTCGATCCGTCGCACGCCACGGGACGCCGCAGCCTGGTGCCCGCCGCCGCACGCGCGGCCGTCGCCATCGGCGCGGACGGCATCATCGTCGAAGTTCATCCGTGCCCGGAGCGGGCGCTCTCCGACGGCCCGCAGTCGCTCGATTTGCCAGGATTCGCCGCGATGATGCACGGCCTTCAGCCGGCGATGGCCATGGCTGCCGCCGGGCGGTAAAGCGGGGCTGCCCTGAGTCGAAAATCTCGACGCGTTTATGCAGCGGCCGCCTTCAGGCGGGCACTTTGGAATCGTGAGAATGCCCGCCTGAAGGCAGGCGCTACAGGAACAGAATGCGGCTACTCTTGCGGAATCGTAAGCCCGGACGTTCAGGGGCGCGCATTCGTGGACTTCAGCACTTCGAGCTTCAGGGCCTTAAGGCCGCTTTTACGAGACTCTGGTTGTCCGACCTAAAGGTCAGACCTCCTGCACACCAATCTCAAATTTCAAATCTCAGATTAATTTCTGCTTCCAATTCAATGAAATCCGACTTTTCGTGTGGGACGCGGAATTTCATTGCGCCCCGGGCGAAATTATGTTTGTTTGCCATAACCCCGGCGCAGCCTGTAGCCTATGAGGGTGCCGAGCGAAGAGCCAGAGCCGACTATGAACCCTATCGCAGCGAAGCAGCCCACGGACATGAAAAATTTCTCGAAACTGAGCCGCGCCTTCCTGCTGAAGCTGGAGCTGCGCAGCCATCCCACGCTGCTCTGCGTGATCCGCGGCGCGCTCGAACCCTTGATGGAAACGCTGGGATTTTCCGACGAAAACAACAGGGCCATCATCCGGGCCGTGGACGAAGCCGTATCCAACATCATGCGCCACTCCTATCATGGACGCATGGACCAGCCCATCGAACTTTACTGCAATCGCCTCCGCCGTCGCGCCGATGGGAAAATCGAGAAGGGCGTCGAATTTCTGCTCTTTGACTGCGGGCCTGCCGTGGACCCGACGAAGATTCCAGCCCGCCCACTGGACGAAATCAGGCCGGGTGGTTTAGGGTTGCATATTATTCGGAGGAGTATGGATTCGGTCGAATATAAGCGCGCCGGACGGCTGAACCGGCTGCGACTCGTAAAATACGCCCGGCCATCGAAGGGCGGGTACGAGTCCGCAGAGGAGAAGCCATCGTGAAAATATCCGCCCGCCGAGTCGAAAAGGCCACGATTTTGGATGTGACTGGAAACATTGACATGTCGAATTCGCCCGAAGTAAGGAAAGCTTTGTTGCGCGAGATCCGGGAAAAAGGCGTGACTCGAGTGATTCTGAACTTGACCGCCGTAGGCTACATCGACAGTTCGGGCGTGGCCTCCCTGGTGGAAGGGCTCAAGGCCTCGCGGGATTTGGGTTCGCGCTTTGTCTTGTTCGGGCTGAACGATTCGGCGCGCGAAGTTTTGAAGATTTCGCGCTTGCTCAAGTTGTTTGAAGTGTACGACGACGAAACACAGGCGATACAGGCCGCGTGAGAATTCGGTTTCGATGTAGCGCCCGCCTTCAGGCGGGCATTTGTGTCATTGCAAAATGCCCGCCTGAAGGCGGGCGCTACAACGTCCCAATTTTGAGCTTTCTCGCGGGATCTATCGCCTCCTAGACGCCTACCGCCTGAGGGGACACGAGAGATTGCCATGGCCGCGGAAAACGTGATGGGACTCGTCTCTGAAATCGGCGCCAGCGTCACGGATAGCCTTGCCTACCTGGGGGCGCTCGCCCAGCTCGGAGGCCGCGCCGCGTATTTCACCTTTGTCGGACCGTTCAAGGGCAAGCCGCTGCGTATCCAGACCGCCGCTTCGCAGGCCATGGAAGTGGGCGTCCGCGCGTTGCCCATTCTTTCCCTGATCACCTTTTTCATCGGTTTGATTTTGGCGTTGCAGGCCGCCTACGAGCTGAGCAAGCTCGGCGCCATGACCCTGGTGGCGAAGGCCGTGGCCTTGTCCATGTCGAGAGAGCTCGGCCCTTTGATTACGGCCATCGTGGTGATTGGCCGCTCGGGCTCCGCGTTTGCCGCTGAGATCGGGACGATGAAGGTTTCCGAGGAAATCGACGCGCTGGAAGTGATGGCCATCAACCCCGTCGATTTCCTGGTCGCTCCGAAATTTCTGGCCATGATCGTGATGCTGCCTTGTCTGACGATTTGGGCGAATGCGATGGGCATTCTCGGCGGGGCGCTGTTCGGAGTGGCTCAAGCGGACTTTACCTTGGGCCGCTATATTCAGGCCTCCATCGAGTCGCTCTACCTGCGGGATATTCTTTCGGGATTGATCAAGAGCGTGATGTTTGGCGTTACGATTACGGCGGTGGGTTGCCTGGAAGGATTGTCCACGGGAGGGGGCGCGGAGCAAGTGGGCCGCTCGACGACGAGGGCCGTGGTGATTTCGATTTTGCTTGTCGTGTGCGTCGACCTCGTCTTTACGGGGATCTTTTTCTTTCTGGGCGCTCGCTAGCTCTTTTGAGTCTTTTCATGGATCAGGAACATCCAAATTTGAGTGAACGTAAAGCGGTCATTTCCTTGCGGGATCTCCGCGTAAGTTACGGGGAAAGGGAGATCCTGCACGGGATTCATTTTGACGTGAAAGCCGGCGAAACGATGGTCATCCTTGGAGGATCCGGCTCGGGCAAGAGCACGCTTCTGCGTTCCCTGGTGGGGCTGGAAAAACCAAGCTCAGGCCAGATTTGGATCAACGGTCAGGATATTGCGGCCATTTCAGACGATGAATTGTACGAGATCCGCAAAAGAACGGGGATGTCATTTCAGGGGAGCGCCTTGTTCGGCTCGATGACTGTGGGCGAAAACGTCGCCCTGCCGTTGCGTGAGCACACGAAACTGGAGGATTCCACGATCGAAATCATGCTACGGCTGAAACTCGAACAGGTCGGGCTGGCGGGCTTTGAATACCATATGCCGTCCCAGCTCAGCGGCGGCATGAAGAAGAGGGCGGCCGTTGCGCGAGCCCTGGCGATGGATCCGGAGATTTTATTTTTTGACGAGCCTTCGGCGGGGCTCGATCCCATTATCGCGGCGGGCATCGATCAGCTGATCCTGGAATTGAAGAAGGCGTTCCATATGACCATCATCGTGGTCACGCACGAACTGGCCAGCGCTTTTCTTATCGCGGACCGCATGGTGCTGATCGATAAAGGCAACGTCGTGGCGATTGGGACCGTCGAGGAAATGCGCTCGAGCACGCAGCCGCGCGTGCGGCAGTTTTTGGATCGTGTTCCCGAGCCAGACGTGGAAGGAGAGCTGGATTATTTGCAGACGCTGACCGAGCAATATCGGCGCCACGCATGAGCGCAGGCTCGAGATAGAGAATCGGAAAAACGGGGCGTTCAGGCGGGCCGATTAACACGGAGACAGAACGACGAAGATCCCGAGAGACACAGAGACCGAGTGACGGGAGAGCGGAGCCGGAGCGTAACGGAGAAGGATGAGCCCAAAAACTGAACAAACGCTGGTAGGACTCTTTGTGCTAGTTGCGGGGGCCATTTTGCTCGTCGCGGTTTTCGCGATTAACGGGGCATTCGGCAGCACGGCCAAGACCTACCACGCATACTTTAAATTTGCGGGCGGGCTGGAGCCTGGCGCGACCGTTCGCTATTCGGGAGGCCCTAAGGTAGGGCGCGTGGAGAGCGTGCGCATCGACCCGCGGGACCCGACGCACATCGATCTCACCTTCAGCGTCCAGCCCGATGTGGTGGTGAAAACGGACAGCAAGGTGAGGATCATGAGCCTCAGCCCGCTCGGTGACAATCACCTGGAGATTTATGCGGGATCCGCGCAGGCCGCCGTGGCGCCCGCGGGATCCTTGCTTCCTTCCGATAATTACGTCGACTTCAACGATCTGACCGCGCAAATCAACGATATCGCGCCGCAGGCGCGCCAGCTCCTTCAAACTTTGGACGCCCGTGCGACGGAGCTGAAAGTGACGATCAATCGCGTCGACGATTTGCTCAACGCGCAAAACCGCGCCAACCTATCGGCCACGCTGGCCGAGACGCGCGGACTAGTCGCGGATTCCCGGCCGCAGGTGCACGCGGCGCTGCAGCACGTAAACGATTTGAGCGAAAAATTAGGGCCATTGATCGCCGACTTCCGCAAAACATCCAGCCAAGCCAATGAGGTATTGGCGCACGTCGATTCCGCGATTGGCGACACGGAGCCGGACGTTCGCAAGGCGATTACCGATCTCCGGGGCACATTAAAATCCGTGAACGAATTGACCGATCAGCTTAATCAGACGCTCGACGTGAACTCGGAAAACATCGATCAGCTTCTCGATAATCTGCTGCACGTCACCGAGAACCTGAAGGAATTCACGGAAACGATCAAGATGCGCCCCTATTCGCTGATTCGCGCGACGAATCCGCGGGAGCACAAGCCGGGCGAGCAGTGAAAGCCGTGATTCGTGGTCCGTGGGCCGTGACCCGTGAAGCCCAACTACCGCAGCTATCTGCTTCACGGGTCACGGGCCACGGGTCGCAAATCACGGCGGAGAGGCGTTTCATGAACCGCAGCTTTCTCATAATGGCGGCGCTGGTTGCCGGACTTCTCGCCGGATGCGGGGCCGCGCGGCCCAGCAAGTATTACGAACTTACGATTCCCCCCGGCGATGTGACGCCTGCGGCAGAGCGCAATCCCTTTGCGGTGACGCTACTGCTAGGGCCTTTGAGGGCTCCGCACCTCTACCGCGAAGATCACATCGTGTATAGCTCGAATGGCGAGAGCATGGGCACGTACGAGTATCAACGCTGGGTGGAACCTCCGACCGAGATGCTGGAGGATGTCTTGCTGCGTGATTTGCGCGCCTCCGGAAAATATCACGCGGTGGAATTCCTGCGCAGCAATTCTCACGGGGATTATGTTCTCTACGGCCGCCTGTACGATTTTAAGGAAATTTCCGCAAAGCCACTCGTGGCCCGGGTTAGCGTCGATTTGGAATTGCATGAAAGCAAGACCGGCTCAACGGTGTGGACCCATTATTACTCGCACGACGAGCCCGTGAACGGGAAGGATGTTTCCGCGGTGGTCGCCGCACTGGACCGCAATGCCCAGCGCGGCATGGAAGAGGTAAAATCAAGCTTGGAGCAATATTTTTCCAGCCGCTCTTCGAATTAGGACTTGAATTATGACAGCGCCAAACAGCGAAGCAATTGCAACCAATAAATCAGCGCAACAAATGACCTGCATGGAAGTTTGGGGCGGCAGCCAGCTCACCACGCGCGGCGTGGAGATGGGCGGGCTGGACGCCTGGGTCTACAGCAAACCATTCGGAGATGCGCAGCGTGGCGGAGATGTCTACTACGCGTCGAGCTGCGCCACCGGCCGGATCACGCGCCTGTTGCTGGCAGACGTGTCGGGGCACGGAAACTCGGTCGCCTCCACCGCCGCCGATCTTCGAGCGCTCATGCGGCGGTTCGTCAACCGCTTGGACCAGACGGAATTTGTGCGCCTGCTCAATCAGCAGTTCGCCGCGCTTTCCGAGGCGGGCACGTTCGCTACAGCGATCGTTTCCACATTTTTTGCGCCCACGCAACGCTTGATTGTTTGCAATGCGGGCCACCCGCGCCCGCTTCTGTACCAGGCCGCCAAGCGGGAATGGACACTGTTAGGCGCGGATCCCGCAACCGAAGACCCTTCACCGAATAACATGCCGCTGGGAATCGTCGACATGACCGAGTACGAGCAGATAGACGTCGAACTGGAAACGGGCGACTGCGTGCTCACTTACACGGACGCGCTGATCGAGTCCCGCGACGCCGACGGCGTGATGCTCGGCGAGGAAGGCCTGCTGCGGATTGTGCGCCTGTTCGGAGACGTCGAGCCGCGCCTCCTGACCAAGACCCTGCTCCGCGAAATCGCGGACCGCTATCCGGGGAATCTGACCGAAGACGATGTGACCGTTCTGCTCGTGCGCGCCAACGGGCATAAGCCGCGCCACTCGCTCAAGGATTTTCTTTGGGCGAATCTCCGTTTTGTAGGATCGCTAATTCGAGGGATCAATCCCTGGGCCGAACGGCCGCCGCTGCCCGATTTGAACGTGGCCAATATCGGTGGCGCGATTATTCCCGCGCTCGAACAGCGCTGGCGCGCCACCGGTTCGACGCGCCGCCGGTAGGACGGGCTTCAGCCTGTCGCTTTTTATTAATGAACGAAAATCAAAACCGACAGGCTGAAGCCCGCCCTACTTAAAGGAGTTTCATGAAGCTACAGTTCGCTTTGGTGCTTGCACTGCTCGCGCCTCTCGGCCTGATGAGCGGTTGCGGCAGCTCGGACAAGCCCGCCGCGCCCAGCACTTCCGGCCCCACGAAAGTGAATGGCGCGCTGACGACAACTCCCTCCGGCCTCCAGTACTGGGACATTGTGGTAGGCTCCGGCGCGACCGCGGCTCCCGGAAATGTGGTCAAGGTCCACTACACCGGGTGGCTGACCACCGGCGAAAAGTTTGACAGTTCGCGCGACCGCGGCCAGCCTTTCTCTTTTCCACTCGGAGGCGGGCAGGTGATCAAAGGCTGGGATGAAGGTGTCGCGGGAATGAAGGTCGGAGGCCAAAGGCAATTGCGAATTCCGCCGCAACTAGGCTACGGAGCAAGCGGCGCAGGCGGCGTGATCCCGCCGAACGCAACATTAATCTTCGATGTGGAACTGCTCGACATCGCCAAGTAATTTGTAGCACATGCTTCAGCTTGTGGATTTTGGTGTTTGCAAGAAACCCCCACAGGCTGAACAGATTGCGGAGAAAGTAGTTATTTTTGTCATTCCGAGCGAAGCGAGGAATCTCTCTGGGGGTTACGCCGATGAAAAGAACGAGGGATTCCTCGCTTCGCTCGGAATGACAAAATCGCGGGGGGGCTTTTTCCGCAACCTGTGAAGCCTGTGCTACTAAGGCTTCGGTTCCCCCGGCCCGCCGTCGCCGGCAGTGCCGCCGAAGATTCTGCGCCCGTCGGGCAGCGTCACTCTTCTCGCGTCCGCGAGTTTGGAACCGTCCCTAGCAGGGTAGCCGCCGACGATGACTTGATCCCCCACCTTGAGCGAATCTCGATTCCAGCCTTGCCGGTGCAGCGAGCCGGGGCTTGCGGCCTCGCAGCCCCAGTTCGCCGTATTGCCCTTATCGTCCTTCACATCGAGGTAGAAATAGACGTGAGGATTGGCCCAATCGATTCGGGTGACCACACCCTTCAGTTCGATCAGCTTGCTCCCGTCAAATTCGGCTGAAAAAGAATGGTGAGCGAGCGCAGGCATCGCCGCGATGGCCAGGATTGCGGCAAGCGTGGCAAATATTTTTCTCACGAAATGCAATCTATAACAGGGGGAGAAAGCGGTCAAGCCGCGGGAGTACGTTACTTGACACCGCCATAGCACTCCGCTAGGTTACGCACATGCGAATTCTCATGGCGTGCAGCGTTCTTGCCGCATCGGTCCTCGCCTGCCACTCTGCGTCCGCGCAATCGAAACCGCCGGAAAATCCTTACAAGGAACTAGGCGGCGAATCCTCTGGAATCAAATCGCCCGAAGGACCATCGAAACCCACTCCGCGCACCGCGGATGGCAAACCGGACCTCTCCGGATTTTGGAAAGGCCCGCTGATCTTCGGCGGCATGTTCAAATCCGTGGGCGGACCGCCATTCACTCCAGCAGGAGAAGCGGCGTACAAAGAGAACCTGGCGAAATCGATCAATCCGGAAGCCCTGTGTCTCTTTGCCGGGATCCCGCGGGCCAGCATCAGCGGGGTGCCGTTTGAGATCATTCAGAACTCAAATCGCATCGCGTTTCTTTACGAGCTGATGTGGACGTTTCGCACCGTTCCCATCAACGGGCGCGGACATCCAAAAGACATCGAGCCCTCCTTTTTTGGCGATGGAATTGCCAAGTGGGAAGATGACACTCTGGTAATCGACTCGATCGGATTCAAGGATAAACTGAGCTGGATTGACGACGACGCGCATCCGCATAGCGACGCCATGCACGTCGTCGAACGCTGGTCGCGCCCCGACGCCGACCATTTGGCGCACGAAGTGACCGTGGAAGATCCCAAGTTCTACACCAAGCCCTGGACCTTCTCGCGGGTTTTCACCGCCATGCCCCCCGGCGATGAACTCTACGAATTCGCCTGTGATGAAAACAATGTGGACCGCGATGGCGGCCACCTAGGTTACGGCCCGCTCAATCTAAAATCGTATCCCCTGAATCCTCCCGCGCCGAAAAAATAGCGCGCCGCGATATGCCGGTTCGAGTAGCACAGGCACTCAAGCCTGTGCGCTTTTTGCTTCATCTGGACTGGATGCCCACCTAAAGGCTGGCGCTACAGAAACCATAGAGATTCGATCCGCTTTCACGCGCTCCCCATGGCCCGGCTCAGGATGTCCTCGTCCCGCAACTGAATATTGCGAGGATGGGCGTTTAAACACAGGGCCGCTTGGAACCGCACGGGCCGTCCGAGCGAAGGCGTCGCGCAGTAAAATTGCCCGGTCTTCAACTCGCCCGGATTCACCCTCGGCAGCCCGCGCTGTTCAATTTCTTTCTGGATGAACGCGACCACTTGAGGCGTGTTGGCCTTCCCGAAAATCTGCGTCGAGAAGTTGGCCGTCGCGTTGTAATCGAGGTCCATCGGATTCTGCGTCGCCAGTATCAAGCCAAGCCCGTACTTGCGCGCTTGCCGCGCCAGCAGCATCAGCCCCGGCTTGGACGCGGCGTTCTTCCGAGGCAGAAAATCGGCCGCTTCGTTCAGAACGAACAACCCTCGCATCGGCCGTCCGCCCGGGTCCGGATTCCTTCGAATCCAGTTGAACAGCACGGCCGCCACGCGGCCGATGAATCGCGCTTGCGTCTCAATGTCCGGCAATGCAAAGATGCTGAGAATAGAGGCGCGCATAATTGTCAAGTTCCAATTTCGTGCCCTTGTCGCGTGCTCACCGCCGAAAGCCTAGTCAGAACACCAATCCACCAAGGTCGAACATATCCGACGATCGGCAGTCGCAATTACCAATATGTTAATCAGCGTCGCATTATGTTAGGCTAACTAATGCCAAGCCCCATTTATTCTGCCGCTGGTACTGGACAGTGGGGACTCGGACACACGGCCGTACAAATTAGCTCACTTCGGAGATTCTTATGGCAACTCTTCAAGAGCAGATAGCCGAATCGTTCCTTGCCAATCTCTCTGAATCCAAGACCATCGACGCAGAGAAAATCGACCAGCTCCGAACATTACTCGCCACCAGCAAGAAACCAAAACCTGAAGACTTCGTGAAGATATTCACGCTTCCCGCCGGCGGTGATCTCAAATGATCAAGCTTGAAAGCGCTCATATTGAAGAAGTGAGAGGAATTCGGAAACTCGATATTGACTTCCAAAAGGGCACCTTCGTGATTTCAGGCCCAAATGGATCGGGCAAGAGCGGCGTCATCGATGCTATCGAATTCGCACTCACCGGGCAAATCGGACGGCTCGCCGGGAGGGGAACCAGGGGCCTCTCGGTTGCCGAACACGGACCTCACGTCGACAAAATCAAATTCCCCGACGCCTCGTTCGTTGAGCTGCGGGTCTTTCTCCCAGACATTGGAAAATCGGCGACCATCACTCGGAAGGTATCATCCCCAAAGAAAATCAAGATCGCTCCCGCCACCGAAGACATAAAGGCCGCTCTCGCAGAGATCACCGACCATCCTGAAATCACGCTCTCACGTCGTGAGATTCTCCGCTTCATTCTAGTCGAACCGACCAAGCGCTCTGAAGAAATTCAAACCATTTTGAAGCTCGATGAGATTGGCGAGACGCGCAGCGCATTGAACGCCGCACAGAACAAGCTTCAGAATGCGCGAGTCAACGCCACCGCGCAGGAGCAGTCCAGCCTGAGCACTCTGCAGCTTCACCTTCAGATTACGGCGCTTAACGCTGCGGATTTGCTGGAGGCCATCAACGCGCGCCGGAAAATCCTAGAACTTGAGGTAATCGCCGACTTGACGCCAGATACAAAGCTAGATGCTGGGCTTTTGGCGGCAGGGAACGCGACTGAGTTCAACAGGAAGTCAGCTCTCCGGGATTTGACCGCACTTTCCGATGCGGCGACGGGATTCCCGGATCTTGGAAGAAAACAAGCAGACGCGATCCTGACTGACCTCGAGAAACTGGAGGCCGACCCCGCGCTTCTCGCTGCCTTGCAGCGCCGCTCGTTCATCGAAAAGGGGATTGAGCTCGTCGATGGCCCCGCGTGCCCCCTCTGCGACACGCTGTGGGAGGATGAGCAGCACCTGCGCGATCACCTGAAAGCGAAATTGACGAAATCCGAGGAGGCCCGGAAGATTCAGCAGGCCCTACTTAATAATGGTGCCGCGATCTCTCAGGAGATCATCCGCGTCACGGGGCTTCTTGCACTGGTCCAGAAGCTTGCGAGTATCCAGGGGGATGCTGCGTTCGCAGCGCTCTTGATTTCTTGGAAAGCTAGTCTCGATACGCTGAAAACCAAACTTGCCACCGTAGACGGCCTCACGGGACTCAAAACCCGGCTCACAGGCGGCTGGTTGGAAACACCAGCGGCATTTACAAAGAGCCTGAAGACTCTCACCGAAAACATTCAAGCCAAGCCAGACCAGACTGCCACCCTCGACGCGCAGACATTCCTGACAACGGCGCAGCTTCGCCTCGACGACTACAAGGAGGCGGTGAGAAAAAGCAAGTCGGCCGAGGTCGCTTGGACATGCGCCAAGGCCGTATACGACGCCTATTGCACCGTTCTGGAACACGAGCTGAATGCGCTGTACGAGGCAGTCCAGCAAGACTTCAGCACGTTCTATCGCGCGATCAACGAAGACGATGAAAACAAGTTCACCGCGAAGCTCACGCCGAGCGAAGGCAAACTCGATTTCGACGTCAACTTCTACGAGCGAGGATTATTCCCACCCGGCGCCTACCACAGCGAGGGTCATCAGGATAGCATGGGAGTCTGCCTTTATCTCGCACTCATGAAACGCCTCTTCGGCGATCAGTTCACAATCGCGCTGCTAGACGACGTGGTTATGTCCGTCGATTCGGGGCATCGTTACGAGTTCTGCAAACTGTTGAAGACGCATTTCCCCCACACGCAGTTCATCATCACTACCCATGACCGCTTGTGGGCCGCGCAGCTTAAGGCGGCCGGACTTGTCACCGCCAAAACATCCCTTGCTTTCCATGGCTGGACGATCGACACCGGCCCCTTGGTCGAGTCGAATCAAGAAATCTGGGGCGAAATCGAATCGGCTCTCGAAAAAGGGAATGTTGAGGCTGCTGCTGCCGCGCTACGCCATCATCTTGAGTTCGTTTCGCACCTGTTGGCAGACCAACTCGGGGCGAATGTGCAGTTCCGCGCGGACGGCAATTACGAACTCGGTGATCTCCTGCCTTCTGTGTTGGCGCGCATGAAAGATATCTATGGCAAGGCCGCAGCTGCCGCCCAATCATGGGGCATAGACAAGGACAAGCAACTTGCGACCACAGCGAAAGAGTCGCTCTCCGCCGCAGCCGGGGCATCGAATGTTGAACAGTGGGCGGTTAACAAAGCCGTCCACTACAATGCGTGGGCAAATTTTGGAAAGAAGGACTTCGCTCCTGTTGCGGCGGCCTTCAGAGCGCTTCTCGGCTGTTTCCGGTGTCAAGGCTGCGAATCGTGGATTTACGTTACACCGCGGGTAACCCCCGAATCGCTCCGCTGCGGCTGCAACACTGTCAATTTCAACCTAAAGGCAAAGCCAAAATAGGTGCAACAAATTCATTTTCGCGGGTCGGCGAGCGATCACGCGATGCACCTTGCGAATTTCGCGCAAAATCGCAAAACTTGGCTGAGCATGAAAACCCAAGATAACGCTTTGATTGAATTACAGTGATACTTCTGCCGAGGCTCTCGCCTGTCAAGCTGTAGTCCAATCATCGGCCACGGCAATGGCCGTTCAATATGGAATTCCGACGAGCCACCTGTCAACTAACTGCCGCCCTCGCCTTTTCCCTCGCCAGCAGCACGATCGCGCGAGCTGTTTCCTCCGCGTCCATGGCCGTGTTGTCCACCACGACGGCGTCGGCGGCGCGGACCAGCGGGGACATCTCGCGCTCGCGGTCGCGCCGGTCGCGCTTATGCACTTCCTCGAGAACTTTCTCGAATTCGAGCGATTCGCCCTTTTCCTCGAGTTCGCGCTGGCGGCGGGCGGCGCGGACTTCGGCGGAAGCATCGAGAAAAATCTTCAAGTCCGCGTGCGGGAACACCACCGATCCGATATCGCGCCCTTCCATCACCACGCCGCCTGCCGCGCCGGCGCGCCGCTGCTCGGCCACCATCGGATGCCTCACGCCCGGCACGACAGCCACGACAGAAGCGGCATGGGAAACTTCCGGTGCGCGAATCGCATCGGTGACATCCTCGCCATCGAGCAGGACAACCAGCTTCCCTTCTTGCGGCACGAGATCGATCCGCGCCGCGTCCGCCAGCTGAGCTAGGAGCTGCGGCGAATCGAGCGGTACTCGGTGGCGCAGGGCTTTTAATCCCACCGCGCGGTACATCGCGCCGCTGTCCAGATGCGTGTAGCCAAGCATTTCCGCCACGCGCCGCGCCACGGTGCTTTTCCCCGATCCCACCGGGCCATCGATGGCGATGATGAGTTTGTCTTTCACGAGAAGGTCAATTTCAGCTTTGCGATTTCGCCCACGCGATTTTCGCCGGTCAGATTCGATCGGTCAAATTCTCTTGAATGCGCGCTCGATTTCGCGCACGGAGTAGCGCAGCACCACGGGACGTCCGTGCGGGCAACTCATCGGATATTCCGTCTTCGCGAGTTCGCCGAGCAGCCATTCCATTTTCGTGGTGTCGAGCGGGGTATTCACCTTGATCGCTGCGTGGCAGGAAGTGGAAGCGGCGATTTTCGCCTGCAGCGAGTCTATGGAAATGGC
>Ga0302324_100010429_pt1 | contig 19243 bp, 22 predicted proteins | sample Palsa_T0_1_FD_201949 | JGI IMG/M metagenome (GOLD analysis project Ga0302324, IMG submission 201949) | Peat permafrost microbial communities from Stordalen Mire near Abisko, Sweden - Palsa_T0_1 | ecosystem: Environmental > Terrestrial > Soil > Palsa > Peat permafrost | place: Sweden: Abisko...
ATGGGGTTTTCGCCTGGCGGCTAACTCGCGGCCCAGGGCAGGGCCTATCTTCGTCCAAACGTGAAGATCGAGTGCGCAGTCGCCGATGGCGACGCGCCGACGATCGTGGACACGATCCTGCGACACGCCCGCACCGGGTCGATCGGCGACGGCAAGGTGTTCGTTCTGCCGGTCGAGCAGGCGTATCGCATTCGCACGGGTGAAGTCGGAGAGGACACGCTCCAGGCCCACCCGCGCGTTCTGGCGGCGCTCTGAGCGTTCGTCATCGCGGTGGGCGGGCCGCCCGGTTTTTCCCTCTCCCCGGGCGGCCCGCAACCCACGACCTGAAGGCCGGGGTCGCGGCTAGGGCTGATTGACGACCTGCCCTGCGTCGTTCACGTACGACTGCTGAGGCGCCGACGCGATCTTCACCACAAAGGTTCCGTTGACGGGCTGACCACCTCCGGCCACGGCCTTCGCCTTCCCATTGAGACCGGCGGCGATCTGGTAGTGGACCACGTGGACGCCGGCCTTCACTGGTGTGAGGCCCCACTTGAACGTAGCGATCTGGCCGGGTTTCAGCCGCCCCATCGCCCAGGTGTTCGAGTACGCGGTGACCGCGCCGCCCGGACCGCCCGTCTGGCGGACACCCTGATCGAGCGGCGCGCACTCTCCGTCGCTCGTGATGTCCGAGGCATTGGCCGGGCACGGCGCCTGGTCGAGGATCCACACCGGTCGCGATGCATACGCGACGCCCGGCATGTCGAGATCCTCGCTGAACGCCTGGGCGCCCGTACCCTCGTTGGCGTCGGTGATCGTGACCGCGATGTCAGGGATCGGCTTCGTGCCGGCGTTACGGATCGCGATCACCATGTCGGTGTGCTCGGCGAGTCGCTGGTCGGCCGGGAAGGTGGCGGCCGCGACGTCGACGGGAAAGTTCCCACTCGGCTCACTCGATGCCTGGTTGGATCCGCCACCGCAGCCGGTCAGCACCAGCCCGACGACCGTACTGGCAGTCATCGTCGCAATCGTCGCTCTCCGCCCAGGCACCGCGACCGCAACATACCACGGCGATTCGCGGTGACAGGCCGGTTGCACCGGTTCAAGCTTGGCATCCGGGGCGATAGGTCAATACGCTAGCCAAAGGCGGTTCGTACCCCCTGGGTCCTTTGGAGGATGTGGCTCTGCCAATTCCTCCAATGGAGTCGGCGCCGGCCGACTCCACCGCCTGCGGACGGGGAGGAGCAAACCCATTGATCAGAGCAGTCGCCGACAGAGCGTTCTTGCCCACCAAGAACGTGCTCGAAGAGGTCGGGAACATGATGATTCTGACCGCGCGAACGCTGGTGTCGGCGGTCCGGCCGCCGTATCCCTACGGAAGCGAGTTCGTCGGCCAGTTCCTGTTCGGCCTGAAGCTGTGCTGGTTCCCGCTGCTGGTCTCGACGGTGGCGTTCGGGTATGGCGCACCGGGCCTCCAGGCCGCCAACTTCCTGGTGCTGTTCGGAGCGATCGACCGCCTCGGTGGCTTCTTCGTGCTCGCCTCGATCCGCGAGTTCGCCCCGTTCGTCGACGCGATCGTCCTCGCGGGCGTGGCGGGCACTGCGATCACCGCCGACCTCGGAGCGCGCAAGATCCGCGAGGAGCTCGACGCGCTGCAGGTCCTCGGGGTCGATCCGATCAAGAACCTCGTCGTCCCGCGGTTCCTGGCGCTGATGCTGCTGACCGGCCTGTTCGACGTCTACGCCCTGCTGTTCGGCATCTTCGGCGGGATCCTTGCGACGCTCGTCAACCACGCGACACTCGGCCCATTCTTCGCCACCTTCTTCAACAACGCCTCGACGGTGGACCTCTGGGGCTCCGTGGTCAAGACCACGATCTTCGGCGGGATCATCGCGATCGTCTGCTGTTACAAGGGGATGACTGCCTCAGGAGGTGCGGAGGGCGTAGGCCGCGCCGTCAACCAGGCTGTGGTGATCGCGTTCCTGGGCGTGTTCGCATTCAACTACGCATTCACGCAGACGCTGCTTGCCACCCATCCCGCACTGACGACGATCCCGAGGTGATCGCGTGAGCTCGCACACCCTCTGCTCGTCCCGGGGTCCAAGGTAATGGAGTCCATCTACCAATCCCCGCGCGCCCTGATCGAGACGTTCGGAGACATCGTCGGCTTCTGCGGCCGCGTGCTCCGCGAGGTCTACGGGCTGCGCGTGTTCAGGTTCTTCGGCGAGGTCCTGCGCCAGTCCGGGATCCTGATCGTCTCCTCGACGCTCGTGATCTGGGGGCTGGTGTTCATCATTGGGCTCGAGTGTGGGGTCGAGGGCGCCTATTTCGACAGCGCCAACGGCGTTCCGGCATACGCCGGGGTGTTCGCCGCCTGGTGCGACCTGCGTGAGCTGGTGCCGTATGCGTTCGGTTACATGATGGCCGCGAAGGTGGGCACCGGGATCGTCGCGGAGCTCGGCTCGATGCGGATCTCCGACGAGATCGACGCGCTCGAGGTCATGGGCATCAGCGGAATCACCTTCCTCTGCGCCACTCGCCTGCTCGCCGCTTGGCTCGTACTGCCGTTCGTCTACATCTGCTCGATCGGGGCCGGATTCTTCGCCAGCTACCTTGTCGTGGTCCAGCAGATCGGGGACGTGTCGTCAGGAGGATTCTTCCTCATCTTCTGGGAGTTCCAGAATCCACCGGATCTGTTGTACAGCGTGATCAAGGCCATGTGCATGGCGACGGTGATCGTGCTGGTCGGGTGTTACTACGGCTACAACGCGAGTGGTGGGCCTGTCGGCGTCGGCACGGCGACGGCGAAGTCGATGGTCTTGAACATCGTGTCCGTGCACATCATCGGCATGCTCGGGACGCAGCTATTCTGGGGAGCGAACCCGAGGGCACCAATCGGAGGATGAAATGGGAAGTTACAGATTCGTAGGTCCAGGCTCGGATGATGGCGAGAACGCCGCTGGAGAGCAGCCCGCGGCCGTGCCAGTGCCCTCGCGCGTATCCGTTGTCGACGAGCAGCCACCGCGCCCCTCGCCCCCCGATGGTGCTTCGGAGGAGGAGTACAAGTGGCATACCTACCGGCAGTATCCGAGTGGTCGCCCGGACGCGGTCGAGTTCATCGATACGTATAAGGCATTCGGTCGCAACCGGATCCTCCGCGGTCTGAACATGGGCTTGCCGGAGGGGATGGTGTCGATGATCCTGGGCCCGTCGGGGACAGGCAAGTCGGTGTGCATCAAGCACATGGTCGGTCTCCTGTACCCCGACGACGGGGATGTGCTTGTGCACGGCCAGTCGGTGCCGAACATGCGCGACGACGACCTGTTCGAGATGCGCAAGAAGTTCGGCCTGTTGTTCCAGGATGGCGCGCTGTTCGGGTCGATGAACCTGTACGACAATGTTGCGTTCCCGTTGCGCCAGCACACGGAGAAGGGCGAGGACGAGATCGAGCACATCGTCGGCCGCCGGCTCGACGAGGTCGGGCTCGGTCATTCGCGCGACAAGTACCCCAACGAGCTCTCAGGCGGGATGCGCAAGCGCGCCGGGTTCGCCCGCGCACTGGTGCTGGAGCCGAGCATCGTGCTGTTCGACGAGCCGGACTCGGGGCTTGATCCCGTGCGGACCTCGCTTCTGGGCGAGCTGATCCAGGAGGTCCACCGGGACATGATGGATGAGGCCAAGCAGCAGAACAAGGAGCACCTGCCGACGTTCTGCGTGATCACCCACAACGTGATGATGGCCCGCCGCGTCGCCGACTATCTCAACGTGGTGTGGAAGGGGCGGATCGTCGAGGCGGGACCCGCCGAGGACATGCTCAACTCGGAGAACCCGTTCATCCAGCAGTTCCTCGCCGGCGAGTCGCGCGGCCCGCTTACGATGGACTAGGGAACATGAAGGGCATCGATGCCGCGTGACTGCCTCGCGGCAATGATCGCATGCCCTTCATTCCTTGGGCATGCCGCCCGTGGCATGCGATGGTCCAATGGTCTGTGGGCATGCCTGCGCTCGCAGGGACCACGCGCGCTTGCGAGCGGCGCCGTCCGCCCGACGCCCCGCTAGCCTGACGGGCCGTGAAGGTGAAGGATCGACTCGAGCGTGTAGCCCGTGCGGCGGCGGCCAGACCGATCCTGACGGTGGCCACGGTGGCCGCGATCGCGCTCGTCGGTGGCGGCCTCGCGCTGCGCCTGCAGCCGAGCACGGGGATCGACACGTTCGTCAGCTCCTCCTCCTCGAGCTATCAGGCGACACAGGACTGGCATCGCCACTTCGGCGACGACTCGATCGTGATCCTCATCCGCGAGCCGCTGACAGATCTCGTCGAGACGAAGGACCTCGCGACCGTGACCTTCCTCGAGGCTTGCCTCGCGGGCAAGGAGGCTGTGGCCGACAACCAGCTGCAGGCCTTCCGACCCGCTCCCGCCGGCCAAGCCGTGCCCTACGGTGGCCGGAGCAGCCCGTGCGGCAAGTTGATGGCGGCGAACTACGTGCAGGTCGTGTACGGGCCCGGCACTTTCCTCAACCAGGCGGTGATCTCCGTCCAACACGGTTTGGCGTCGATCGAGACCGCCGACGCCGCCAAGGTCAGTGCCGTGGAGAGCGAGGCGCTGGCGGCAGCCCAGGCCGAGCACAAGAGTGCCGCCGAGCAGCGCGTGGACGCCAAGGCTGCCGGCGAGCTGCAGGAGGAAGAGGACACGCAGGCCCTCGAGCAGCTCTACCTCGACTCTGGCATCCAGGGACTGCCCGCGATCGACAACGCGTCGTTCATCTCCGAGATCGTGTTCGACGACACGCGTGGAGCGAACCAGCCCAAGGCACGTTTTGCCTACCTGTTCCCGACCGCGAAGTCGGCTCTGATCCAGGTGCGGCTGCGCGCCTCGCTGTCCGACGCGCAGCAGCAGCGCGCGATCGCGCTGATCCGACAGGCAGTCAAGATGTCGAGGTTCCATCTCGGGTATGGCGGCACCTACCTGGTGACTGGAGCGCCGGTGGTGCTGAACGATCTCGCGGCGACGATCACGGCGTCGGTCGGTGTGCTGCTGGTCGCCGCGCTGCTCGTGATGGCGGCGGTGCTGCTGCTCGTGTTCCGCCGCCGGCTGCGGCTGCTTCCGCTCGCGATCGCGCTGGCGGCCGCAGGGATCACGTTCGGCGCCGTCTCGCTCGTCGGTGGATCGCTGACGATGGCCTCGATCGCTGTGCTGCCGGTCCTGATCGGCCTTGCCGTCGACTACGCGATCCAGTTCCAATCACGGATCGAGGAGGCCCGCGCCGACGAGCCCGCGCCAGAGAGCGCGCAGGCCGCCATCCGGCATGCCGCGATCGCCGGGGCGCCGACGATCGCGACCGCCGCGCTCGCGACGGCGACGGGGTTCCTCGTGCTGCTGCTCTCGCCGGTTCCGATGGTCCAGGGCTTCGGGATCCTGCTCGTCGTCGGGATCGGCGTGGCGTTTGCGTGCGCCCTGTGTGTTGCCGCAGCCGCGTTTGCACTCGTCGACCGTGACGGTGGCGCGATCGGCGCTTCGCTTCGGGGAGCCGCCGAGATACTTCGTGAACAGCGGCGTCGCGTCGCATCGCTGATCCCCCGGCGCGTCGTACGCGCGCTCACGACCTCTGTCCTTGCGGTCGGCGCGCGAGCACGCTCAGGCGCGCGGAAGGCCATCTCGCTGAGCGTCGCCCGGCCCGAGCGGATACTCGCGATCGGCGCCGCGCTCGCCGTGATCGGCTGGGTCGCCGACACCCAGACGGCTGTGCAGTCCGACGTCACCAAGCTCGTCCCCTCGAGCATGCCCGCCCTCCACGACTTGAACACGCTCGAGAAGGTCACCGGCGTGTCCGGGGAGATCGATGTGACGGTTCGCGCCCGTGACCTGACGCAGCCGAGGGTCGTCAACTGGATGATCTCCTACGAGCAGGGCCTGCTCAGCCACTACGGATATGTCGAGGAGAAGGGGTGCGCACACGCGACCCTGTGCCCGGCGCTGTCGCTCCCGGATCTGTTCTCGCAGGGCACGCAGGCCACGAGGTCCGGGTCCGCGAGCTCCACCTCGCTCAGCCAGAGCTCGATTCGGAGCCTGCTCGCCGCGGTGCCGGCGTATTTCAAGTCAGCCGTGATCACGCCCGATTACCGCGAAGCCACGGTGGCGTTCGGGATCCGCCTGATGCCGTTGTCCAAGCAGGAGCGGGTGATCGACTACATGCGGTCGCGGCTTCACCCGCCGCGGGGGGTGATGGCGAGCCTCGTCGGTCTACCGGTGCTGGCGGCGGAGGCGAATGCCGCCCTCTCATCGTCCTCGAGACGGTTGTGGACGCTGCTCGCCGGGATCGTCGCGGTTGGCCTCGTGCTGCTCGCCGTGTTCCGGGATCTGCGGCGTGCGGTCGTCCCGCTTGTGCCGATCGCGCTCGCGACCGGATGGTCAGCCCTGATCCTGTTCGTGATCGGCATTCCGCTGAACCCGATGTCCGCGACGCTCGGCGCGCTCGTGATTGCGATCTCGACGGAGTTCAGCGTGCTTCTGGCCGAGCGTTTTCGCCAGGAGCGCTCGGCGGGTCACGAGCTGCCGTCTGCGCTGGCGCGAACCTACCGTTCGACCGGCGCGGCGGTGATCGCGTCCGGCGTCACTGCGATCGCAGGCTTCGGGGTGCTGGTGGTGTCAGACATCACGATGCTGCGCGATTTCGGCCTCGTGACCTTGATCGATCTGACGGTCTCGCTCGGCGGCGTCCTGTTCGTCCTCCCGGCGGTGGTCTCACTGTCCGAGCGAGGGGAAGCGTTAGCGCTACTGCGAAACGCAGCCGCGCGCATCGGCGCTCGGGTACCGCGGCCGCGGCGCCGGCCACGGGTCGCGTGAGTGGCAGCGACTACGTCGCTGCTTGCAAGTTCGCCTGGCGGCGAACTCGGGGGCATGACGCGTGAGTGGCAGCGACTACGTCGCTGCTTGCGAGTTCGCCTGGCGGCGAACTCGATGAGTGGCAGCGCGACACCCGGCGAGCCCGACGGCGAGCCCGACGGCGAGGGAGGCTGGCAGCACGCGCTCGACCCGGATCTCGCCGCCGAGACGGCGCGCGATGCCGGCAGGCACGGCCGTGCACCCGCTCCGGTGATCGACACGCGGAGGTACCGGTGGATGATCGGGGTGTTCGGGCTCGCGATTGTGATCGTGATCTCGGTCGTCTCGCTCCTCCAGCGAGGAGTCGCGACGACCGGCGTCCCGCCCCACCAGCGACTGCTGTACTTCGCCGCGCCGCTCGCGCGCTCGAACCTCCAAGGCGTCGCCAACGTCGACAATCCGACTTGCAGTCTCGCGAAGCACGACCCGCGCGCGCTGAACGTGTGCCTGATGGTCAAGCGGGGGCCGCTGGTCCTCGCTTTCTTCGTCACCGGCGCGACGGCGTGCAAACAGGAGGTCGACACGATGCAGGCGATCTCGAGTCGGTTCCCGACCGTTCAGTTCGCCGCGGTCGCCGTCGACTCGAGCCACACGAACGCCATCAGCGTCGTCCGCTCGCACCGCTGGACGATTCCGGTCGGGTATGACGCCGACGGCGCGGTCGGCGATCAGTACGGAGTCCAGATCTGCCCGCTGGTCGAGCTCGCGTATCGTGGTGGGATCGTGCAGGACCGTCTGATCGGCGATGACTGGGTTGGGCCCGCGGCGCTCGCTCAGCGGGTGCGGGCGCTCCTCGCCGCCGAGCCGGGATAGCTGCTGATGCCGGATGACCGTCGCGGGCCGATGCCTGAGGAGGTCGATCTCTGTGCCGCGCCGGGCTGGGTTGAACCGAGGTTGCGAGCCGAGTTCCCGCTGCTCGGGCTCGACTGGGTGACGGTGCAGACGCGTCGCCGGAACAGCTCGCGCGAGCTCAAGCGGCGCCTGCGGGATCTCTCGAACACGTACCGGGGCGCCAACGTCGTGGCGATCCGCCAGCAGCCGGTGGGTCACGCCTACCGGGTGTTCTTCCGCGAGATCGGACTGGATCCGGACGTCACGCGGACGCCGCTCGAGCAGGCGGCGCTGGCCCGCCTGATGCACGGCCATTTCGTCTCCCGCAGCCTGCTCGAGGACGCGATGCTGGTCGCGCTCGTCGAGACGGGGGTCGGGGTGTGGGCGCTGGACGCAGAGCTGGTCCACGCCGGCGGTCCCGGGATCCGGACCACGGTCGAAGGTGACCGTCTCGGCAGCACCGAGTACGGGAGCTATCTACAGGCGGGTCGACTGGTCGTCGCCGATGCCGACTGGGTGCACGCGATCCTGTTCGGCGAGGCCGCTCCCGGGCACGCGCCGACGGCACGGACGGACCGGGTGACGCTGTTCTCGGTCCGGGTCGACGGGGTGCCGGCGATCCACGTCGAGGAGGCGCTTTGGATCTGCGTCGAGGCCCTAAACGCGGGATAGGAGCGCCCCGCCGATACCCCACATGGTGGTCAGGCGCCGGAATCGGTACGCTGATTGCATTCCAGTCGCCCGCCCCCGGCGCGGCGCCGTTGTACTTACAGGAGGGTTTCGTGGGCACAACCTTTGTGGCTCACGCCGTTCCGGACGTTGAGGGCGATAAGCAGGAGTCCCACTGGCGGGACGCGCTCGCCCCCTATGCCAAGGCGGACGTCCGCCGCAGCGTGTTCTGTCTGATGACCTCGGTGGTCCCCTACTTCGCGCTCCTGTTCGTGATGTGGTTGCTCCTACCCGTGTCGTATGCGCTCGTGTTGCTCGTCGCGATTCCCGCATCGGGGTTCCTCGTGCGGACGTTCATCGTCTTCCACGACTGCTCGCACGGCTCGTTCATGCCGACCAAGCGCGGGAACACGTGGGTCGGCGTCCTAGTTGGCTTGGTCGTCTACTCGCCCTTCCACAGCTGGCGCCACGAGCACGCCGGGCACCACGCGACCTCCGGCGATCTCGACCGGCGCGGTGTCGGCGACGTCGAGACCTGGACCGTCGCCGAGTACCGGTCCAAGCCGTGGCTCAGCCGGCTCGGCTACCGCCTGTTCCGCAGTCCCCTGGTGATGTTCACCCTCGGGCCGATCTGGGCGCTCGCGCTCGCGCCGCGGATCGTGCCCGTCAACGCCCGTGCACGGATCCGCCGCAGCCACCTGTACACCGACTTCGCGTTGGTCGCGATCGTCGGCGGGACCATCCTGCTGATCGGATGGCAGGCGTACCTGCTGGTGCAGGTCCCGACGATCGTCCTCGGTGGTGCGTCGGGCGTGTGGCTGTTCTACGTGCAGCACCAGTTCGAGGATGCCTACTGGGAGCGTTCCGGGGAGTGGAGCTACATCGACGCGGCACTCGCCGGGAGCACCTACCTCAAGCTCCCGAAGGTGCTGCAGTTCTTCACCGGAAACATCGGGCTCCATCACATCCATCACTTGCTCGCGAGGATCCCCAACTACAACCTGCAGCGCGCCCACGACGAGAACGAGTTCCTTCACCGCGCGCCGACGATCTCGCTATGGCAGGGGCTTTGCGCCGTGCGCCTGAAGCTCTACGACGAGGACTCTCGCCGCATGGTCACCTTCGCGCAAGCTCGGTCGAACGTCGCCCGCGCCGCCTGAACTCCCGGCAGAGGATTCAGTGGAGCTAGAGGAGCTTTTCGGGCCAGTCATCGTCGCTCCGCCGCGGCCATTCCCCAGCTCGCGCCGATCCGACCTCGAGCGCGAGACCGCAGACCGGGATGCCCGCAGGTCGCTACGACGCCAGATCGCGAAGCTCGAACGCGAGTTCGCCGACGCATTCGTGACCGCCTATCCGATGGGTGGCTTCGATATGCCCGCCGGCAGCCACGCCGAACCGCGCCTGCTCGACCTCGCGGAGCTCGAGCGCGCACGAGACGACCTTGCCGCGCGCGTGCGCGTCGCGCGGGCGACGATCACCGAGCGCGGAGAGGAGCAGGCGGCCAGCCGCCTGCTCCTGGAACGGATGCTGCTCGAGCCTGGGAGGTACCGCTTCACTCGGGTGTCGAGGAACGATCTCGGCGAGCCCGGCTGCGGCGTCTGGCAGGTCAGACCTCGCATGGGGCTGATCGGCATGTTGATGGGGTGGTGGCAGGTCAAGCTCTCCTCCGGCTGTCCGTTACCCGGGGGTCGCGGCCTCGCGGTCGCGGCCCGCTCGGCTCCCAGCCTCGCCTAAGCCTGAGCAGCGCAAAGCGCCAGAACGCGCGTTCGTCTATGGTTGGACCCGGGGCGTGTACATCGCCTAGGCTCGCTCGGCCTTTGTAGTTGCCTCGGCCGGCGCACCTTTCTCCTCGGTAGATATTTGCTGCTCCCGAGGGTCTTCTTTTCCGATTGGATGTCGTATGAACGCTTCTGAGCAGAAGGTCGCGCAGTACCTCCACGAAGCGCGGGCTGGTGAGGACGCCACCCCGAAGGGCGGAGGCGACGCAATTCGCGAGGCCCGCGCGGACGTAGCGCGCAGCGCCGCCGTGGCCGCCACCGCGGCCGCCGCGGCCGCCGCCGCCGAGACCAGCGCCGCCGCGGGGAGCAAGCGCGGACCCACCTCAGTGTCCACCAAGGAGCGCACATGAGCATCGTCGACAAGATCCGCAACAACCCCCGGTTCGCAGTCGGCGGAGGCGTCCTGACCGGAGCCACCACGACCGAGACGGACCTGCCGATCGCCGACTACGACAAGCAGACCGTGCAGGACATCGCCGAGAAGCTCAAGGGCTTCAGCCAGAGTGAGCTCCGGATGATCGGCGCCTACGAGGCCAAGCGCGAGAACCGCGCAACGATCACGGACGGGATCGCGAAGCTCCTCGACGCTCCGGACCGCGACACAAACGTCTAACGCCTCCGGCGGGAGATCAGCTCGAGGTGAGCGTGTCTTTCAGCCGTGCGATCGGGCCGTCGCTGGGGTTGGGTAGTAGCTTCACGGCCGTGGCAAGGTCGCGAGCCATCTGCTCGATCGGCTCGTGCATCCCGCGGACCTCCTGCTCAAGCGCCAGCATGCGCGTGTTGAGGTCGTCCCGGATCGCGTCTGTCTGCTCCGTGACGGCCTGCTCGAGCTCTTGCAGCTGCGCGACTCTTCGGTCGAGCCGCTCCAGCGGCGCCCCCAGCGCGCTGACAGCCTCGTCAACGGATGCCAAGCGCTCGCGCGCGTCGCGCTGCAGCGCAAGTAGCGCGGACGCGATCGTTTCGATGTTCTCGGCGACGCGCAGCGGAGCCAGCAGCGCTCGCCTCAGGATCTGCGGCGCGGGGCTTCCAGAAGGATCGTCCGTCATGCCGGTTCTCCTGTCGGATGGGTATTTGACCGTACCACGGCAAAGAACCGCAGCCTTTACCCGGTTATCCTGACCAGGGTGAAGTGTCACGGTCGGCATGCGTGACCTGCTGCGGACCGGTACGGGCGCGGCGGTCGTCGTGCTCATCATGTTCATCGGCAGTCTCGGCCTCTGGATCGGCACGCCGCTTGGCCTGCTGTGGGTGGGTTCGAAGATTCAGGGCGCCACTTCGTCACTTGGGGCCGCCGTCGGTGCGATGGCGGTCGGCGTCGTCTGCGTGATTCTTGTGCTCGCCTACGTGCTTGTCAGGCTCAGCGACGCCTACCGGGCGATCTGCGTGTCACGTGGCCGCGTGGACCCGGGGCATGTCGTGCTCGAGGGCGTGCTCGTCGTCAGCGCGAGCGTTGCGGTGGTGGCGTTCGCGATCTGGTTCCTGCTGTTCGCCGGCGCCAGTCCCGTCCCGCTCGGAATGAATCTATGAGTACCCCCCAACGGATGCGGCTCACCGGGCTGCACCACGTGACCGCGATCTGTCGCGATCTGGACCGTACGACGACGTTCTACCGCGACGTGCTCGGACTCGCGCTTGTCCGTGAGACCGTCAACGACGACGATCCGCTGACCCGGCACTTCTATTTCGGCGACGCGCGCGGGTCGCCGGGAACGTTGGTTTCTTTCCTCGAGTATCCGGCTCTTCCCGATGGGGTGGTCGGCGCCGGCTCGACCCATCACTTCGCCTTCGCGGTCGACTCGAGCGAAGAGCAGCTCGCCTGGATCGAATATCTGCGCGGACGAGGGATCGACTGCACCGACGTGTTCGACCGCGGGGCCTTCCGTTCGATCTATGTCCGCGATCCCGACGGTCACATCGTCGAGATCGCTACCCGCGAGCCGGGGCTCCTGTCCGAGGGCTGAGCCGCTCCGTCCGCCGCCCAGCGCGGACGGAGCGGCTCGCAAACGTCAGGCGGCCCCCACTAGCTCGATTGCCCGGGACGAGCATCGTCCCGAGTCTCCTCGTGCCCGCGCATCGAGGCGAGTCGCCAGCGCGACGCGCTGGCGCTCAGTGAGCGTTCCGATCTGCTTGGTCTCGGAAATCTCGAGACCTCTTAGGAACTTCTGGCACCGGGTAGTCCCCCAACGCCGCTGGCTCATCAGTAGATCCCCTACCGACCAGCTGCTCGCCTCCCAGGGGGAGTCGAGGATGATGCTTGCAGCGGGCACTTTGCCCTCCGCGATCCTTCGCTTTAGTTCTGCTCGCGCCAGCCTGACTTGGTTGGCCCTCTCGAGAGCCCGCAGGCGCTGCGGCTCCTGGGCAATCGTGGCGATATCCGTCATTTGTGTCTCTCTCCGGCATCCGTACCCACCTGTGGCGGGCACTCTCGTGTGCAGACACCATCGCGCAGCTACCGCCTAGGCCGCCACGCAACGGTCCCATGTTTTGGCTCGCCGTCCGGTCCTCGCTGTTGTCGTGGCTGTCGCGACTGTCACGTACCGCGCCTTGTGACCCTCGCGTGCCCGGTCGACCACCGTCCGGCGATGGTCATGACGCTACGTGACGCCGCGCCTCGCGGCAATACGACAAATGTCAACTCGTACGCTCAGAGCGCCTTTTTCTTGGCCTCGAACCGCTTGTGCCTATCTGGACAAGCCGGCCGAGGGCAGCGGGCCGTGCTCTGACTCGAAGGCGCGCTTGACCGTCGCGAACGTCTCGAGCGCGCTGTCGAGCGTCTCGCGATCGTGCGTGGCCATGACGCTCGTTCGCAGGAGCGCTCCCGAGGGCGGCACGGCGGGGTGGATCGCGACGTTCACGTACACGCCGGCGTCGTAGAGCGCCTTCCACAGGAAGACGGCCTTCCAGTCGTCGCCCACGACTACCGGCACGATCGGCGTGACCACCTCGGTGCCATCCACGAGTCGGGTGGGCTTGACCACCAGAAAGCCGAGCTCGCTCAGGCCCCGGTGCAGATAGCTCGCGTTCTCGAGCACGCGCGCGAACAGCGCCCGGCCCTCGTCAGAGCGGCAGATCCGTGCGGCGGCGAGCGCTGCACCGACCGCTGCCGGCACGGCGGAGGCGGTGAACATGAACGGCCGCGACGAGATCCTTAGGAACTCGATCACGTCGGCAGGTCCCGCGATCACGCCGCCACACGAGGCGAGAGACTTGGAGAACGTCGCCATCCGCAGATCGACGCGGTCCTCGACGCCGAGTAGCTCCGACGCTCCGGCGCCGCGCGCTCCGAGGACGCCGAGTGCGTGTGCCTCGTCGACCATCAGCCGGGCGCCGAAGCGCTCGCACAGTTGAGCGATCTGGGGTAGCGGGGCGACGTCGCCCTCCATCGAGAAAACGCCGTCAACGACGACCAGGACGCCGCCGCCGTCGGCCGCGGCCTTCTCGAGCGTGCGCTCGAGCCGGTCGAGCCGGTTGTGGCGAAAAGCGCGGAGCTTGGCGCTCGAGATCATGCAGCCGTCAAGGATCGAAGCGTGGTCTCCGGAGTCCACGATCACGGTGTCGCCGGGGCCGAGGATCGTGCCGAGTGCGCCCACGTTCGCCTGGTGCCCGGTCGAGAACACGAGCGCGGCCTCGGTGCCGAGCCAGTCCGCCAGCTCTTCCTCGAGCTGGAGGTGGAGGTCGATCGTGCCGTTCAGGAACCGCGATCCGGTCAGGCCCGTGCCGTATCGGTTCAGCGCATCGAGTGCGGCCTGCTTGACGCGTTCGTCCCCGGTGAGGCCGAGATAGTTGTTCGACCCGAGCATGATCCGCCGCCTGCCCTCCATCTCGACGACGGGCAGCGTCGGACCCTCGAGGACACGGAAGTAGGGCAGCGCACCGAGCTCGCGCGCGGCCTTCAGCTGTTCGAGGCGCTCGTGCTGACGGGCCTTCGCGAAGACGTCGATCGTGGTGGGCATATAGGTTACGTAGCGAATGGAGCTCGACGTCCGGCCGGTCACAGATAAGCGCGACCTCGACACTTTCATCAAGCTCCCGTGGCGGCTGTATCGTAACGAGCCGAACTGGGTGCCGCCGCTTCTGTTCGAACGACGGCGATTCTTCGACCGCGAGCGCAACCCGTTCTTCGAGCACGCCGAGGCCGAGTACTTCCTTGCCCGGCGAGACGGGCGCGTGGTCGGCCGGATCAGCGCTCACATCGACCGCCACTTCAACGAGTTCCAGCACCACGACTGGGGAATGTTCGGCTTCTTCGAATGCGAGGACGATGCCGAGGCGGCGCAGGCGCTGCTCGATACCGCCGAACGCTGGCTGCGAGAGCGCGGCCGGGACCGAATGGTAGGTCCGATGGACTTCACGACCAATGACGAATGCGGCGTCCTGATCGAGGGCTACGACATCCTTCCCACGATCCTGACCAACTGGCATCACCGCTACTACCCGGTGCTGATCGAGGGAGCGGGCCTGGTCAAGGCGATGGACCTATACATGTGGAGCCTCGTGATCGACGACAAAGAGCGGGTGCACAAGTCGATCTGGCGCGCCGCCGAGGAAGTCGAGAGCAAGTACGGGATCACAGTCCGCCCGATGCGCAAGCGCGATATCGAGACCGAGATCGAGGGCTTTCTCGAGGTCTACAACGCCGCCTGGGAGCGCAACTGGGGGTTCGTGCCGCTGACGGAGGCAGAGGTCCGCCACTACGCCAAGGACCTGAAGCCGATCCTTGACGAGAACTGGGCGTTCGCTGCCGAGAAGGACGGGGAGACGATCGGCGCGGCGCTGACCTTGCCGGACTACAACCAGGTGCTGCGCCATCTCGGCGGCAGGCTGCTCCCGTTCGGATGGGCCAAGGCGCTCTGGTACCGGCGCAAGATCGATCGCGTCCGCGTGTTCGCGCTGGGCGTCAAGCGCGAGTGGCAGCACGCCGGAGTCGCCGCGCGGTTCTACCAGCTGCATTTCGAGTCAGCCGCCAAGACGCCGCAGAAGGGCGGTGAGATGGGCTGGATCCTCGAGACCAACAAGTCGATGAATCGTGCGATGGAGGGAATGGGGGGCAAGATCGTCCGGCGCTACCGCGTCTACGAGAAGATGCTTTGAACATGACTGCCTTCACTGTCACCATGCAGGTCCGATGACGGACGAACCAATCGAGGTCATAGGCGACGAGCAGCTCGTCGACGGGATCCCCGTCCTCGCCGAAGTGCGCCCGATCGAGCGGCTGCCACTGGGGAGCGCCTTGCCGGCCGTCCAGGCCGCGGCCGTTGCGGCAACCGGATTCGTCGCCGGGGCTGCGACGCTCGCCGTGGTCCGCCGGCGCCACGCGCGCCGGGTGGCCCGTCGCAATCCCGCTCGCGCCCTCGAGATGTTGCCGCTGAGCGGCACCCGCACCTTCCTCGTGCACGTTCACCGGATCGGCCGGCTGGAGGAGTGAGGAGCGAGCTCAGGGTAGAGGTCCGGCCCGCGTGGACGTTCCGGCTACCGCGACGGGGTGGGCTTGACGGGCTCACCCGCGTTCGCGGCGGTGTCGTCCACCGGCTACTGCATGCCGGTGAGCGCCCGGTTGTGGTCCGGGTCGCGCAACTCGCCCCGGACCGCGTCCTGTTCGGGGCGAGCGCGCCGGACCGCGCCTGCGCCGAATGGGGAATCGAGCGGATGCGGATCGCGCTCGGCGTCGACCAGGATCTGCGCCCGTTCTACGATCGCTTCCAATCCGACCCGCTGATCGGCCGAGCCGTCAGGGCGAACCCGGCGCTCCGCGTCGCGGGCAGGCCGGAGCCGTTCGAGGCGCTGATGTGGGCGATCGCGGAGCAGCTGATCGAGTTCGAGCGTGCAGCACGGATTCAGCGGCGTCTCATCGCGCGGCTCGGCCGCCGGTGCGGGATCACCGGCCTGCGTGACGCTCCCAGCGCCGCCCGGATCGCCGAGCAGGCGCCGGCGCTGCTCGAGTCGCTTGACCTGACCGAGGGGCGGGCGATCGCGCTGGTGCGGGCGGCGCGAGTGGTTGCGTCCGGGCTCGTCGACCTCCACGACCTCGACCATGAACGGGGCTGGCAGCGGCTACGGACGATCCGCGGGATCGGAAGCTGGACGGTTCAGAAGCTCGCCCTGACCGGCCAGGGGCGCCTCGATCAGCTCCCGGCGGGCGACCTCGCGTTCCGCAAGCTGGTCGGCCGGCTCCGCGGCGGCGACCCCCGCGCACGAGCCTCGGAGGAGGAGGTAACAGAGCTCTTCGCGCCCTACGCCCCGTGGTCAGGGCTGGCCGGCGCCTACGCACTGCGCGCGGGCGCCGGGGCAACGGTGGGGCCGGCGCTGGCCGCCTGAGGGGGGCTGGGCCGGCCGGAGCTCGCTGCCTGAGGCGGGGGCAGGGCTGAAGGGGGGGCGCCGCGGGTGTGCGGCCCGCGCCAGCTGCATGCCCGGACGGCAGGCGACTGGCGCGGGACGGACGGCCGCGACGACCCCTAGCCGACCCCCTGACCCGCCAGATACTCGTTGGTCGAGGCGTCAGCAATCGCCGCCACGTTCGTGATCAGATGGTGGCTGAGCATCCACTCCCCGAACGCGTTCCACGCAGGCTGGTACTGGTAGCCCCACGGGGCGTTCGGGCCGGTCGGGAAGAACGCCGACAGCGTCGCCTTGACGGCGGCGAGCTGGAACTTCGGATCGAGCCCGGGGTTCATACGGACCAGGTTCTGCACCGCCGCTTCGGGGTCGCGCCGCGCCGACTCGTAGCCGCGCGCGAGCGCCTGCACGAAGTCGCGGATCACGTCGGGCTTGTTGGCCAGCGTGGCCTTGGTCGCGACCAGGACCAGCTCGTCGTAGCTGGGCACACCGACCTGGTTGACGCGGATCACGTTCGGATGCTTGCCCTTCTCGGCGAGCTGTATCGCCTCGTAGTTCCAGTACGCGCCGATCGTGGCGTTGACCTCGCCCGAGAGCATCGCCGGCACGAGGTTCTCGTTGACGTCGATCAGCTTGACCGAGCTGATCGGGACGTGCGCCCGGGTCAGGATCGTGTCCAGATACGCCTGCTGGTAGGGGAGGCCGGCGTAGCCGACGGTCTTTCCGCGAAGATCGGCGACGCTTGTGATGTGCTGTGAGCCGATCGAGACGATCGAGGTCAGGGGCTCCTGCACGATCGCGCCGAACGACGCCAGCGGCTCACCCTGGTTGCGTGCCAGCATCAGCTCCGGCTCGTAGGAGATGGCCACGTCCGCCCTCCCGGCGAGCAGATCCTTCAGCGGGGAGGAGGCATCGGATGGCACCTCGACGTGCACGTTGAGCCCGGCACGGGTGAAGTCTCCTTCGGCGATCGCCTGGTAGATCCCGACGTGGTCGGCGTTCGGGAAGTAGTCGAGCATCAGCGTCAGCGGAATCGTCTTCGCCGGGGTGGTCCTGTCTGTCATCTCGCCACAGGCGGCCAGGCTCGCGAGCGCTGCGAGTGCGGCGGCGATGGCGAGGATGCGTGCGAGGTGGCTTCGGCGCTGCGTCACGGGCGTTCTCCTCGTGGTTCGTAGGCCCAGGGCAGCAGCAGCCGTTCGGCCAGGGTCAACAGGGCGAAAAGCAAGATCGCGAACGTGGCGAGGATGAACACTGCGGCGTACGCCCGCGCCGTGAGGAGCTGCGGGATCGCCTGCATGTAGACATATCCGAGCCCGGCATTGCTACCGGACTGCTCGGCGAAGACAGCGGCGATCGGGGCGAACACGACCGCGATCTTCATCCCCGTGAAGAGGCCGGGCAGCGCGGCCGGAAGCTCGACGTGACGGAAAGTACGCAGGCGCGAGGCGTCGAACGTCTGCATCAGCTTCAAGAGGTCCGGTTCGACCGCTGCCAGCCCGTCCAGCGTCGTGACGACGATCGGGAAGAAGCACACGGTCATGATCACGAGGAGCTTGGGTAGGAAGCCGAAGCCGAGCCACAGGATCAGCAGCGGCGCGATCAACGTGACCGGGACGGCCTGTGTCGCGACAAGGAGCGGGTAGATGGCGCGCCGGAGCGTCAGCGACAGATGCAGCGAGACCGCAAGTGCGAATGCGGCGGCCGCGGCCACGAGGATTCCGAACCCGATCTCCCGCGCGGTGACGAGGAAGTTGCTCCACAGCAGCGCGCGGTCGCCGTATAGCGACTGGGCGATCTGGTGCGGCGCCGGCAGGATCAGCGGGTCGACCCCACCAAGGTCGACGTACAGCTCCCAGGCGCCAAGGAAGACGAGCAGGATCAGGACCGCCCGCCATCCGAGCAGCAGGCGGCCGGCCGCGCTCCACAGGCGGACGTCCGCCCGCGCCACGCCGCCCTCGGCTCGGAGAACATCGGCGAGGGCCCCCTCGCCGCTGCGAACGGGCAGGCTCATCTCGGGACTCCAAGCGCCTCGAGCGCGCGCTCGCGTAGCGCCACTACCTTTGGATCAGTGCGATGCCGTGGCCGCGCGAGCCTGACGCTCAGCTCCGCGACCGTCCGGCCGGGTCGCGGTGACATCACCACCACGCGGTCGGCGAGCATCACCGCCTCCTCGACGTCGTGGGTCACCAGCACCACCGTTCGCGGCTCGCTCGCCAGCAGGCTTGCGAGCCAGCCCTGCATCTCGAGCCGAGTGAGCGCGTCGAGCGCGGCGAACGGCTCGTCGAGCGCCAGCACCGGCTTGCCGGCGAGCATCGTCCGCAGGAACGCGACGCGCTGGCGCATCCCCCCGGACAGCTCCGCAGGGCGCGAGTGCTCGAACCCGGCGAGGCCGAACCGCTCGAGCCACGGTCGCGCCGCCTCGCGGGCGTCCGCTCGCGGCGTGCCGCAGGCCCGCAACGCGAGGGCGGCGTTGTCGGTCGCGTCCAGCCACGGCAGCAGTAGATCGCGCTGCGGCATCAACGCTGCGGGGTCCGCTTCGATTGTGCCCGCGTCGGGTAGCTGGAGGTCGCAGATCAGCTCGAGCAGGGTCGACTTGCCGCACCCGCTCGGCCCGACGACGGCGACGATCTCCCCCGGACCGGCGTGCAACGACATCCCCGCCAGCGCCGCGACTTCACCCCGGCGCGTGATGAACCGGCGGTCGACCGCCAGGACCCGCACGCCGCTCGGGCTCTGTTGGTCTCGACGCCCGTCGGGTGGGACCTCGAC
>Ga0302324_100010433_pt1 | contig 19241 bp, 14 predicted proteins | sample Palsa_T0_1_FD_201949 | JGI IMG/M metagenome (GOLD analysis project Ga0302324, IMG submission 201949) | Peat permafrost microbial communities from Stordalen Mire near Abisko, Sweden - Palsa_T0_1 | ecosystem: Environmental > Terrestrial > Soil > Palsa > Peat permafrost | place: Sweden: Abisko...
CCGAGTGGCGTGAATTTGGACAGTCCTCTGTCCGGTCAACGGGCACCTGCAATACCATGGGTACCGCCTCGACGATGACCTTGTTGGTCGAAGTTCTTGGGTTGACGCTGCCGGGCGCCAGTTCGATCCCGGCGGTCGACGCCGAGCATGGAAGAATGGCCTCGTCCGCCGGTCGCCGGATTGTCGAGATGGTCTGGGAAGACCTGACACCGCAGAGGATCGTGACGCCTGCTTCACTGAAGAATGCGATCATCACCGATATGGCCTTGTCCGGCTCGACTAATTCTTTCATCCATCTTATCGCCATGGCGCGGCGGCTGAACCTCGACCTTTCGCTCGATGACTTCGGAGCGGCCAGCGAGTCTGTCCCAGTCGTTTGCAATCTCATGCCGGCAGGCACCTATTTGATGGAGGACTTCCATTTTGCTGGCGGCCTACGTGGCCTACTGTTTGTGATCAAGGATTCTCTGGATACCGAGGCGATTGTCTGCACCGGACGCACTCTCGGCGAGGAAATCAAGGATGCCCGAGTTTGGAACAGCGACGTCATACGGCCGCTCGACAAGCCCATCTATCCTTCGGGAGCGTTGGTGGTCCTTAAAGGCTCTTTAGCGCCACGGGGCGGTATCTTGAAACGTTCAGCGGCGAGCGCGGATCTTTTGTCTCACACTGGCCCGGCGGTTGTTTTTCACAACTACGCCGATCTCAAGGCACGGATCGACGATCCAGACTTGCCGGTCACCGCGAAGAGCGTCCTGGTCTTGCAGGATGCGGGACCGATCGGCGCTCCCGGGATGCCCGAATGGGGAATGCTGCCGATCCCTCAAAAGTTACTGGCCCAAGGCGTGCGCGATATGGTGCGTATTTCGGATGCCCGGATGTCCGGAACGAGTTTCGGGACCTGCATCCTTCATCTATGCCCAGAGTCCCGGGTTGGGGGACCGCTGGCATTGGTGCGCGACGGTGACCTCATACGTCTGAATACGGAGGGGCGTTCTCTCGATCTTCTCGTCGAACCGGAAGAGCTTTCGGTTCGAAGAGCTGCCTGGCGCCCGCCGGCGCCGCACTACACCCGCGGCTACGGTGAACTGTTTTCACAGCACGTCACCCAGGCAGATGAGGGATGCGATTTCGATTTTCTGGCGCGCCCCGGCCCTACGCCCGATCCAACGGTTCACTAGCTTCCTTGGGACCCAGATGCAAAGCCGGGGGACGGAAACACAGCTAAAGGAAAGAAGGGCATTGAGTCGATTTACACCTGATTTCTCCGTAGGCCTAAGGTAGATATCTGCTCGGTGTAGAGCTAGTCCGAAGAAACATCGAGCACAATCGAGCCGACTCCATTATCTCGCGCATAGGTGCGATGCACCTCCTGAACGTCAGCCAGCGCAAATACCGCCTTGATGGGCACTCGGATACGGTCCTCTGCAAGCCAGCGGAAAAGCAACGCCAAGTCCCGAGCGAATTGTTTGGAACCCCGGTTTAAGCCGAAAAACGTTGTCCGCTTACCTGACCAGAAAACCAGATAGCGGGCGATTGCCGGGTGTCAGCGGTCACAACAAACAAACCAGCAATGGTCCTTATAAGCCAGGGCAGATCGTAGGGTTTCACAGGATGTTTCTTCCAAACATGCCCGTATCAAATATTTTCCACCGCCGGAAAAGGCCACTTGCAACGTCCGTCAAAGTCCTCTTGGATACTAGCGGACATGCTCGGATGTTGGTGGAATTGTTATTAGTTTAGTCTGTCAGGTTTACGTAAGTGCCTCATGATGAACCGCTTGGAGGCGAGGGGAGTCGAACCCCTGTCCTTAAGACCATTGTTCCAAACTTCTACATGCTTAGCCGATCTTTATATAGAGAGAGTTTAGCGGATCGGCACGCGCCGCTCACTCTTGTGTCCACGAAATAACTCTCGTCTTCCGGCGCGGTCACCCCGCCTTCTGACCAGCCTGCTGTCGTCGCGTCCAGCCTTAGCAGACATCCAGTCGGACACGTCACGGATCTTTAGGCCGCGAGAGCGAGATCGTTAGTCTCAGCAGTTATTTTTTTGACTCGATATTTTTACGAGGCCAACGAGTCGTCCTCGGCATGCCGCCTGGATCTCAAATCATAAGTCGAAACCAGTACGCCCCCATTTTCTTTGGGTCCGCCACTGTAGGCCGTTCCATGGCCGGAAGCAAATGGATCAAGAAGTGTCAGTTGCCAGTGCCAGTGTCAGTGGGGAGCTTCGCCTCGAATGGAGCACTGACACTTCCTTAGGCGCTGGCGCTTCTTCAGATCTCGAACGCCAGCGCGTGCTCGCCTCGGCTTTCGTCGAGCAGATCCTGCACGGTTTTCGAGCTGAACAATTCGCGAATCATTTCGCGTGCCTGTCGCATCAGTGGGCGCAACGGGCAACAGGAGGGGTCCGGGCACCCGCACGGGTCGCCCGGTCGTTCCAACGCGCACGGCAGCGGAGCGATCGGACCGTCCAGCAGCTCGACAATGTCCAGTACCACGATGTCCGATGGCTTTTTGCGGAGGGAATAGCCGCCGCCGACTCCTCGTTTGCTGGTCAGCAGCCCTTCATTTCGGAGGTTTAACAGAATCTGCTCGAGAAATTTTACCGGGATATTTCCGCGCTCAGACAATTCCTGGATCTGGTGAATCTTCTCTTTCTGATCCTTGGCGATGAGCAACAAGGCTCTGAGCGCATATTCCGCTCTCCTGGAAATCCGCATTCTGGTTTTACTAAACCCTAAAACCCCTGAAGTTTCTAGACTATTCAGCGGAAACGTCGGAAACGCCGGGAGAAAGGTGTCGGCGTTGAGGAGAAACGTGTCGGCGTGTCGGCGGACGGGCGTGTCGGCGTTGCTGAGATTCCGAGCTTTCTACATCAAGTCTGGCCGCGAAGAACGCCGACAATGCTCACACGCTGACACGTTTCTCCCGGCGTTTCCGCCTAGACCTGAAGACAAAAGGCGTGCAGCGTTCGTTATGCTCTATCCCCCCGTCCCAATCAGCTTTTTAGGCATCGGTCTGATGGGTAAACCGATGGCGATGAATCTCATCAAGAGCGGCTACCCGGTCACCGTCTGGAATCGGACTCCCAGCAAGGCCGCCGAACTCATGAGCGCGGGCGCCAGATTAGCCAAATCACCAGCCGACGCTGTGCGCCACGCTGAGGCTGTCGTGCTGATGCTGGAGAACGGCGAGGTGGTAACCGATTTACTCTTCACGCACGGTGTCGCGGCGGCGTGCCGGGACGGGGCGCTGGTGATCGACATGAGCTCCATCGCGCCTGCGATCGCGGAAGATCACGCCCGACTGCTGGAAAGGTCCGGGCTGCGTTACATCGATGCCCCGGTATCCGGCGGAACGGTTGGAGCGGAGAAGGCGACACTTGCGATCATGGCAGGGGGCGAAGAAGCGGACGTGCTGGACGCGATGCCGATTTTCAACGCAATGGGAAATGTGACGCATGTAGGCCCTCACGGACGGGGACAGATCTGTAAGCTGGTGAACCAGTGCATCGTCGCGGTCACGATCGGCGCAGTTGCGGAAGGTCTCACCCTGGCAAAAGTGGGCGGCGCCGATCCCGCGCAAGTTCGGAAAGCAATTATCGGCGGCTTCTGCGAAAGCCGAATCCTGGAGCTTCACGGCCAACGGATGATCGACCGGAATTTTGTTCCGGGCGGGCTGATAAAGAATCAGATTAAAGATCTAAAAGCTGCGCTCGAAGTCGCTGAAACGCTCGGGCTGCAACTGCCGCTCACCGATCGAGTTTGCGAGCTGTTCGTCGCTCTCGCAGAAGCTGGAAAAGAAGATCTGGATCACAGCGCTCTGATTCTTCAGATCGAGGCGATGAAGCTTTGATCATCTGGCTTTGGAAGATGCGCGTTTCCTTGAGTTTTCCGTCGCAACCCTTCGAAAAAGCTCTTCGTATTGATTTGCAATCTGTTCGAGGTCGAAACGTTCAACCATTTCCCAACTCTTTCGCCGCATGGCAAGGCGGAGATTAGCGTCGGAAAGGAGCGCCCACAATTTTTCTACCCATTCATCGGGAGCACCCAGCGAGAGTAGATATCCGTTGACCCCGGAAGTGACGCATTCGTGGAGCGTCGGAATATCAGAACCCACCAGGAGCAGCCCGAATTTCAGTGCTTCGAGCGCGGCAACGGAGAGCCCTTCCACGAATGACGGTAAGATAAAAATCTCGGCTGCGCTCAGTTTCTCTTCGACTGCCGGTCGATCGAGCCAGCCGTGGAAATGCACTCGCCGAGATAGATCGAAGTCCGCGAACGCGGTTTCAAGGGCGCCGCGCTCTGGTCCGTCTCCGACAATATCGAGTTCCCATGGAAGCTCTCGGAGTTTCGCGAGGATGGGTGGCAGGTAATGCAGGTTTTTTTGCGAGTTCAGCCGTCCGACAAAGATCAGACGCGGGACCGCAGTTGCGGGTTGAGGAACTGCTGGACGCCCTGAAAGCGATATCCCGTTTGGGATGATTATCGGCTCGCGCCCATACGCTTTTTGGCCTAGATCACCGACGAATTTGCTTACGGCGACCACCGCTGCGGCGTGTCGCCAGATAGGCCGGATCAGAGGGTTCAGCCAGCGAAACAGCGTGTCTGTTTGCTCGGGGATCGCGCCAGGAACGTCGCCAAGGTGAACCGTGATGACGTAGGGCAGTCGCCAGAGGCGGGCGCTTGCAAACGCTAGTGCTCCGGTCGGAACCGCAAAATGTGCATGGATCAGATCGGGCTCGAACTCGGCTAAATGCCGAAGCGTTGGGATTGCGCTGGAAATTATGTATCCGGCCATTTCTAGTTGGGTGCACTGATCAGCTCGCCGCCGAAAACCCCAGGTCCGATAGACATCCACATTTGCGGCTACCTCGTGAGCGGGCGTTTCCTTGAAGCGGATCGTCTGGACGCGCACCTGATGCCCTCGACGTGCCAACGCTTCTGCGATTGCCTGCGCGGCGCTTCCGCCTCCGCCGCCAACCGGCGGCCATTCGTAACAAAGTGTCACGATTCGCAGCGAGTGTTCCGGTCGCCGGGTTTGAATCGTCAAGTTTTCGTTTGGTGGCACGGGGAGGGGCGTTCGACGTTCGGCGTTCCAATTCCTTGCTATCGCAAAAGGATCAGCAGGCGAAACTCGAGCTCAATTGATTTATGCGCTAGATTTTGGATACTTGAAGCCGGAGACGTTCTCCGGGATCGGTCAACTTGGAAAAACTGCCGCAAAGTGTCTGGGAGGACTGATTTGTTACCTGAACAATTCAAGCTTTCGCGGCCGAAAATTCAAACAACGGGAAGATTTACCTCGCGAGCCTAAACCGCTTAAGCGCTTCCATTCAACGACCAAAGCGAACACTGAACGCCGAACGCTAGACGTCCCATCATGTGCGGTATCGCCGGATTTATCGGAGAAGGAGACAGCGATGTTCTGGATCGAATGATCGAAGTGCTCGCACATCGTGGTCCGGACGGAGAAGGGACGTGGATCGATCAGAGTTCCAACGTCTTTTTCGGGCATAGACGGTTGTCGATTCTCGATATCGCGGCCGGTTCGCAGCCGATGACCACCATGGACGAACAGCTGGTGGTCACGTTCAACGGTGAAATATACAATCACGGCGAACTACGCACGAAACTCGAAAACCGCGGGTACCGTTTTAAAACGGATCATTCTGATACGGAGGTTTTGCTTTACGGTTACCGTGAATGGGGACCTAGTCTGTTGGAAAAGCTAAACGGGATGTGGTCTTTTGCGATTTATGATCGGGAGAAAAGAGAAGTTTTCCTATCGCGTGACCGCTTTGGAAAAAAGCCGCTCTTTTACTATTCCGACGATCGCAGCTTTGCTTTTGCCTCCGAACTCACCGCGCTCCGTCTCCATCCCGCAGTTCCTGAAAATGTGGACTCGGAAGCTTTGCAGAAATTTTTCGCGTACGGTTTCATTCCCGCGCCGCGAACACTATTGCACCGCGTTAAGAAACTTCCGGCAGGTCACTGGATGAAAGTGCCCGTCAATACTCTTCGCTGCGAGGTGCAAAAGTACTGGGAGTTCGAGCTTGATCCCTTCGAGTCGGTCCCGAGAAATCCGGAACGCGCCTGGGGAGAGGAGCTAGTCCATCGACTCGATGAAGCCGTACGATGCCGGCTGCAGGCGGATGTCCCGGTGGGCGTGTTTCTGAGCGGAGGGATCGATTCAACCACCGTCGCGACCCTGGCCGCGAGGCATCATCCTTCGATCGAAACTTTCAGCATCGGTTTTGAAGAAAAATCATTCGATGAACGCGAGTTTGCGCGGCTCGGCGCCGAAACCGCACAGACGCGTCACCATGAGGAAGTCCTCTCGCCCGAACGTTATCTGAAATGGGCGCTCGAGACGGCTCGAAAACTTGACGAGGTGATGGGCGACAGCTCCATTCTGCCAACGGCGCTCGTTTCGAAGCTGGCTCGTCAACACGTGACAGTCGCACTCAGTGGGGATGGCAGTGACGAGCTGTTTGCGGGATACGATCCTTTCCGGGCCCTGAAGCCGGCAAGCCTTTACAGCGCTGTCGCGGCAGGAAAAGTCAATCGCGCCATTCGGTCCGTCGCCGAACGGCTGCCGGTTTCGCACGCCAATATGAGCCTCGATTTCAAGATGAAACGGATGCTCCGGGGGCTCAGCTATCCGAGGCAATATTGGCTCCCCGCATGGATGGGTCCGCTCGATCTTCAGGAAATCGCCCAACTTTTCGGTTCCAAACCGAATCCGGAAGAGCTCTATGCCGAAGCGATCGACGCCTGGAACCATCCCTCAGCAAATAACGACGTCGACCGCACGATTCAATTTTATGTTCGGCTTTATCTTCAGGATGACATTTTGGTGAAAACCGATCGCGCCAGCATGATGCACCGGCTTGAGGCGCGCTGTCCGTTCCTCGACATCAATGTCGTCGATTTTGCCCGCAGAATTCCTTCGAACTACAAACTCCGGGGCGGAGTCACGAAATATATTCTCAAGGAAGCGGTTCGGGGTCTAATCCCCGATCGAGTCATTGATCGCCCGAAAAAGGGATTTGGAATTCCGATCGGCAACTGGTTTAAAAACGGTGAGCTGAACCTGAACACCTCCGCCGGCCCGAAACAAATGGATTGGGCCTGGGTCAATCGCCGTTTGGCTGAGCACCGCGCAGGCAAACGGGACGATCGCGGAATGTTATGGTGCGCATGGTTGTTGCAGAACTCGCCGGTGCTTAATGTTTAACGTTCGGCGTGGGTGGTAGGCGAAACGTCCCGCTTTGCTTCCTGAATTCGCGGCCAAACCGAGCCGGTTCGCTTGCCACGTTTGCAGTTCGCACGGAAGCATCGCTCGATGAACAAAACGCTATGCGCCGTTTTGTTGCCTGATACCAGTTAGAAGATGACAGAATCAAATCATGAACTAGAACAGTTACGAGTGTTACCGATGTCCTGACCATAAGTGTTACCGATGTCCTGACTGCGCCCCCGAACCCCGAACCCCGAACCCCGAACGCTAAACGCAAAAAGAATTGACGAATCTATCCTCCTGCGCCCATCGTTTCGGTCCTGCTGACCGTGCGCGGCGACTGTTCGATGAAAAAGGCACTTATTACTGGAATCACAGGCCAGGACGGCTCGTACCTGGCGGACTTGCTATTGGCGAAAGGGTACGAGGTGCACGGTATTATCCGGCGAGCCAGTACATTTAATACGGCCCGGATCGATCATCTGTACCAGGATCCACATGTGCATGGGGTCCAGTTATTTCTGCACTACGGAGACTTGGCGGACTCAGTCAATCTGGTAAAACTGCTGTACGATCTCAAGCCGGATGAGATCTATCATCTTGGCGCGCAAAGCCATGTGCGGGTCAGCTTCGATATCCCGGAATACACCGCGGATGTCACCGGTGTGGGCACCATTCGTATCCTGGAAGCCATTCGCGAGACTGGGGTGAATACACGTTTTTACCAGGCCTCAAGCAGCGAAATGTACGGAAAAGTTCAGGAGGTGCCGCAGACTGAGAGGACCCCGTTTTGGCCGCGCAGTCCTTATGGCGTGGCCAAAGTGTTTGCGTACTGGGCGACCGTCAATTACCGCGAGAGTTACGGGATGCACGCCAGCAACGGCATCTTATTCAATCACGAAAGCCCGCGTCGCGGCGAAACGTTTGTGACCCGCAAAATTACGCGCGCCGTTGCTCGCATTAAATTGGGTTTGGATGAGTTCCTTTATCTAGGCAATCTGGATGCAAAACGGGATTGGGGTTATGCGCCGGAATACGTCGAAGGGATGTGGCGGATTCTGCAAGCCGACAACGCGGATGACTACGTTCTTGCGACAAACGAAACGCACACGGTCAAAGAATTTGTCGAAAAGGCGTTTGCCCACGTCGATCTGGATTGGAGAGAGTTCGTTCGGCACGATAAAAGGTATGAGCGTCCCGCGGAAGTCGATTTACTGATTGGCAACCCTGCCAGAGCGAAAAAGATCCTCGGCTGGGAGGCAAAAGTACGGTTCGAAGAACTGATCCAGATCATGGTGGATGCCGATCTCGCTCTCGCGAGAAGAGCCTCAGGAACAACTGACCCTTACCGCTTGTAGGGTGTGCGAAAAGCTATTTTTCGAGGGTTATCCTGCTAGGCTATCGGCTGACTCTATACTGATCTTCTTGCGGACTTGGCTCTGCTTTCGACTCTTGAGTTCCGGGAATCTCCTCAAGGTTTCGCGTTGACCGGATGCTATAAATTGCTTTGCCCTGCGATTCGTAAAAGGTCCGCATAATCATCTCTGCGAGGAGACCGAGCAGGATACACATCATCGCGATCATGAATGTGACCACGACGATGAGGGGCAACGGAGTCTCGATGAAGGAGGTTCCGCGGCTAATTTTCAGGCCGAGCATCCAAAGAAACGTGAAGAGGCTGATCGCGAGACTGAATATCCCGCAGCCGCCAAAGACGTACATCGGTTTTGCTGCGGCGCGATCAAGAAATTTCACGACGAGCAAGTCGAGAAGGACCTTTACGACGCGTTCCAGCCCATATTTTGAATTGCCGGTTCGGCGCGGGTGATGGTTCACGACAACTTCGCTGATCTTCGCGCCGTGCCAGGAAGCATAGATTGGCAGAAACCGGTGCATCTCTCCGTAGAGCCGAATCCCCTCGACGACATGCCGCTTGTAGGCCTTTAAGGAACAGCCAAAATCGTGAAGCGGAACACCGGACACGAGCGAAATCAGCTTATTGGCGAAAATGCTCGGAACATTACGCTGAATATAACTGTCTTGCCGGTCTTTGCGCCAGCCGGAAACCACATCGTACCCTTGGTTGAGCACCTCCAGCATCTTGGGAATATCCGCCGGATCATTCTGCCCATCGCCGTCCAACGGGATGATAACTTCGCCGCGGGCATGATCGAACCCGGCCATCATCGCTGCGGTCTGACCCATATTCCGCTTAAAATGGATCACCCGAACGCGTTGATCCTCTTCCGCGAGCTGATCCAGGGTCGTATCAGTTGAGTCGGTGCTGCCGTCGTCCACAAAAATCAGTTCCCAGGTGATACCGATTTGGGTGAGTTCGCGGCGAACACCCTGGCAGACGTCGATCAGAGCGTCAGCTTCATTGAAGACCGGTACAATGATCGAGATATCGATCACTTTTGCAGGCCCTGATGGCCGATTTTTGAAAAATTCTGCCACGTGCCTCTGATTCTCTACATTTTCGCAACTTTGCAATCTCTGATCGGGATCGGTTCGTTGTCAATCAGAACCGTTCGGGGTTCGGTCCAAACTGCAGGCCCCGAAGGGGCAGACCCAAAGGGCCGGGAAAGCATAGCCCAAGGTTTACACTGGTATGTGTTTGGCACGGTATTGGTACCTCCTGAATCGTCGTCGTTCTCGACTTCTGTGGATGCGGGAATCGCGCCGATTGCCAACGACGTTGAAAGATCGAGAACGAGAACGAACGACGACGGACGATTGGCGCTACACGGCGCTAAACAGATACAAACCCTGGGTTTCTGGCCCCGTCGAGCCGTATGACTGGTGACGATTTCATCCGCTACCGTCGTCCGCTTCGATGTCCGCTTGGATCATCATCCGGACGACCTCGGCCATTTTGAATTTTGGCTGCCAGCCCAGTTTTCCGGCTGCCTTGGAAGCGTCGCCCCGTCCGATCATGATTTCGGTCGGCCGGAATAGTGTCTGATCGGTGGTCGTATGTTCCCGCCAATCAAGGCCTACCGCCTCGAAAGCCGTGGCGACAAAATCTTGTAACTTCCGGGTTTCGCCCGTTGCAATGACAAAATCTTCCGGCGACTGCTGTTGGAGCATCCGATACATCGCTTCGACGTATTCGGGCGCCCAGCCCCAATCCCTCTGGATCTCAATGTTGCCCAGCTGAAGTTGCTTTTGCTTGCCTTTTGCGATCCGACAGGCAGACCGGACAATCTTCTGAGTAACGAATCGTTCGGGACGCAACGGCGATTCGTGATTAAACAAGATACCGGAACACGCAAAAATGTTGTAAGCCTCCCGGTAATTGGATACCTGCCAGAAGGCCGCGGCCTTGGCCACGGCATACGGACTGCGTGGTCTGAAAGCTGTCTCTTCGGTTGCAGGCCTTCCTCCCAAATCACCGAAACATTCACTCGAACTTGCGTTGTACAGCTTGATTGGTTTTCCGGTAAACCGGATAGCCTCCAACAAATTCAGCGTGCCAAGGTAAATGCTCTCCTGGGTTTCGACTGGCTGCTCGAACGATAGGGAGACGGAGGATTGCCCGGCTAGACTATAAATCTCGTCCGGTTGCACTTTGAAAAGGACCTGGAGGACGCTGCGGAAATCGTTGAGCGCGACGGACGCTAGCTGAACATCTTTCCGGATACCGAGCCGGTCCAGATTGCGAAAGGAGGACATTTGGGCGTCCCGGGAAGTGCCACAAACGTCGTACCCATTTTGCAACAGAAGTTTGGCCAGGTAAGCGCCGTCCTGCCCCGAAATACCGGTCACCAGCGCTTTCTTCATGGAGGGTACAGTGCTAGGGCGCCCAGCGCTCGGCCGCAAGTGTTAATTTCACCTGCTGCCGTCGAGCTGAAGGGGGACCGTTAGGCATCCATATCTCCACTGAAACGAGGTTTTGAAGGTAATTATCGGTCGATTGCGAGGAGTTTTTTATGGTATTTAAATTGCACAAAACGGTAACAAGAGGGTCGTCGGATGGAGATGGCAAACGTGCGCAACTCGACTCGGGGCCTGCCATTCGCGCGAAAATCATCGATTTTGCGGTTGCAAAATGAGTCATGGACCAGGCCGGACACCACCAGCGGCAATGCGCAGTTTACACGGAAGCATCGAGTCGTCTGCCGAATCTGGCGGCGGAAGACTGGTGTGATTGGACGGCACTTTGCGCCCTTTTTGGGGCTGTGGCTCTATTTCCGTTTCTGGCCATGCTGTTGTTTTGATAAAAGCCGGCGTGCATTTTGAACTGCTGGCTTTGCCTGTACGCATTGGCTTGATACGATGGGGGTTATGCGGGCGATCCAGGTAATTTGGGTTTTATCTTTCCTCTTGATTTTTCCGTGTGGTTATCTTTCCGGACTACACGCACAACCTCCCTCTTCGACTGACCCACTCACGCAGGCGCAAATCGAGAACCAGCGCGCGCAAGCGACGTATTATCAGCGCCAGGCGGACAAGCGAGGTTTCTGGCGGAATCTGCGCGAGTACGGCGGACCGATCGGCGCCGCAGTGGCGGCCGTCGTGGCGATTATCTTCTTTGGATTAAATTATCGTGCCACACTTCGAAGCCGGGCAGACGCGAAGTTTTACGAGGCGTTAACTCTGTTTGCGGACAAAAAGAATCCGGGTGTTCGATCGGGCGCCGCCGGTTTACTCGAACAAATGGCCTCCAACCGGAAGCGTTACTATCAGACTGCATTTGACCAGCTCTCTGTCGGGCTGGTTGGAGAACGGGAGGATGATGCGCGGAATGCGATCCGGACAGCGCTCGGCCGACTGGTGGAACTGGATCCCGCCAGCGCTCTTGCGAAGCTGGAGGCAATCAATCGGACATTGCGCGATGCACTGGCTGAATCCTTCTGCAGATTTTGCGTGGCGCGGGAAATGCCGATGATTGAAGAACTGTCCGACGCGGTCTGGGAGGAAGCGGGCGAGGTTACCTCGTACAATCGGGAGGCATTAACCGGGTTGTTGCAGCTATTGCCGAAGGATAACCTGTTAGCGGCTTTGACCGCAGCAACGAGGACCCACCATGCTATGGCGAAGTCGGACAATGACGATTATAGAGCCAAAACCCGAGTTGAACTGGGTGAAGCCGCAGAGCGTCTACGGTCAAACATCAAGTCGATCAGCGAAGTGCTTTTTGTGCTGGAAGGCAAGGGAAGCCAGAGCTCTTCCTCCGGTTCCGCTCCTCGCTTCAACGCGCCAAGAACTTTCTCGTTTGCTTTTCTGGTCGGCGGAAAATTTCGTGATTTACAAGAATCCAGAATCTCCCGATCTATTCTTCGTGAAGCCGATTTCACCGCCGCGAATCTGACGCGCGCTGTGCTTCTTGATTCAGATCTTTCCGGCGCAAACTTCAAAAGCGCGAAACTCTGCCAGGTCGAATGCAGCGGGACAAAGCTGGTCGGAGCTGTCCTGAAGGAGGCGGATTTGACCGGAGCGAGATTTCAGAATTCGGACTTGTCGGGTGCCGACCTCACAGGGGCCAAGTTTCGGAAAACGGAGATCGCGCTGTCCGCGTTCGAGCGTACCGAATGGTGGAAGGCTGATTTCAAGTGCCAGCGCGACCTGTTGAGGGCCGTCCACGCGAGGTACAAAAAAGACCTTCCGGACCTGGAGAGCCTCTACGTCCGCGGCGATATCCATCGGTCGGTGCTCGATTTCATAGGAAAGATCACCGAGGATCGCCTCTAGTGTCCTGGCTTGTATCGTGCGGCTAAAGTTTTTTCCAATTCTGCCGATGGGTACTATATGTCCCAAAACGGCCCTGGAAAGGTGACTCTCGGAGATCTTCGACCTCAAGGTCTTCTCGATCTTTATCGTCAAGGCACAACTTGGGTGGCGGCGATCCGCTTACGCGATGGCCGTTTGACGAACCTCCCGCTGGAGGAATCGGTTACGACGCGAAAGGCAGCCCTCCAATTCCTCAAGATTGAGTTGAGCAAGTTAGAGCTCAACCCGCTTCCGACTTAAAGCGCGGCTCCCGTCTGATCCAAAAATTCAAAAGAGAAAACTCACTTAAGCGAACTTTCTCTTTTGAATCTTTTCGTTTAGAGGCCCATATTTCGTGCACCGGGAACTATCCAGCCTGAAAACCGATACGTCGAAATTCTGGACTCTTAACAAGGCAATCGTACTCGTCCTGACACTGGGATTCGGTGTCGTCCTTGTCCAGGTCCGTTTTGATCATCGTTCGGTCGTGGGCGAGGATGCCTTCGCCTGGATACCGATCGTCTATTCCATCGTGATGATTATCGTGTCGGCTTTCGGGCTTCTGTTCTGGAGCCGGGGCGGCCGACAGGCGCTCCTGGTTGGATTCCTGCTCGCGGTCCTGGTCGGGCTGGCAGGGTTCTGGTTTCACACGAATGGGCGGTTGGTTCGTTCCGTACAGCACGAGTTCTCTGCATGGGTTCGTAAAATCCCGGATGAAGACAAGCCACCAGCGCTCGCGCCTCTTGCATTTGCCGGGTTCGGAATTTTAGGTGCGCTCGCGTGCGCCAGGCGTTTTCAGGCGCCGACTTCAGGTTAGTAGGATGTCGCAGATTCCAAGTCGATCGACGCGCGCCGTCGCCCATCACCGCCGGCAAAACAGATGCTATTTCGGGGACAGGATACCACGCTGAAGACGCAGAATATCGCAGCGGCATCGATTGCCTTGGGAATTTTCGCCTTGATTTTGCTGGCTGCCGCGGTTGCTGGCGAATACGTCGAACACCGCTACGTCCACGTCTTGGCGCCGGTACTTTTCCCCGAGAAAGGCCAAGGAATCGCGCTTCAAAGAATAGCGTTCGGTCAGTCCGATTTGCTGCCGTTTTACGGGAGTTCGGAGCTGGTGAAGCCCGCTGCGAACAAGGCAGCAAATTTTTTCCGGACTTACCCCACCGGATTTAATGTTTTCTCGGTAGGCAAGGCCGGAGCAGCTTCGTTGATCCTGTTGCAGAAGCTTGGCGCCGTCGGTTTCGATCTTCGTGGAAAAAAGGTGGCGATCTCGATTTCGCCGACATGGTTTTTTCACGACAACGCGCCTGTCACCTATTACGACGGGAATTTCTCTCTCCTCCAGGCAGGCGAACTGATCTACGGCCGACAATTGAGCTTTGACCTCAAACGCGATGTCGCGCGTCGAATGTTGGAATATCCAAAAACCCTCCAGAAGAGTCTCCTGCTGGCATTCACACTGAGGCAACTCGCGTCCGATTCGCCAATGAGCCGTGTGATCTATTACGGGATTCTTCCATTAGGACTTCTCGAAAACGGCGTTCTGCGGATGCAAGACCATTTCGAAATGCTCTTCTATATTACGAAAGAATGTTGGCAGTTGCACTCTCATGTGCGGCGTTCACCGCGGACCATCGACTGGGAGAGATTGATCGCGAATGCCGCGTCTCAAGTTCGAGAGCACGGTGACAAGGACTTGGAACCCATTGGACCCGAGCAGGGGGCCGACTTGTTCTTGGCGCACGAACAGAGCGCCCACGAGTGGATCGATTTTGAACTGTTGCTTCGCGGACTGAACGAACTAGGTGCGCGACCGTTGCTGCTCAGTATTCCGATCGACGGGCAGTACTTCGACCGGTTTGGAGTCGAGCGTCGCTTTCGCGACCTTTATTACAACAGAATTCGAAGACTCGCGGAGGCTCATGAAGTGCCGCTTGTCGACTTTGACGGGCACGATCTGGACGAAGATTTCCTCGCTGGGCATCACGATCATTTGACCGACAAAGGCTGGCTTTACTTCGACAAGGTGATTGACGATTTTTTTCATGATCGCCTCGTTCCGCAACCCACCACTTAGCCTCCGTCGCTCACAAATCCTTAGAGATTTTTGGGCGATGGAGGCTCATTCGCTATGCGCGCCGAGGCGACCTGAGAAAATGAGGAACCCAAAGCAAACCAGATTGGCCGTGACAAATATTGAGACGACGCGCCACACGGGGCCGGTACCCCACCATTGCCTTTTTTTGTTCCAGCGCAAGAACAAGTCATGCGCGGTAAACAGGCAGGCGTGATAGCAGCCGTAAATAATGTAATGCAGTGCGATCCCATGCCAGAGGCCCATCAGTCCGAATGAAAGAAAAAAGGCAACGTACGACCCGATCTGATCGTTCTTGAACCACTTGCCCTTGATCGCGGCAAGAAGAAATCGCATGTAAACATGGTCGCGAAACCAGAACGAGAGAGTGATGTGCCACCGATTCCAGAAATCGCGAATGTTGTGCGCCAGGAATGGGCGATCGAAGTTTTCCGGTGTGCAGATTCCGAACAGGCGGCTAAACGCGATCGCGAACGCGCTGTACCCGGCAAAGTCAAAAAACAAGTAGAGGCTGTAAGCATACATGTAGGACGCTATCTGGCTGAAAGATCCGCCGGTTGCTTGATCGACCCAAAACCGCTTGATCAAGGCCGCGAGAATGAATTTGTACAAAAACCCGCGGAATGTCCGCTCAAGCGCGACGTCGAGATCAATCAAAAAATGTTCACGTGAACGCTTAGATTTCCAGTCACCGTTGAACCGGCGATAGCGATCGATTGGGCCCGCCGAAATTGTGGGGAAGAAAAACAGGTAAGTGAAAAGTTCAGTGGCCGGCAACGATTTGATCAAGCCGTCTTGAATGCAGAACAACACGTCGAGGATACGAAATGTGATATACGATATTCCAAGGAAACCGAATTCGAAGCCCGGGAAAGTAAGCGGCAGAAATTTGGCGGCAGCGAGCGGTGCGAGCGCGAGGAGGAACGCTCCATAAAATTGCGGAATAGACTTCGATTGTAGGCGTGCTCGCAAAAACAAAATTGCGACTAGCCATTCAAACAGGGCGTAGCCGCCGACGATGAGGAGGTTTGGGACAGAGAAATAGGGGTTGACATGGAGTTGATCCCGGAATTGCGCGATGAGATACAGAATCGTGATGAAAAATGCCCACCGCCGTCCTGCGCGACCTGCGACCCCTAAAAGAACGGTCGGGATGACCGCGTAGAGCATGAGTCCGAAAAAGCTGAAATTCGCGAACGGAATCATGCGAGCGATGCAGCCAGCGTTGGTCGGTCGGTTTTACCATTCGCTGTAATCGGAAACGCATCGTAAAAGAGGAACTTTCTCGGCAACATGTAGACCGGCACACGTTCGGCGAGTTGTGCCCTGAGCCGGATGCCCAGTTCAAACTCGGTTTCCGGGCCTCTCTGCACAAGAACGACGAAAGCAGCGAGCGATTCGGCGACACCTTTTCTGAGCACCGGCAAAACCACGGCATCCGCGATGGTCGGAAGAGCGCGCAAGTTTTCTTCGAGGTCACCAAGCTCGATGCGGTGCCCATTGACCTTGACCTGCCCGTCGATTCGACCTTCGAAAAACAGGAAATCATCCTGTATTCGTCCCCGGTCGCCGGTGCGGTATGCGCGCAGACTGCCCAAACGGAAAAAAGAGGCATTCGCCAAACCGGGTTGACTGAGGTAACCGGGGCTGACGTTTGCTCCGGCAATAATGATCTCGCCGCGCTCGCCTGCGGCCACAGGTTGGGCATTCGCGTCGCCTACAAAAATTTTTGCGCCCGGCATTGGTGCTCCAATCGGCAGCGGTGAATACCGGGCGAGCACCTCGCGAGTCACCCGGACGGACGCGCAGGCGACTGTTGCTTCGGTCGGGCCATAGGTGTTCCAAACGTCTGCGTTCGGGAAACGCGCGAGGAGTTGCGAGGCTGTTTCGGGCGCAAGCGTTTCTCCACAGAACAGGAACCGGCGCAGCTGCGGTAGCATGGCCTGTACGAACCTGCGTTCGACTAAACACATCTGGGCGAATGTTGGCGTGGATACCCAAGCCGTGATTTCTGAGTGCCCGAGAGCGGAATAAAGTTTTTTCGGGTTGGCGATTTCCTCTTTTCCGATGCTGAACAATGTGCCTGCTGTTGCGAGGCTCAAATAAAGATCCATGACCGAAAGGTCGAACGAGAATGGAGCTTGATTTAGAAATGTTTCACCCGCTTCCGTCAACTGCTGTTCTTCCAACATCCATTCAAGAAATGTGGTCAGACATTGCAGCGTAATCACGACGCCCTTCGGCTCGCCGCTGCTGCCGGAGGTATAAATAATGTAAAACGGATCGTCGCGATCGAGTCGAATGGGCTTGACGGACGAACGCTCGCCGGAAAGCGCGGCAATTTGCGGAGGGGTCAGCGTTGCGATCGCCCCGGAATTTCGAACGATCCTATCGGCCCGGTGCCCTGGAATCGATACATCGATCGGAACGTACGGACGGCCCGATTTTACTGCCGCGAGGAATCCGACTAACATTTCGGGTTCTTTATGGCCGATGATGGCGACCGGCGACTTGTCGCCGGAATAACGCTCTGTGAAATGCGCTGCGAGCGCGTCGGATCTTTTCCCTAGCTCTCCGTAGGTCAGAGTTCGAACGTCGCTGATGTGAGCAATCTTATCCGGAAAGTTTCGCGCAGCTCGATCGATCGCGTCGATGATGTCCATCGATCAAAAACCTTGATAGATAAACGGCGGCGTCGAAAAACCGCTGCGACCGTACAAGACGAACAGTGCCGCAATGATCGCGAAGTAATACAGGACGAGCAACACGAACCGTAATTTCGGATGTTCGGACAATTTAGGCCAGCGCATGACGGCAGCAGGTCGGTCAAGTGCCAATCTTGGATTCGATATCGGCAGCAATCATTCGCGGAGTCGCCCAGCGTTCACGCTCGAACTCAGCTGGCGAAATATCGACCCCGAATTTCTGCGAAAATGCAGCCATCAGCTGGACGGTCTTCATCGAGTCGAGTATTTGCAAATCATAAAGAGGCAGATCCGGATTTTTCTGAACTTCGTCTGTTTCCGAGACGGATTTCAGGACTTCGATCACTCTGTCAAATGTACTCATGGCGCAGATTTAACGATATCGCGCGGGAATCCTCCGGCGCTTTTGATGGCGAGAATTTCGCGTTAGTTGGAGCGACGCGCGCCAAGGAGCAGGTCTCTCCAGAATTTGTTTACGATGTTCAGCGGATAATCCGGTGGCAGGCTAGCCCGAAGCTGAGCAACTTCAGCGTCGTCCGGGACATCGCCGCGCGCCTGCAGGTTCAACACTCTCCAGCCGAGATTCCCTTTTCCCAGAAACGCCACGATATCCACCGGTCCATAGGTCATTTCACCGTTCACTTCTTGTCCGCCGCCTTCAAAGAAAGCGTAGGGCCCGTCGATCTTGAGTACTGCAATAACGAACTTCGCGCCTCGGCGGGCATCTTCCTCGAATTGGCCGCCAAGATGTGCAACGCTTGCGCGAACAGCGTTTGCGATTGCGACGCGTTCGGGCGACCCGACAGCCGGCGTGTACGGCTCAGCAAACGAATTGGTGCAACTCGCAAAAAACAAGAGGGTCAGGAGTGCACGAATATTTCGGATCGTAAGGGGCATTGGGTTCACGACGGTAGGAGTGCCGGGATCGCTTGGCAACCAAACTTTCGTCCCGGACGAGTCGGGGAGTTGATCCGCCGCAGCCGCGCATGAGCTGCCGATCTTGAAGCGGCGGAAAAACGCACTTCTTGCTTTCCAACATACCTGCTATTTCGGGGACAGGACACTAGTGTCCTTGAATCCAAATTCAACTATGAGCAGAAAGCCGCGCCGCGTCCGTGTCCGATCCGGACAAGTCGAACTTGTTAAGCTCAATACCAAAGCGTTCGATTTGCGTGATACGTATCATTTGATCCTGACCCTGAGCTGGCCTGGGTTCGCCGGTGTTGTTTTCGGTATCTACCTCCTGATCAATGTTGCATTTGCTGCGTTGTACATGCTGAACCCACACGCCATCGCCGAGATGGCGCCCGGTTCGTTTTCCGATGCTTTCTTCTTTAGCGTGGAAACGCTGGCGACCGTCGGCTACGGCCATATGTATCCGGAAACCTTCTACGGACACCTGATCGCCATGCTCGAGATCATGGTTGGCATGTTTGGGCTGGCGGTGATCACCGGTTTGATTTTTGTGCGCTTTTCTCG
>Ga0302324_100010434_pt1 | contig 19239 bp, 13 predicted proteins | sample Palsa_T0_1_FD_201949 | JGI IMG/M metagenome (GOLD analysis project Ga0302324, IMG submission 201949) | Peat permafrost microbial communities from Stordalen Mire near Abisko, Sweden - Palsa_T0_1 | ecosystem: Environmental > Terrestrial > Soil > Palsa > Peat permafrost | place: Sweden: Abisko...
GGGAATGATCGCGTGCACAACGACGGCCACCGCCAAGGTTGTCGCCACCACCAAACCAATGGCGAGCATCCAAATCTGCCCGGCGTTGGCAAGCATGATGTCGGTCGGCGCGGTAATCGCTTCCCAGTACAGCAGCGGCGGCAGAAAAATCAACAGCACGAGATTCGGATCGAGCCGAATGGGCGGCAATCCGGGGATGAACCCGAGCACAAGACCACCCAGCACGAGTACCACCGGGTACGATACGTTAAAACGCCGGCCCAGCGCGACGAGCGGAATCGCGACGACCAACAGTCCGATCAAGAGCACGATCTGCGAATCGGGTAAATTCATCAGCTTCGCACGATCGCCGGCCGGGTGTTAGCTGCTCGTCAGGTCCGCGATGCGGCGCAAGCCTTCGCGAAATGCCGGCAGCGGCGCGACCCAACTCAGACGCAACCAGCCTTCGAGCGTTTCGCCGAATATCCGGCCGGGAATCGCGACGACGCCGCGGTGATCGACCAGTGTATGTGCCGCGGCGATCGAATCGCCGCCGTTCGGTAAACGAACGCAAGCGTAGAACGCACCATCGGGCTCGACGTACTGCAGACCGGAATCATCGAGCGCGCTCATGACGCCTTCGCGTTGTTTACGATACCACTGTGACTGTTCGGTCAGCGCACCGGGTTCGCTAAAAATCTCGTAGGCGACGCGTTGGCCGAACGCGCTGGCTGTCGCCGTCACCCACGAGTGCGTCAGGACGAGCGCATCGATTGCGGGCACGGGCGCCATTACCCAGCCGATCCGCATACCCGTCAACGCGTTCGATTTCGAGAGCGAATTTGCGACGATCGTATGCGGATAGAATTCGGCCACGTAGCCGGGACCGTCGATATAGGTGAGTTCGCGATAGATCTCGTCGTGGAGCACCCACACCGGCGGACCCGGGCGTTCGCCCAGCGCTTTGGCAAGTCGCTGCGCATCGGATCGGGTGAGGACGCGGCCGGTCGGATTTCCCGGCGAACCGATCGCGATCAAGCGCGTTTTCGGCCCGATGGCGGCAACGACCGCATCGATGTCGTAGCGATACAAATGCTCTTCGCGCATCTGCACGCGCCGTGTTGGGACACCCTCGAGCTGCGCCATTTTTACGTATGCGGGAAACGCCGGCTCGACGACGAGCAGCTCGTCGGTCGCCGGATCGAGCATCGTCTTGATCGTGATAAAAACGGCTTCTTGCGAGCCCGTCGTCAGGCACACGTTGCGTGCCTCGGACATGCCGGGATACGCGTAGTGCGCCGCGATCTTCTCGCGTGTTGCAGCGTCGCCGGCGTTGACCGTGTACTTCGTCCCGAACTCACTGGCCCAGCGCGTTGCCGCTTCCAAAAAACGCTGCTGCGGTAAAAGGGTCGGTTCGCCCAAGCCAAGGTCGATCGAGTCGGGCTTGCGCTTGGCGTGAAGCGCGCGAATGAGCGACGGCTCAATCGACAATAAGCGCGGGTTCATCACACCGACACGCCATACTTGCGTAGTGCCGCCGTCAGCGATGTCTTCGTATCGGTCGATTCCGAGCGCGTGCCGATGATGAGCGCACACGGCACGCCGAATTCGCCGGCCGGAAAATTTTTGGGAATGGTACCGGGAATGACGACGCTGCGCGGCAAGACGAAGCCTTTGACCGTCGTGGCATCGCTGCCGCGCACGTCGATGATCGGCGTCGAACCCGTCAACACGACGCCCGCGCCCAAGACGGCTTCGGTACCGATACGTACGCCCTCGACGACGATGCAGCGCGAGCCGATAAACGCGCCGTCTTCGACAATGACGGGTGCGGCTTGCGCCGGTTCGAGCACGCCGCCGATGCCGACACCGCCGGAGAGGTGGACGTTCTTGCCGATCTGCGCGCACGAGCCGACGGTTGCCCACGTATCGACCATCGTTCCGTCGTCGACGTATGCGCCGATATTGATGAAGCCCGGCATCAAGATCGCGCCATTACCGATGTACGAACCGTAGCGTGCGATGCCGCCGGGAACGCAGCGTGCGCCGAGTTTCTCAAAGTTTCGCTTCGTTGGCAACTTGTCGTAGTAGGAGGGCAGCAGCCCCCGCGCTTTTGGCGCGCTCCGCATAAACTTCGCCCCGTCGCTCGCGTCTCGGATGTCGACGCTGTCCAGGCGCTGAAAATACATCAGAATCGCGCGCTTGATCCAGGCGTGCGTCACCCACTCACCGTCGACCGGCTCGGCCACGCGCAGTTTGCCGCGGTCGAGCAGATCGATGACGGCGTCGATCACCTTGCCGGCTTTTTTTCGAATGCCCTCAGGCTGCTCGCCGAGCGCCGTGATCTGTTGCTCGAGTTCGCGTACGTCCATGCTGTTTGGCGCTTTCGTAAGCGAGCGTACGGCATCCCGTGAGCCGGATCGGGTACGAGAAGAATGGTGCCTTGCGAGGCGAACCCATCGCTTCCCCGATGCAGGAGTGACATGGCAAATACGGCAGCCGACGACAAACGTATCAACGCAATTCGCTTTCTCGCCGTCGACGCGGTCCAGAAAGCGAATTCCGGACACCCCGGCCTGCCGCTCGGCGCAGCGGCAATGGCGTACGCTCTCTGGACGCGGCACCTCAAGCACAACCCGAGCGATCCCAAGTGGTTCGACCGCGACCGTTTCGTGCTTAGCGCGGGCCACGGCTCGGCACTCCTGTACGCGCTCTTACACGTCAGCGGCTACGATTTGACGATGGACGACCTCAAGGCGTTCCGCCAGCTCGGCAGCCGGACGCCCGGGCATCCCGAGTATCACCATACGCCCGGGGTGGAAGTCACCACCGGGCCGCTCGGCCAGGGTCTCGCCAACGCCGTCGGCATGGCCATGGCCGAAGCCCATCTCGCTGCCGTCTACAACCGGGGGGACGCGCCGCTGATCGACCACTACACCTATGTGATCGCCGGCGACGGCGACCTCATGGAAGGCGTATCGGGCGAAGCCTCGTCACTGGCGGGTCATCTGCAGCTCGGCAAGCTGATCGTGCTCTACGACGACAACCAGGTCACCCTGGCCGGGCCGGCCGACGTCGCTTTTACCGAAGACGTGCGCGCCCGCTACGAAGCCTACGGCTGGCACTGCCAACTGGTCGACGCCGACCATGCCAACGACGTGGAATCGATCGACCGGGCGATCACCAATGCCAAGGCCGACACGATGCGGCCTTCGATGATTCTTGTCCGCACGACGATCGGATACGGATCGCCCAAGGCTGACACATTCGGTGCGCACGGCGAGCCGCTGGGAGCCGACAACGTCACCAAAACCAAAGAGGCGCTCGGGTGGCCCGTTGAGCCCGCGTTCCTCGTTCCCGACGATGTCTACGCCTATTTCAAGGATGTCGCGAAAAAAGGCGCCGATCTTCAAACCGGCTGGAATACCCGCTACGCCGCTTGGAAAAGCGCAAACGCGGACATGGCCGCACAATTCGAGCGCGCGCGCGACGGCAAATTGCCCGCTTCACTGCCCTGGCCCACGTTCACCGCAGAAAACGGTTCGGTCGCTTCGCGCGAAGCCGGCGGTACGGTGATGAACGCGATCGCCGCGGCGCTGCCCGAACTCGTCGGCGGTTCGGCCGATCTCGACCCGTCAACGAAAACCTATCTCAAAGGCTGCGGTGATTTTCAGCCGCAGTCGTACGCCGGGCGCAACATGCACTTCGGCGTGCGCGAACACGCGATGGGCGCAGCGATGAGTGGCCTTGCGCTACACGGCGGCCTCTTGCCGTTCGGTGCGACCTTCTTCAACTTCGTCGACTACCTCAAACCCGCGCTGCGGCTTGCAGCGCTCAATAAGATTCGCGAGATCTACGTGTTCACGCACGATTCGGTGTTCTTAGGCGAAGACGGTCCGACACATCAACCGATCGAGCAGCTTGCGATGCTGCGCGCGATTCCCAACGTGTCGGTCGTGCGTCCGGGCGACGCGCTCGAAACGCTCGAAGCGTGGAAGCTTGCGATCCAGCCGGCAACCGGACCGTGGGTGCTCGTTCTCTCGCGGCAAAAATTGCTGTTCCTGGGCGCGCGCGATGCAGCGGTCGGCCGTGGCGGCTACGTGTTGCGCGATACGCAAGGCACGCCCGACCTCATCTTGATTGCGACGGGATCGGAAGTCTCGCTGGCAGATGACGCAGCGAAACTGCTCACGGCAAAAGGCACCAAAACGCGCGTCGTGTCCCTGCCGTGTTGGGAACTTTTCGACGCGCAAGACCAAACGTATAAGGACAGTGTTCTTCCGCCGTCGGTCAAGGCGCGCGTCTCGATCGAAGCGGGCGCGACACTGGGCTGGTCGCGCTACGTCGGCGATCGCGGGATTGCGATCGGACTCGATCACTTCGGCACCTCGGCACCGGCCGCGGCAATTGCAAAAGAATACGGTTTCACGCCCGAGCACGTCGCGGACGTCGCATCGGGATTACTCGCACAAGTCTGAAAGGCAAAGAACGCATCATGGCTACGAAGATGCAGCAACTCGCGGATGTGGGCCAAAGCATTTGGCTCGATAACATCCGCCGCTCGATGTTCGCCTCGGGTGAACTGCGCCGCTTGATCGATCAAGGCTTGCGCGGCATGACCTCCAACCCGACGATCTTCGAAAAAGCGATTGGGCACGGCTCGGATTACGACGAGCAGTTGCGTACGCTCATCGGTAAAGGCTACGATCCGACGACGCTTTTCGAGCAGCTTGCCATCGCAGACATTCGCAGTTCTTGCGACGAGTTTCGTCCGCTCTTCGACAAAACCGGCGGCACCGACGGCTTCGTTTCGCTCGAAGTCTCGCCGACGCTTGCGCACGATACCAAGGGAACGATCGCGGCTGCGGCGCGGCTGTGGAAAGAAGTTGATCGCCCCAACGTCATGATCAAGATTCCGGGAACTCCCGAAGGTGTGCCCGCAATCCGAGCGTCGATCGCGGCCGGCATCAACATCAACGTCACGTTGATTTTCTCCGTCGATCGTTACGACGCGGCCGCCCAGGCGTACATCGACGGTATCAACGATCGCCTAGCGAAAAAGCTGCCGGTCGACCGTATCGCCTCGGTCAACAGTGTGTTCATCTCACGCATCGACACGGCGATCGACAAACTCCTCGATGCAAAAATCCGTAACGGCGAGACCTCGGTCAAAGATCTGCCCGGCAAAGCCGGCATCGCCAACGTCAAATTGATCTACCAACGCTATCTCAAACTGTTCCACGGTGACGCCTTCGCCAAAGCGCGCGCGGCCGGCGCGCGCGTCCAGCGTCCGCTGTGGGCATCGACCGGCACAAAGAATCCGGCGTATCCCGATTTGATGTACATCGAAAACATCGTCGGCAAGGAAACCGTCAACACGGTGCCGCCGCAAACGCTCGAAGCACTCGAAGATCACGCGAGCGTTCGCCCCGACTCCGTGCTCGAAAATGTTGACGGCGCAGCAAAAGTGGTGAGCGACCTTGCCAAAGTGCAAATCTCGCTTTACGACATCACGGAGCAACTTGTTGCCGAGGGTGTAAAATCGTTCTCCGATTCATTCACCGCGATGCTCGACGCGATCGTCGCGAAGCAAAAGACGCTCGCTGCGGGAACCAACGAGCACGTCGAGGTGGCCCTGGGAAAATATGAGGCCGACGCGACTGCGGCACTGCAAGGGCTCGTCAGCAGCGACTTCCTGACGAAACTCTGGAAGCACGATCCCGCACCGTGGTCGGCCGATCCCGTACATGTCGCCATCATCAAAGCGGCGCTCGGCTGGGTGGACATCGCCGAGCGCGTCAGCGCCAGCGCTCCGGAACTCATCGAGTTCGCGCAAATGGCGGCGAAACGGTTTACGCACGTCGTCGTGCTCGGTATGGGCGGCAGTTCGCTTGCGCCCGATATCTTGCGCGAAACGTTCGGCGCCCGGCCGGGCTTTCCGCGCCTGCACGTACTCGATTCGACCGACACGGTGCAGATCAAAGCGCTCGACGATCAACTCGATATTGCCAAGAGCGTCTTCATCGTAGCATCCAAATCCGGTACGACGACGGAACCGGACGCCTTCTTCCGTTACTTCTACGAGCGGGTGCAAAAGACGATCGGCGTGAGCAATGCGGGCGATCATTTCGTTGCGATCACCGATCCCGACACGAAACTTGCCGTCGAAGCCAAAGCGAACGGATTTCGCAAAATCTGGATCAACGACCCGAACATCGGCGGGCGCTATTCGGCGCTGTCGTATTTCGGCATGGTTCCGGCAGCTATGGCGGGCTACGACATCACGGCCATTCTCGATCGCGCAATCGGTGCAATGCACGCCAATTCTCCGTCGGTGAACGCAGCGTCGGCACCGGCACTACGTTTCGGCGCGGCAATCGGTGCACTGCAAAAGAAAGGTCGCGACAAACTCACGATCGTGACCCATCCCAAAATCCGCGCGTTTGGCGCGTGGGCCGAGCAGTTGATCGCCGAGTCGACCGGCAAATCCGGCACCGGCATCATTCCAATCGAAGGCGAGCCGCTCGGTGGCCCCGAGGTGTACGGCGACGACCGTGTCTTCGCGTATGTCGGGGCGGGGCTCGAAGGATCCGACGACGGCGACGAAGCCAAACTCGCTGCGCTCGAGGCGGCCGGACATCCGATCATTCGCCTGCGCATGAACGACACCTTAGATGTCGGTGAAATGTTCTACACCTGGGAAATTGCGACGGCGGCAGCGGGCTCGATCATCGGCATCGACGCCTTCGATCAGCCCAACGTGCAAGAGTCCAAAGACAACACGAAACGCCTCACCGCCGAGTTCACGCAGGCCGGCAAATTTACCGAGCCCGTCGCAGCCTTCAACACCGACGACACGTTGGTCATGCCGTTGTCGGGTTCCAAATCCGTCAAGGTCGGCAACAATCTCGAGACGGCCGTCGCAGCGATCGTTTCGCAGATCAAACCGGGCGACTACGTCGCGTTCAACGCGTACATCGCGATGGATTCAGCGCACCAGTCGGCCCTGCGCAGCATTCGGATGAAAGTTCGCGACGCGCTCAAGGTCGCGACGACGGTTGGCTTTGGACCACGCTTCCTGCATTCGACGGGCCAACTTCATAAAGGCGGACCCAACTCCGGTGTCTTTTTCCAAATCACGACGGATGCGCCGTTCGATATTGCAATTCCGGGGATGGTCAGCTTCAAAACACTGCAGCGCGCGCAAGCGCTCGGTGATTTCGAGTCGCTCGACAAACGCGACCGGCGCGGCATGCGCATTCAATTCTCGGGCGATCTCGCAAGCGGTTTAACGGCACTCGCCGCAGCCATCGACAACGCCGTCACAGCCAAAGCCTAGGGCGCAAGCCGCCTAGAAACGGAGCACTTCGTGCAACTTGGGATGATCGGACTTGGGCGCATGGGCGCGAACATGACCACGCGTCTGCTCCGTGGCGGAGACGGCGGCCAAAAACACGAGGTCGTCGTGTACGATCGCAGTGCCGATGCCGTGAAGACATCGGTTGGCGAGGGCGCGACGGGTGCCGCAAATCTCAAAGAGCTTGTCGGCAAACTCAAGGCGCCGCGCACGGTGTGGATCATGGTGCCGTCGGGCGCTGCAACCGAGTCGACGATCGATGAACTGCTGACCTTGCTCGAAGCCGGCGATTGTATCATCGACGGCGGCAACTCGAACTTTCGCGACTCCCAAGCGCGCAACAAAAAGTGCGCGCCGAAAAACGTGGCGTTTATCGATGCCGGTACGTCGGGCGGGGTCTGGGGCCTCGAGAACGGCTATTGCTTGATGGTTGGCGGCGACGAGGCCGCGGTCAAACGCGTCGAATCGATCTTCTTGACGCTCGCGCCGACGGACGGCTACGCATACGTCGGGCCTAGCGGCGCAGGCCACTTCTCCAAGATGGTCCATAACGGCATCGAATACGGCATGCTCGCGGCCTACGGCGAAGGCTTCGAGATTCTCGAAAAGTCCGAATTCAAGTACGATCTCCATCAGCTCTCCGAGCTATGGCTACATGGTTCGGTGGTTCGCTCGTGGCTGCTCGAACTTGCCGAGCGCGCGTTCCGCGAAGATCCGGAACTTGAGAAGATTCGCGGCTACGTCGATGATTCGGGCGAAGGCCGCTGGACCGTGCAAGCTGCGATCGACGAAAACGTTCCGGCGCCGGTCATCACGATGTCGCTGCTTTCGCGCTTTGTCTCCCGTCAGGACGAGTCGTTTAGCGCGAAGGTCATCGCCGCACTACGGAACCAGTTCGGCGGACACGCCGTCAAGGCGGAGACCAACGGTGCCCGATAACGCCGCGACGTTGACGAAGCCGGCGGACGGCAAAGCCGACGGCTTGGCCAACCCGCTGCGCGCCGGGATCGACACCAACCGCATCAAGGACCCGTGCAATATCGTGTTCTTTGGTGCGAGCGGCGATCTCATGAAGCGCATGCTCATGCCCGCGATGTACAATTTGCGTCTCGGGGACATCTTGCCGTCCGATTTCGGCATCGTCGGGTTCTCGCGTTCGGAATTTACCGACGATACGTTCCGCGACGAGATGAAAAAGTCGATCGACGAGTTTTCGCGTACGGGCCCCGCTAAAGACCCGATGTGGAGCGACTTCGCGAAGCGCCTTTCGTATATCAGCGGCGATTTCGACGACGTCAAGTGCTTTGCGAATCTCAAGAAGCATCTCGAGAATAACGACAAGGAACTCGGCACTGCCGCGAACCGTCTTTTCTATCTGTCGACGCCGCCGTCACTGTTTTCGCCGATCATCGACATGCTCGAACAATCGGGCCTCGGGCCCAAGGATAACGCCAAGGGCTGGACGCGCATCATCATCGAGAAGCCGTTCGGCACCGATCTTGCGTCGGCGCGCGCGCTGCAAACTGAAGTTGAAAAGGTCTTCAACGAAAAGCAAGTCTACCGGATCGATCACTACCTGGGCAAAGAGCCGGTCCAGGATATCATGGCGCTGCGCTTTGCCAACGTCATTTTCGAACCGCTCTGGAACCGCCGCTACGTCGACAGCATTCAGATTACCGCCGCCGAAACCGTCGGCGTCGAGCTGCGCGGCGGCTATTACGACAATGCGGGCGCGCTGCGCGACATGATCCAGAACCACGTTATCAACCTGTTGACGCTCGTCGCCATGGAGCCGCCGGCCCAAGCAAACTTCGAGTCGATTCGCGATGAGAAATTCAAGGTTCTCATGGCGATGCGACCGATCGACAAGCAGCGGGTGCTCATTGATACGGCGCGCGGACAGTACGGCCCGGGTACGATGGGCGGCCAGGCCGCGATTGGCTATCGCCAAGAACCGGACGTGCGGCCGCAATCGAATACTGATACGTACGCCGCGATCAAATTCTACATCGACAATTGGCGCTGGTCCGATGTCCCTTTCTACCTACGCTCCGGCAAGCGGCTCGCGCACAAGACGTCGGAGATCGCGGTGCGCTTCAAATCGATTCCGCATCGCCTGTTCGGCGAGGCCGGCGACACGCTCGACAACAACGAACTCGTCATGAAAATTCAGCCCGAAGAGGGCATCTCGCTGCGCTTCTCCGCTAAAGTTCCCGGACCAAAAATGCACATTCGTTCGGTGTCGATGGACTTCAACTATGGCACGGGCTTCGGCGTCGTCTCGCCGCCGGCGTACGAACGCCTGATCGGCGATGCAATGCGCGGCGACGCGACGCTGTTCACGCGCTGGGACGCCGTGGAAGCAGCGTGGCAAGCGGTCATGCCGGTGCTCGAGACATGGCAAGAAGTGCCGGACGAAACGTTCCCGAATTATGCGGCCGGCAGCCAGGGGCCGGCGTCCGCGGACCGCTTGATCCAAGCCGACGGGCGCGAGTGGAGGAAGATATGACCACCGAGCACGCAACCCCGTCCGATCTCGAAGCCATCCGTAAAGAACTCGCGCGCACGGTTTTGAGCGCGATGACGATGAACTTCATCGTGTGGATCGAGAACCCCGAACATCGCGACTGGATTCTCGATGCAGCCGACAAAGTGAGCGCGAAGCATCCATCGCGCGTGGTCATCCTCGAAGCGTGTTCGAAGGTCAAGGGCATGAGCCTGCAGCGCGCCACGCACGGCGACGATACGTCGGAAATGACCGTGCATGCGCAACGTGTCACCATCGGTTGTAACGCAGTCGCCCCGGATCAAGTGCGCGAGACGGTACACGCGCTGCTCGTTACGGGATTGCCGACCGTTTTGTGGTGGACGGGCAATCCGTTCGCGCGCCGGCCGACGTTCGACGCACTCGTCGCGAGCGCCGAGAGCCTCGTCGTCAACACGTCGGGTCTATCCGCCGATGAGTCGATGGTTCTCGAACTCGAAAAATTCATGGCGTCCCGGACGCCCGTTTCCGTACGCGACATCGCTTGGATGCGGCTGAGCTCGTGGCAAGACATGATCGCGCAATTCTTCGACAATGCCGCCGTAAGGGAAGAACTTTTTGCCATACGCCGTTTGCGGATCGTCGCCGGCTCCGACGCGGAAGCACTCTACCTCGGCGGCTGGCTCGGCAGCCGGCTTGGCTGGACGGCGTGCGGCCATGACGAGTTTTGCGACCGTCAAGATGTCCATATTCCGTTCGAGCACGTGCGAGACGGCGGTGCGCGGCGCGTACGGTCGATCGAAATCACGACGAAGAACTCGGTCTTCACGGCGAACGTTAGCGATGGCGATGAAAACGTCGTGATACTCAAAGCAACGGGGTCCGGCGCTCGCGGAGAACGCCTCGTTCAGTTGCAGTCGATGGACAATGCGTCGTTGATCGAGCGCGCCATTCTCGATTCGACCACCGACGAGGTCTTCGAAACGGCGCTGCGCATGGTGGGAACGCTGCTGGCCTAAGGCCAATCCGCGCACTATGGTCTCCAGCGACATCACGATCGTTCCGGATGCGGACGCGCTTGCAACGCACGCCGCCGATCACTTCATCGAACTCGCAAACGAAGCGGCAAAGCAGCGCGGTATCGTTCACGTTGCGCTCGCAGGCGGCTCGACGCCGCGCGCAATGAACGCATTGCTGGCAGCAGCGCCGCGGCGCGAGCGTGTTAACTGGACGGCGATTCGCTTCTTCTTCGGCGACGAACGCTGCGTGCCGCCCGATCATCCGGACTCCAATTACCGCATGACACGCGAAACGCTATTCGATCCGCTCGGGATCGACGCGTCTCACGTACATCGCGTTGCAGGCGAGGACGAACCGCAAACCGCGGCCTCCGCTTACGATGCGCTCCTGCAACGGGAAATGGGGACGCTGCCGGTCTTCGATATCGTCTATCTCGGGATGGGTCCCGACGGTCATACGGCATCGCTCTTCCCCGGTACGCTCGCACACCTCGATCTCACGCGTTGCTGCGTTGCAAACTTCGTTCCGAAATTCAACACCTATCGCATCACGGTCACACCGCGCGTCATTAACGCGGCGCGTCACGTCACGATTACCGCCGGCGGAGCCGAAAAAGCCGACTCACTTGCCGCCGTCCTCGAAGGCCCGCGTCTGCCCGACATCTATCCCGTCCAACTCGTCGCACCCACCAACGGCGAGTTACATTGGTACGTCGACGCGGACGCGGCTTCAAAACTCCGTTCGCGCTAGGACCTTGCCCGTCTTGAGGGAGTGTCAGGACGCGAAAAGACGGTTACCTTCGATCGGTCGTTGGTCGAGCACACGACGTAGATGCGATTGAGATCGCCCTCGATGTGGATGGGCCGGCCGGTCATCGAGTCAAGGACCGTTGCGCCGCTGTCCACATTGACGCCTCGCAGTTCACCGCTGTCGAAGCCGATATATGTTGTATTGCCGATTGTGGCAATTGTCGACACGGGCGTGGTCGATGGCGCTACGAGTTGCGCTAAAATATCGTGCGACCTCGGGCGTAAAGACCACACGCCATCAGGGCGCGAAACGTAAACGACACCACGATGAGGATCGCCCAGAAACGTGCCGATAGACGATATCAGCAGCGGGCGTTGACCTTTCGCGCTACTAAGGTGATATCGATAAAGACTTGATCCGAGTGCGGCGTACACATTGTCGCCATCGACTTTTACGCGCGGCCCTGAAAAGGGGACGTTTTTCTTCCAGAGCGCATAGTTCGTTTCGTAATCCGGCTCATAGTGGAACGTTGCTCGCGTGCTTGCATCTCCGAGGTGAGCCAATCGCACGCTGAATGTTAAAAACGAGTCCTCCGCCGGCGCAAACGGGAGCTCGTCTCCATCGAGCACGACAATGTCATCCCGCACAGCTAGAAGGTTGTACACTGCGGCGATCGCGCCAATTTGGCCACCTCCAACGCCGAGTCGGAGTACCTCCTGCTCACCGTTGATTACCGCGCCACCCGAAACACAGAGTTGCAATGCGTAGTTCCCGACCATACTCGGGGTCCACAAAGTGCATGTCTGTCGTATTTTCCACAGAACACGTCCAGACGCAGATATCTCGCCGTAGTTTGGTCCGTTAAACCTGGCATCACCGTCTATGCGTGCAGCGAGAAAATCATTTGCAGTCGGCCACACGGTTTGCGTGAACCGCATTGGTGGTCCCGGCGGGGTCTTAGCCGCGTTCGATGTCGAAAAAGTGTACGACCACAATCTCGCGCCGGTTGTGGCGGCGACGGCTTGAATGGACCCACTGGGACTGATAAACGCGAATTCTCTGTGGGCATACACGGGCGAGGCGCCCTTGCCGGCACACCATCGAAGCGTCCCATGCGCCTCGCCGTATGCGCATATTCGCCCCCCTCTGCTAAAGGCAACAAGCTCGTCCCCCCGGCTCAGAATATTTTTATCGAGCGGCGGAACATCTGCTGGAACGTCCAATTCGCCCGACCAAAGCGGCGTTCGAACGACTGAATGCGTCGTCGCCACCGCCGCGTGAACCTCCGGCAGGCGTACCGATTGCTCGCCTCTGGCAAGGCTACACGCGGGGAATGCCAGTGCAACCAATGCGGTGACCACGATGACGCGACGGTCGAGCGCGAGTACCCAACTCTGAAAGGTCCTCTCCATCACCATTTCGCTCCGGGGTCTAATAGATGTAGTTCGACGCGTGCCGTTCGCGGTAGCAACTGCCGTGCGCTTTGTACCGAAAGCGGAACGGCGGGCGAGTGCTGGCGAGCCGCGCCGCCGGCGCATAGGCGCCTGACTGGTCGGGCCGAGCGATCGGGGGCATCAACTCTCAGGAAGTTTGGAAACCTTACGTCGCAGACACTAACCATGCACCAATGTCCTCCAACCCTACGCGATTCGCGTTCACGGCAAGTTAGGATCACCATACACTTGCGACGGTTCTCCTGGCGCCCAAGACCAGACTGTAAAGCAATTTCCGCTCCCGTCGTCGCTGTAAGTCACGCTGTAGTTTGCGAGCGTTCCGTTGGAAATAAAAATGCTGTAGACATTCGTCCCAATTATCTCTCGCTCAGACGTGCCATCGCTCGTGATGCACGACTCAGGTCCCGCACCGTGGGAGATGCTCGCGACACAATAGCCATACGAATCAACACCACAAGGGGGTGGGGGTAGCGGCTCCATGAATGAACCCAACGGGCTGCGCTGCACGCTGGCAAACGGGTCGAAGCCAAGATCAATTCCTTGGAACGATTCATACGGCCCATATCCTGTGGGTCCAAAGCCCACTTCAGAAACAAAATCGTCCGGGTAGAACTGAGGTCCACCATAATAAATCTGCGGGTTTGGCGAAATAAGAAGCGTGCAAATCGTTGTGCCAGGGGCACAATCGCTCGCGAAGTTGCCAAAGCCGACTTGATTCCACTCGATGACATTGTTACCATTGTTGATATCGACGCCAAAATACGAACCGTCTAGGTCAAACGTGGTGGTCGAACTCTGACCAATTGATACAACGTCGCTCACGGAGCAATTCGCACAAGGCGTAAAGTTCCCCGCAAGGTCAGTTCCCGGGGCCGAGGTGTCTCCTGTCGAAGGATAAAACATCCATCCCGCATTGACAATTTGGAAGCTCTGCTGACTTATGTACAAGGTCTCCGGGCTCGCTCCAGATGGGGCTAATCCCGCTGCCGTAAACATCATGGTACCTGAATCGATAACACCATGAAAAAGCGCGAGCTGATTTCCAGCCATGTAGTGAGCTCCGGCATTGGTAAGCCCGACTCTTTGCGAAGACGTACTCAATTGCGCGTAGGGCTGGATGGAGTTATCACTATTATACTGGAAGCCGCCCTCTGCGAATCTTCCTAGATTCCCTCTGACCTCAAAATATAGGTAGCCCACATCACCAGGTCCTAAAGACGTAAAGCCAGGCGGAACCGTGATGAAAGCCCATCCGCCCGCAAAGCCGCATTGCGAGACGACTCTAACGTATGGCCCATTTGGGCTATTCGGAGGATTCGCCGGAGAGCAACTTGATGAGAAATCACTCACATGCCGAGTTGCCGACGATGATCGGATACTTTCCGTTAGCGAGCGTGCCGTCGTAGTCCCAGTCGTGGTGGGCGGAGGACCGGACGTTACCTTGATATATGGGAGTAGCGCGGGATTATTGCTCAGGAGCTTATTACCGGGCTTAAGGTATACGAAATCGCCGCGCAAGTTCGGCGGCATCATTTTCATCAATCTTCGCGCCAACATACGGTCTGCGCCAGTTATCGACGGATCGATGTAACGATCAAAATCCGCGTCTTTCAGGGTTTTCTTCTGCGCCGCTTCGAATACATTTGGGACATCTCTTGAGAAATTATTATTTATACGAAACGGCATCCTCTGCGAGACCTGCGGAGCCGTCGTTGTCGGCACCGTCTCTGCGCTTCGCGAAGAACACGCCGATATCGTGAGGAGACACAGAAATGCGCAGGCTGTGCGTTGAAGATTCATTGTTCACACCTCCGCCCAGAAAGCGGCAAAGCAATGACACGGCGCTTTGCAGCGGACTACGCGCGTCCGATCGGCGTCATCCGCATAATCCAACTGCGCACGATTTTTATTTAATTAATTATGCGCGAGCCCTCACCCATTGAGACGAAAACAAGGCATCCGAAGACGCCTCCCCTGGAATAGGAATCTCGACGGCGCCGTTCCGCGCCAAGCAAGCGAATTCCTTGGGCTAGCTACTGTATGAGGGCGGGCGTGTGAGCTTCAGCACAAGCGCGGCGGTATGCGTCGCTCATGCTTGCGTGCGAGCCTAGCTATACGGTGGAATGCGCGCCATCGGCTTGGATTGGGGCGTCGAAACATTCGCGAACATCGACATGAGAACGACAGTTTTCCGAGTATCGCGAATCCACGCTTCTTCGCCTCATTGATGGCTGCGCCGGAAAGCACGCAGCAAACCTGCGTGTAACCCAGCGATCGAAGAGACTCCTCAAGGCGCGCAACGTCGTGTCGGCGATTCGGCGCAAGGCGACTAATCGCCGAAGCAACCTCGTCCACCAACAATCGGCGTGGTTGGTCGCACCCGGTAGGCTCAGCACCACAAAATCGCTCTCAATCAAGAATATCACGCGTTCCGCCAAAGGAACGATTGATCACCTGCGCTTACGGCTTGGTTCTCTTCGCGCGACCATAATGCCGGGCGCGTTTAATCTCCTGTGGACGTTCGCCCGGACCGGCCGGGCGCCTCGCACGTCTGCGAACAACACGAAACTCTCGCCTGTAGGCACAGCGTCAGGTGAAGTAGTTCATGGCAACTCGTCGCCTTTATGCGGTAGCTTGCCCCTTCCCGCGCGGTCAAGGATATCAAGTGCCTTTTCAAGGTCACCGCGTGCCGCACGTTCGCGGAAATAACTTTCGGTCCGGAGTGCCGACAATTTTTCTGCCACAGCAACATTCACGAACTGATTCAGCGCCACTCCGTCGGATTCGGCGACCTTACGGACTTCTTCCAGCAGAGACGGCTGTAGCCGCAGCGCAAAATTGCTTTTTCTCATTTCTCTCCTTTTACACGCACAGCCCGTCCCAGCTGGCCTCGGCGGTCGCCTCGAGGCTCAGCGCGATTCTAGTGCGGCGGTAGGTTGGATTGCGTCGGCGACACGTTGCCGAGCGTGCCGGCGCCCAGTGCCGATGCGTCGATATTGTATGCAGAGAAGACGATACCGCCGACCCGGTTGAGTTCGACGACGGCCTTGTTGAGGTCGGTTTGCGCTTGCAGCTCGCGCCCGCGATCATCAGCGACCTGAAGTTGGCGCTGCAAAATCAAGAACGTCGTCGAGCTTCCCACCGAAAAGCGGCGTTGCTCGGCAAGCAATACGCGCTCTGCGGCGGTGCGTGCGTTGCCCGCGGCAACGAGGCGATACTGCGCCTCGCGTAGTTGCTGGATGGCGTTGACCGATTCACCGCGGATGCGCTGCAAGAGCGCAAGCTCCTGGACCGCGATTTGCTTGGCTTGTTCTTGTGCGATCCCATAGTCGGCTTTGGCCGTATGGTTGCCGATTGGAATTTGCAGTGTCAAGCCGATCGCATACGTCGGAAAACGGTTGTCCAGCAGGTTCGAGGTGGACTGACCGAACTTGCCGGTCTGATTTGCGGGTAAGGTTCCGAAGTTGCCGCTCAAGAGCGGAATCTGATTGGCCGGCGGTTGGCCGGCATTCGCACGTGCGATCAGGGCGTCGATAGCGGCGATCTCGCTGCCGAGGATGCCGAAGATCGGATTGGCATTGGGATCGGTCGGCAAGCCGGCAAAACCGTTGGTGGTGAAACCCAAGCCGAGATTGAGTTGCGGCTTGAGCTGATCTTTGGCGTAGGCGAGGTTCGTCTGCGCCGTGAGACGCGACGCGCGCAATTGCGCGATCTCCGGACGGTTGCGCAACGCCGAAATCAACAGGTTGTCGAGCGTCGGCTCCGCGGGCAAGGTCAGCACGGGCGAGGTCGGAACGAGATTGGAAAGCCATACCGGATCGCCCGGGTTTGACAAGATCAGCATCTTCAGTTGCGTCTGTAGGCGCTGTACGTTTGCAAGTGCGGAGAAAACATTGTCCTGAAAGACGTTGACTTGGGTGTTGGACTCAACGATGTCCACGGGGGCGACCGCGCCGCGCGCCGAGAGCCGCGCGTTGGACTGCGCCTGCGCTTGCGCTTGACGCAGCCCTTCTTCTTGGATGCCGACATCGCGCCAGGCGGCCACAAGATCCCAATAGGTGTTAGAAACGGTCGCGATCGTTTGCGATGCCGTAGCAAGTGCGATGTCGGCATTTATTTGCGCGTTCGCCGCAGCGAGCTGCACCGCGCGCGACGCGTCGGTTATTGAACGCCCGCGTAGCAACGGCTGCGTGATGTTAAAGGAAAGTGCGGTTTCGTAAAATGGATTGTAGCTGTTAATCGTCGAGTTCGACGTGATACGCGTCGCTGAAGCGCCGACGCTGTACTGCGCTCCACTCGATGTGATGCCGGATAGCGACGTGGTCGCGCCGGCGGTATCTTGCGTAATCGGTCCGCCGCCCGGTCCCGCCTCAAACGAGCTTACCGCCGCGCTCACGCTATGCTCGAATTGCGGCTGCAGCTGAAACTTCACATCGTACGCGCCTTGCGCCGCGACGATCTGATAGTTTGCAATGCGTTGATTCGATTGCGCCAGCGCAAGATCGGTATTCTTCTGCAGCGCCATCGCAATCGCGTCGTTAAGTGCAATACCCACGAACGGCTGCTGATTGATGCCCACGAGATCGCCGCTCGGTAAAGCACCACCGGTGGGCGCGGCATAACCCGGCGCAACATTCGGCACCGGCGGCAACACCGGCGGCACCGGTGGCGGCGGCAGCCCACCCGTGACGTTCGCGCCGCTCGGCATCGGAGACGGCATCGCCTGCGGGGTGGCCTGCGGCTGCGCAAACGCTGGAGCAACAAACGTCGCGACGAGCGCCAAGCTCAGCGCAAAAGAGAGAAATCGCGAATGCACAGAGCTTCCTACTTGCGGATCGAAGTTTCGGCGGACATGCCTGGGCGCAGCGGCGTGTCGGCCGGCACGTTCTTGGGCGGCGCGATACGAACCGCCAGGCGCTGGGTCACCTTCACGAAGTTTCCGGTTGCATTCTGCGCCGGAATGAGGCTGAACGTATTCTGCGATGCCGGCGCGATGGAGTCCACCGTGCCGACAAACGTCTTGCCCTTATATGCGTCGACCTTGATGTCGACCGGCGCGCCGATGCGAATACTGCCGAGTTGCGTTTCCTTGTAGTTCGCCGTGATATAGATGCCGGTTCTCGGCACGATGTTCATAAGCGATTGACCGGGCGCGACCGTCGTCCCGATTTCAATATTCTTTGCGCCGACGTAGCCATCGATCGGCGATCGAATCACCGTATCGTCGACTTGGTCCTGGGCGCTGCGCACCTGCGCCTGGAGCGCGGTGACCTGAGCCTGGGCCGCTGACGCCTGCGCTTGCGTGGCGGTAATGCGATACGGCGTGTCGGACTCGCTTAGCCGGCCTTGCGCCGTCGTGAGCTGTCCTTGCTGCGCACCGATGCCGGATTGTGCGGCGTTCGCCGTCGCTAGCGAAGCGGTGTAGCGTGCCTGCGCCTGCACGACGGCCGTTTGTGCGACGGTCACGTTGTCGAGCGCTGCTTGATAGGCAGATTGCGCTTGCGCTTGCGACGCGCGCGATGCATCCAGCGTTTGTTGCGCGAGGTCGCCTGTTTTAACGAGCGCCGCCGTGCGATTCAAGTCGGCGGTGGCACGCACCAGCGACTCGCGCGCGCCGGGCACGTTCGCTTGCGCGACGCGCAGTTGCGCCTGCGACTGCGCGATCGCCGAACGGGCGGCCGAGGATTGCTCTTGCGCTGCCGTATAGCTGGCGTCTGCGTTCGATATTTGCGCCTGGGCGGCGGCGATACCGCCCGTGTTCTGCTGATTCTGTGCTGACTGCTGCGCACTGGTCAAGGCGACATTCGATTGCGCGGCACGCGCTTGCGCCGCTTGCGCATCGCGGTTCGCCTGGGCTTGGCGAAGTTTTGTCGTCTCATCGGTATTGCTGAGACGAATAAGGATCTGGCCCTTGGTGACCGGCTGATCGGTGTCGACGAGAATCTGATCGACGCGTTCGGTAATCTTGCTCGTCACCGTTACCGTATCGGCATCAACTTTTGCATCGTCCGTCGTAATATGAGTCGTCGCATAAGCAAGGTAGCGGATGCCGAAAAAGAGCACCACCAGGACGACGATACCGATGCCGATCCAAAGCGCGAGCGGGCGGCGACGCGTCGCGGCGACCGTCGTTTCGGCGCCGCTCGGCGGTGCCGCGGCGCCGGCGCCGCGGCCATCGATCTCGATCTGGCGCG
>Ga0302324_100010435_pt1 | contig 19239 bp, 14 predicted proteins | sample Palsa_T0_1_FD_201949 | JGI IMG/M metagenome (GOLD analysis project Ga0302324, IMG submission 201949) | Peat permafrost microbial communities from Stordalen Mire near Abisko, Sweden - Palsa_T0_1 | ecosystem: Environmental > Terrestrial > Soil > Palsa > Peat permafrost | place: Sweden: Abisko...
GATCCGCAGGAGTGGCGGCGCGTTGTCGCCTTCCGCGGTGATTCCGTGAATCTGGAGGACGGTAACTTTGTCGGGCTGGAGATGTGACACCACGCGCACCTCGCCGGTCAGCGTATGGCTGCTGTCGACCGTCCAGTTGGCGAAATGCCGCAATTCCGAGCGGACATACTTCGTGTTCGGCGTGGTCCCTTTGTCCGCCGCGTCGAGGGCGAAACACATCTCCCGGCTTCCATTGAGGAAGAAATAACCCGAGGAATAATTGCGCAGATTTTTGATCTCGAGGGGTCCGGGCACCTGGAGTTTCCAGCCGTGCAGGTCAAAAGCCTCAGCGGGGGGGACCGCGTTCGCACCGAGCGCATGATACGCGATCGGGAGAATCAACACCGCTAGCACACGAAGCAACGCACTCACGCGGTCCGTATTATTTATCGGTCTTCGGTGCGTCGGTCTTCGGCGCGTCGGCGGCACTCGGCGCACTTTCGATCTTCGGCCCGTCGCCGATGTCCTCGGGCGTGGGCATGTGCATCTCCCGAATCCAGATGTTCCGGAAACGGATCGGATTGTTGTGGTCCTGAAGCTTGATCGGGCCTTTCTCCGGAATGACATGATACTGGGCGACGATCCGGTGCCCGGTCTCCCCGAGTGCGGCGGTGTGGTTTTGCGTGACCACACCGTTGTGCAGCACGGTGACAACGAGCGGTTTGAGCAGCTTGCCATCCTGGAACCGCGGGCCTTCACAAATGATGTCGTAAGTCTGCCATTTTCCGGGCGGCAGCGAGGCGTTGACCTGCGGGGGCATGTAGCCGTAGATCGCGGTGGCCTGGCCGTCGGGATAAGTCGGGTTGTCGTAGCTGTCGAGCACCTGGATTTCGTATCTCCCGAAGAGGAAGACGCCGCTATTGCCACGGCCCTGGCTATCGCCCACCGGGGGGGTGGGCTCCCGGAATTCGACGTGGAGTTGAAAGTCGGGCCCGAACTCGTCCCGCGTCGCCATGTAACCGCTCTTGGGGGTGACTTCCATATAGCCGTCTTGCACGATCCATTTCGGGTCGCTGCCGTCCTTGTCCATCTTCCATTTGGAAAGATCCGTGCCATCGAAGAGGACGGTCGCGTCACTCGGGGCGGTGCCGGCTTTGTCCTGCGTGCTGGGTTCTCCGGGCGTGACGATCGCAGGCTGCGGGCGCGTGCCGTCGTGCACATGCCAGGAGGTGCCGGGAATGAGCGGGGTGTCCTGGTACCCGATGGGATGTTTGGGGGCCTCATCCGCGAACAGAGGCGCGGCGAGAGCGAAGACGGCGATGGTGGTGAAGAGCGGGGTTTTCATGGTGGGTACTCGATTCGGGGTATGACGGATTAGATGTTCGAAGAAAAGGGCGGGGTGCAAGGGGAATCGGAAAGGGAGTTCGGAGTGCGGAATGCGGAATGGAAAATGGAAAACCGAAGATGAAAGAAGACGGGAGATCGGAGCGTTTTGCTCACAGGTGCGGTTTGGGCGGCTTGATGGGCGCGGCAAAGCTCGATGCGGCCCGCGCCTTGACCTTGCGCTTGTAGATCTTATCGCCAGCCGAAACGTAGAGGGTGTCGAAATCCGCGCCACCGAAGACGATATTGCTCAACTTGCCGTTGGGCGTGGGGATGATGCAATTGACGCGTCCCGCTTGATCGCAGACCTGAAGGCCCATGCGGGTCACGACATAAAGCCGCCCGGCGCTGTCGACTTCCATGCCATCCGCGCCGGAATCATCCGCGGTGTCGGGCACGTGGAGATGGTCGTAGCGCTGCTTGTCCTTCAACGTGCCGTCGGGCTGGATTTGGTAGCTGTAGACCCAGTGCGATTTGGTATCGTCGACATAGAGGATTGATTGATCGGGCGAAGCCGTGATCCCGTTACAAAACTTCAAGCCCTTGTCCACGACCGTCCTGGCGCCGTCGGGCTTGATCAGCCAGACATTGCTGCTGTGCCTGGCGCCGTCCCAGTCCGGTTCGGTAACGTAGACATTTCCATTGTGCAGGACGACGAGATCGTTTCCACGGAAGCCCTCGGCGATCACGGTCCCCTGCCCTTTTTCGTCGTAGGCAATGATCTGCTGCGCACCGCCGGCGCAGGCGTAAAGCCGGCCATCCGGGCCGACGGCCTGGCCGTCGCCGCGTTTTGAGTCGGCGATGAATTCCGTGACCGTTCCGTCGAGCGCAATCTTGTAGGTCTTCGAGTTCGGCACGTCGTTGAAGAAAACCTCGCCCTGCGCATTGCTGGCCATGCCCTCGGTGAACTTCCCACCTTCCCACACCACCTGCCAGCTCTCGCCGGGAATGAGGATTTCCTGGAGTTGAGGTGAGCCTTCACCAGCCTGGACGGGCGCGGGCCAACCCTTCCACAAAAAGCGCATGGCATCGGGAAAAACGGCCGTGCCTTGCCTGCCGTTGTGGCCGCCTTCGCCCCAGACGTGATCGTGCTCGTAACCGGCGAAGGCGAGCGAACGTTCGAGTTCCTGGTTCGCCATCCACCAATCGCCGCCATAGATATTCTGGTCGTGGCTGCCGTCCACCTGGAAGATGCGGAGCGGCTTGGGCTCATATTTGCGGACGAGCGTCGGGTACTCATTGGCGCCGCGCAGGCCGACCATGGTGCAGACGACAGTGAAGACGCGGGAAAAGGCGTCCGGACGCTCCCAAGCGGCGATGAACGCGCAGATCGCGCCGCTGCTGCTGCCGCCGATCGCGCGATCGTTGCCCTTCTTGCTCAGGATGATCTTGCGACCATCGCTCGTGGTCTTCTCCTCCACGGCGGGCAGCAATTCCTCGAGGACAAAGCGCGCGTAGGCGTCGCCCATGCCGTCGTATTCGTAACTGCGGTTGTAGCGGTCCAGCGCGCCGTTCTCATCGAGCGCCTTGACCACGCCGGGGGTGACGAAAACCCCGATGGTGACCGGCATGTCGCCTTTCGCGATCAGATTATCGAATACCGTGGGCGCATTCCACTGCACGCCATCCTGGTTGACGTAGACGCAGGCGGGTTTCGTGCCGTCGTACTGTTTCGGTACGTAAACGGTCACCTGGCGCGTGGTGCCGGGAAAGATCTTTGACTGCGCAAATTCGAACGGGAGCAAATCCCCCTTGGGCACGTGGTCGTGCGGTTTGGAATCTTCGCTGACCGGATAGTCAGGCTCGGCGGCCGACGACGCGGCAACGGCGACGAGGGTGGCGACGGAGAGGGCAAAAATGAGGAGGGCTTTCATGAATGAGCGGGAGATGGGGAAACGACCATTGACGAAATCATTCCGTACCCACCAGCTTAGATTGAATTCGTTGGTGGTTTGTGTCGTCGTAATCCGCAGACCGTGCCCGAGGTGTTGTCCATCCCGGACGACGAGCGGGCACGCCAACCAAAAAACCCTCAAACACATGAAGAGCCTCATACTGCTCGCCATCGCGGGCACCTCGGTGCTGCTAACCTCGTGCACGACGACCGTCGTGTACCGCCAACCGCCCCGGCCGTACCGGCAGGAAGTCGTCGTCGTTGGCGCCCCACCGCCGCCACCCGGAGTGGTGTTCCTGTACGATCACCATGGCCGCTACTACTGGGGGCGCCATCATCGCCGCGTCTACGTGGCCGTTTATTAATCGCGCTCGGTCACGGCGCCCCGGCGCTTGGCGCAGCGCTCGGACCGGGGTGCCGTGCACCTCCCTTTCTTGCCGATCGCTGCGTTCGCCGCCTGATGGACGAGGGTAGTTGCCGGCGCGAACCGCGGCCCACGACCTGCGCACCCCCTGGCAACCGAGGCTGGCACCGCAGTTGGTCGTTCCTGCCCAGTTCGAACCCGCGCATGTCTCTCCATCTGCCACCGAATCGGCACCGTCCACGCAACTCCCGGGTTTCCCGCCGAATGGCCGGGCCGGGCATCGGTTGAAAGTCTGCGAAGCGGTGAGCCGCCAGTTCGTTCATGGGAACCAGCGACCTGCCGCCGGGAGGAACCTGGCGGCACCCCGCAGAGGTGTTGGCAAAAAATCCCTGCGGCGTTTGCGTGCATCGGATACACTCTGCCGACACACTTCGCTCCCGTGAACTTGCTTCTCCGCTTTTTCGTTCCCTTCGTCCTCAGCGCCAGTGCGTTCGCTGCCGGCTACGACGATCTCATCGCGAAAGACAAGCCGATCGCCCACTGGAGTTCCAATCCGCAGGCCACCGAACCGCTATTGCGCGGCGGCGCCGAACTGGGCGAAGGGCCGCGCCCGCCAGCGTATCCGCAATTCATCGCGAGCAACCATGCGCTGGTGCTTCACCACCCCGGCGCGAGCCTGCGCATCGCAGATACCGACCGTCGGTTTGCCTTCAAGAAGGGCGAGAAGATCACGATGGAAGCGTGGGTGCAATGCGACGAACTCACCCACGGGCAAAATGCCTATATCGTTGGCAAAGGCCGGACGGGCCGCGAAGGACTGCCGCCGCACAACCAAAATTGGGGCCTGCGGTTGCGTGAGATGGACGGCACGGCGCGCCTGAGCTTCGTCTTCCGGGACGAGCGCGACGCCACGACCGCCAGCGAGGAATTCTGGCATCGCTGGACGACGACCACCGGGTTTCTGCCCGGCGAAGGCTGGCATCACGTCGCCGTCAGCTACCAATTTGGGGAGCCGCAAAGTGTGCAGGGATGGCTGGATGGCTTGCTCGTCACGGGCGAATGGGACATGGGCGGCGCCACGGAATTGGGACCGTGGTCCGACGACGACGAGGTTTGGATCGGCACATCGATGGGGGGCTCGGCGGCCGCGAGCTTCCGCGGGCGGCTCGATGAAATCGCGGTGTATCGCGCCCAGTTGACCGACGGGGCCATGAAGGCGCGGGTAGCGAACGTTGCGCCCAAGCCCGCCGTGGCGAAAGTACCGGTTCTGCGGGCCGAAGAACTTCCGCCGGGCCTGATCCGTGTCGAGGTTCTCGAACATGGAGTTAGTGAGGTCGACACCGCGGCCTCCGAATGGACGAGCAACGATTCCGAGACCTCGAAGAATGCGGCTGGCGCGGAGCCCTCGTGGCTGAATGTTCCCGCGACCCGGACCGATGCCTGGACCGAGCGGGCCTTCGCCCTCGCGGGCATCATTCCAAAATACTCGCCGCGGGGTGTCCGCCGCGACCGTTCGATCCCTTTCCTGGTGCGCATGGCCGGCACGGTTACGCTGCCAACCGGCGAACATCGCCTCCTCATCCGTGCCATGCGCGGGGGGCGGCTTTCGATCGACGGCAAAGCGATCGCCATCTCGGACTTTTTCCCAAAACCCACGGGACCGACGCGCGCGGCCGACGCCGAGGCCGTACCCGATCAAATGGCCATCCAGTTGGTCAAGGAAGTCGCCTTGCTTCCGCCCGGACATAGCGAGGCGATGGCCACCGTCCAGGGAGATGGCAAACCGCACGTGATCGTCTTTGAGACGTTCGTCGGCGGAAAGAACCTGCGCCCCGAATCTGGCCAGCCGAGCGTGAGTATCTCGACCAACGGTTCGCCGTTCCGCCTGCTGACCAACAACGGCCAGGACTTCGAATTCACCGACAATGGCTGGAAACAATACGCGCGTACTCAGCAGGCGCAGATCGACGATCTCGCCGCCCAGCGCCGCGCCAATGCCGACGAAATGGCCTATTGGCAGACCCGCCACGGGCTCGCCCGGTCGGAAATCGCCAAAAAACCGGCGATACCCATCCCCGAACTTCGATCTCCAATTTCCGAAAATCAAAACCCCATTGATCGGTTTATTGCCGCCAGGCTTGAAACAGCCAACGTCCAGCCTGCTGCACTCACGGACGATGCCTCTTTCCTGCGGCGCGTCACGCTGGACACGATCGGCCTGCTCCCCACGCCGGATGAACTCACGGCCTTCCTCGCCGGCGCTGACAAAGACAAGCGCGCGAAAGCCATCGATCGTCTCCTTGCCGACCCGCGCTGGGCCGACCAATGGATTCCCTACTGGCAGGACGTGCTCGCGGAAAATCCCGCCATCCTCAAGGCCACGCTGAACAACACCGGGCCGTTCCGCTTCTTCCTCCGCGATGCCCTCCGCGACAATTGGCCGATGGACCGCTTCGTTACCGCACTGGTGCTCATGGAAGGCAGCGAGCGAAGTGGCGGCAGTGCCGGTTTCGGCGTGGCCACCCAGAATGACCTGCCCATGGCGAACAAGGCGCAGATCGTTTCGTCGGCCTTCCTGGCGATGGATATGAAGTGCGCCCGCTGCCACGACGCGCCGAATCATCCGTTCGACCAGGCCGACCTTTTCTCGATGTCCGCGATGCTTCAGCGTTCTCCGGTCACGGTGCCCGGCTCGAGCCTCACGCAGGGACTGAACCCAAACAGCCGCGTCGTCGTCTCGCTCAAAGCCGGACAAAAGATCGATCCGCACTTTCCCTTTGCCGAACTCAAGACTGACCCATTGCCTGGCGTCCTGCGCAACCCGGAGGATACGCGCGAGCAACTGGCCGGGATCATCACCGACCCGCGCAACGAACGCTTTCCACAGGTCGTCGCCAACCGGCTATGGAAGCGCCTGCTCGGCTTCGGCATCGTCGATCCGGTCGACGATTGGGAAGACATCCGCCCCTCGCACAAGGATCTCCTTGCCTGGCTCGGGCGCGAACTCATCACGCACGATTTCGACCTCAAGCATATCACCCGGCTGATCCTCAATTCCCAGACCTATCAGCGTGTGGTCACCGACGCCGGTTCGCACTTGGCAAAATCGGACGATCGTCTTTTTGCGTCGCCCGCGCGCCGCCGCCTCACCGCCGAGCAAATCGTCGACTCGCTCTTCCAGGTGGCGGGCAAGGAATTCGACTGCGAGGAGCTGAACTTCGACCTCGATGGACGACGCCCGCTCAAGGATTTCCTGAATGCCGGAAAACCGCGCCGCGCCTGGGAGTTTGTGGGCCTGAGCAATGAGCGCGACCGCCCCGCCCTGGCCAAGCCCGCCGCGCAAACGGTGACCGATGTGCTGCTCAATTTCGGGTGGCGCGACTCGCGGGCGGAACCGAGGAGCACACGGGAAGAAGCGCCCAATGTGCTCCAGCCTGGGATCATCGCCAACGGCATGCTGGGCACGCGCATCACGCGCCTGAGCGACGACAGCGCCTTCACCGCACTGGCGCTACGCGACCAGCCGCTCGACAACCTCGTTACGGAGCTCTTCCAGCGCGTCCTCAGCCGCGCACCGAGCGAAAAGGAGCGGGCCGCCTTCATCGGCGCCCTCAGTCCGGGTTACACGGACCGGCTCCTCGCAGTCCCGAGCGGTGATCTGCCTAAGAAATCGCGCGTGACCAAAGTCGCGATGTGGAGCAATCACCTGAATCCCGAAGCCACGAATGTGGTCTATGAAATGGAGAAACTCGTGCGCGCTGGTGATCCACCCACGCCACGGCTCGCCGCCCCATGGCGGGAGCGCATGGAGGATGCCGTTTGGGCGCTGATACTTTCACCGGAGTTCATTTACGTCCCATGATGGCCGAGTCAGCCCTACGCCTGGTAGCGGACTGCAACGCTGCGGAGAAGAAAAGGGGCGCGCGTCGCGCTCCCTTCGACTTAAACATCAACTTAAAATTATGATTTCGAATTCTTTGACACGCCGCGATTTTCTGGCCCGCGCTTCGCTCGCCGCCGGGGCGTTGGCCCTGCCGCGCATCGGCGGCGCCGCACCGTCTGTCCCTCCCGGCAAGGCCGAGCATTGCGTGTTTATCTGGCTCGGAGGCGGCATGTCACAGATCGATACCTTTGACGCGAAGCCGACTCGCGGGGATGGCAAGAAAAAGGCCGGCTGCTATTACGACATTATCGACACGGCGATCCCGGAGGCGAAGTTCAGCGAGCACCTGCCGGAGTTGGCGAAGATGGCGGATCGACTGATCCCGATCCGAACGGTCAATCACAATGTCATCGACGAGCACGGCGCCGCGACCAATCGCATGCACACCGGGCGGCTCCCGAGCGGAAGTGTCGTCTATCCGTCCATTGGCTCGATCGTGGCGCATGAGCGACACTCCGCCGCGGAAGGCGTGCCCGCGTATGTCGTGATGGGTTACCCGAGCGCGACGCGCGGCCCCGGCTTCCTCGGCCCGAAGTCCGGATACGTTTATCTCACCGACACGGCGAGCGGCCCTGCCGGCTTGAGCCGGGCGCGCGATATCGACGACGCCCGCGCCGCGCGGCGCCAGGAACTGCTCGGCGTGGTTCGCGAAGACTATCTCGGACGGATCAGCGACGCGGCGCCGCACGAATACGACGAAGCCATCGCCGAGGGCTTCCGCCTCCAGAGCGGCGATTTCATGAAAGCTTTCGACCTCGCCGAAGAGCCCGATGCCCTGCGCGCCGCCTACGGCGATGAATTTGGCCAGCGCTGCCTGCTCGCGCGCCGCCTCATTCAGCGCGGTGTGCGGTTCACGGAAGTCGGATTTAACCTCAACTTCGTGAATGGCGCCGGCTGGGACTCGCACAATGCCGCCCAGCGCGAACTGCATGTCCTCATCCGCGGGCTTGACCACGTCGTGGCCACGCTCATCACCGATCTCGAAGCCAATAAACTCCTCGACAAGACCCTCATCGTCATCGCCACCGAGTTTGGCCGCCCGGCGAATTTCGACAGCGGTGGCGGGCGCGGCCATCACGGCAAATGCTTCACGACGGTTCTGGCCGGAGGCGGACTCCGCACCGGCCAGTGCATCGGCGCCACCGACGATCTCGCCATGACCGTCGCCGCCGATCCCGTAAGCGTTCCCGATCTGTTCGCCACCATCCTCGCCACCATGGGCATCAATCCCAACAAGAGCATCATGGATGGCGAACGCCCCATACCGGTCACAGACAAGGGCACGCCGATTGCGAAGGTCTTCGCGTAAGCGAACCGTCGAGACGATCAGTCCCGCCGCCAGCTCTTCCGCATCCGCACCACCGGGAGCGTCAGACCGTTCCCGAGCGGCGCTTCGTACCTTTCCAGAACGGCGTATCCGAAGGCGGCGTAAAGCGGCTCGCCCGCTAAAGTTGCGACCAACGCCGCGTCGCGAAAGCCCGCCGTCCGGATCGCCGCTTCGCACGTCTCAAGAATCAAACGCCCCACGCCGCGGCGCACCCAATCGGGATGCACAAAAAACGCCCGAATGCGGGCGGGATCCCTGGCCGCGTCCAGCAGCGAATCCTGTTCCGTCCGACGCTGATCACCCCCGAAAACCGCCTGCCGCCGGCTCCATCCGCCGCAGCCAACCAACTTCCCAGCTTCTTCGACGACAAAATAAGTGCCGTCTCCGATGAGCTGCCGGTCTACGCCAAAAACCGGTCCCAACGCCGCCTCGATCTGCGCCGAAGAGTACGCGGAATTCAACAATCTGCGCGCGGAGAGCGGGATCAACTGCTCCAAGGCCGGGATCTCGGCATCACCAGCAAGGCGGATGGAAAAATGAGCCGTCACGGAAAGAGAAAGCTCTATCGCCAGCGAGTCGTGGCGGCAAGTGAACCGAGTGCTCGGTAGTGCCCTAATTTGAATGTTCCACACGGGCGTGGCGCGAGCGCATGAAATAAACAGCGGCAGCGGTGACGGCGATTATCGCCGCATCGATTGGGACGAATATGCGAACCGCTGCCACTTTGGTTGCGCCGGGGAACGGCGAGCCGTGGAACACCCCGTAAACAGCACCGAAATTGGTCGTGTGTACCGATGCCCAGATGGTGGGCGTCCAAAGCCAACTTGCGATGAGAAGAGCGCTTCCCGTCCCAATCGCGATCATTTGGCGGTGGTTCATTCCAGCCGGAATAGCGGATTCGATCTCTGGCAGCAAGCCTGGGGAACTTGCAGCCCACCTGTGGAACAATTTCAAATTAGGGCACTACCGAGTGCTCCGCGAGCCCCGAGCCGTCGGGGACGCCGGTTGTTGGGACAGGCGCAAACTTGCGCAACGGCACTTGCCATAACGGGTTTCATGGATCATCGGGAATGCTGCCACGCATGTCACCACCTTCCCAAAGGTTCCGAATCCCGCTGCGCGTCCAGGGCATTTTCTTCAACAGCCTGCCCCTGATCGCCGTCCTGCTCTCGGCTGGCTTTGCCTTCTTCAGCAATCAACGCCGCGAGCGCACCGAGATGTCGCTGAACCGGCATTTCGAAATGGTCGACAACCTGGTGGGCATCGACAATGTCCTGTTGAGCGCCTCAGCGGGCATCCGCGGTAACCTGCTCACCCACGATCCCTCATTCCTCGAGTCCTATACGCAGGCGCGCGACCTCGTCCCGCAGAAGCTCGCCCGCGTGCGCACCCTCATGGAGACCATCCCCAAGGAAAACCGCCGCGCGGAAAAGCTGGCACAACTGGACGCCATCCAGAGCAAAGTAAATACGGCGATGAACTCCCTGGCAGACCTGTCCAACACCGCGGCGAGGTCACCCGATGGTGTGACGCCATCCAGCGACGAAATCAGCGCCCGAATTCTGCGCAACGAACCCGCGCTCGCAGACGCAGGGAAGCAATTGAACGACTTGCGTGGCGACGAGCAGCGCCTTCTCTCCAAGCGTATCGACGAAACCCGGGTTGCGCGGCAGCGCGATTATCTGCTCATTTTCCTCTCCGTGCTGGTCGGCCTCGTGAGCCGGGCGGTGGCGCTTTATTTTTTTCACCGCCGCGTCATCCGCCGCGTCCGCCTGCTCACGGAAAACGTGCGCAGCATGCGCGACGGCGCGACGCTCGTCCACGAGCCCTCCGGCCACACCGACGAGATCGGCGAACTCGAACGCGAACTGGCCCGCGTGAGCGAATTCCTCGCGGAACGGCGGATCGGCTCGTAGCGCGGCTTTCCGTTCGGGAGCGCTCGGACTTGGGTCGCTTCCACCGCCGTGAAGTTCCGAGCCGATCTTCTTCCGGTGCCGGCACCCTTGCGGTGCTCATGGTCTGCGGCGATGCCTGCCGACGCCCTCGACGGTTGGAAAACCGCCGCTCCTTGACCTTCGCTTTCGGCTCGGCCCGCTATTTCGGCGGTGGGCCGTAGAACTCTGCGTGCAGTGCGCGCAAGCGCGCCAGTTCGTCGATCGGCTTGGGACTGTCCTCGACGCGCAGGTCCATGTAGCGGTCGTTATCGCCGCCGGGGCCGGCACCGGCGAGCACGACGAGCAGGGCGGCGCTTTGTTGTCCGCGACGGTCGCCGCCGGCGGCCTGACCCGCTTGCAAGGCCGCCAGAAGCCAGTCGGCGAGTTCGCTCCCTTCTTTCTTTTGCGCCTCCTCGTAGGCGTCCGCCATGGCGGTCAGGACTTTTTCCCCGGCCAGCAGATTTCCCTGCACGGTGTAGTTTTTGCCTTCGCGATGGCCGGCAAATTCCAGGCACTCGGCGCCGGTATGCGCGGCGGTGCGGCCTTTGGCATCGATCATGCCGACCTGCCGCTCCGCCCTGAATGGATCATCCGCGAGCAGTGTGTCCAAGGCTTCGCGCGGTGATTTGCCGGATTCCATGAGGCGCAGACCATCTGGCCCGAAGCTCATTTTGCCACGCGCCTGCGTGGCCACGGCGCCGACGCCCGCCCTGGCCCACGGAACCACGCTACCGACGCCAAAGTATTTGCTCTCGACGGCAACCCCGAGTTCGCCCGTGGCGGGATCGAACGCAACGATGGAAAACGTGTGGACCATCGGATCGGCGGCGCACGTGGCCACGGTCAGCGCGGTGGAAAGGAGAAGGAGGATGGAGCGGCGCATCGGACAGCTACGCTGCAACATCCAATATCCAACCCATTCGGCAAGCTCAGGGCAGGAATCCAACGCCGACTGGCGAAGTGCCTGGTCCTCAGCTCCTGGTTCCCGGTCAGCGCCCCACTCCGGAAGACGAAAGTCGAGTCTTCGAGAGGCCCAGGGTCTGCAGTCGCGGCAGGGGCAAACCGAAGCCCGAAGCAGCAGCTTCGGCTAGTCGTCGTCCTTCGCGTCCGGGTGAAACCATTTCCACGGGAAAGCTTCCCCCGGCCGCTGCACCTCCCAGACGGCGCGGGCGACGACGACCGGGTTCGCACGATCGACGTTTGACCAGTCGAGCCGGGCGCAGGCCTGGGCGAGGTGCTTGCGCTCGCCGCGCAACGACGAGAGCGGCGGATTTAACTCGTCGAGCGGAGTGCGATTGGGGAGATGGCTGAAGGGCGTGATGTCCGGCTGATCGACAAAGCACGCCGTCATCGGCGTGGCGGTCCGATCGAAACGGTTCATCGCCGGCAGCCCCAGAACCAGTTCCATCGTCCGGAGCAGCGAAGTGTGATTGTACACTTCCCTCACGACGGCGCCCCGCCGCGTGTAGGGCGAAATGCAGAAGGCCATCGTCCGGTGGCCGTCCACGTGATCCATTCCGAGTTGGGAGTCGTCTTCGATCACGAGGATCAAGGTCTCTTTCCAGAATCGCGAATGGCTCAAGCCTTCAACGATGCGCCCCAGCGCCAGATCGTTGTCGGCGACGGCAGCCCGCGGTGTCGGATAGTTTGGCTTGGTGCCGGTGGTATGGTCGTTGGGCAGGAGTAGGATGCTCAAGGCCGGCATTTCGCCGGAGGCCTCAAATCCCTTGAGATCCGCCAGGTACTGATCGGCCCGCCATTGATCGGAGACGACCGTCGGGAAACCGATGTAGTGCGGATGGAGGTACGGCTTGAGGGCCGCGTTTTCCGTGTTCGCCGTGATGGAAAACCTTGAACCGCCGGCGTTATAGTCCTCCCACAATTGTTTCCAGGCCGGCGTCTTCCCGGTGGCGCTGTCGATCACCCGCGGCTTGTTGACGAACTCGCCATACACGCGCAGGGATTTGCCGGCCTTGACGGCGGAATTCCAAAGAAAACCCTCCGGCGAATAGGCCAGCGGGTCTCCTCCGTCATAAGGGTAGCTGCGGGAATGGGCGGAGAAGTTTTGCTCCATGTACCCATTGGCCACGCCGGAAACCGTCCACTGATGTCCATCGGCGGAATTGGTGCCGCTGGTGTAAGTATTGTCCAGCAGGACCCATTGCCGAGCCAGGGCGTGCTGATTCGGACTCACGTCTTCGCCGAAGAGACAAAGATTGGGATCACCATTACCCTCGCGCATGTCGCCCAGGGTGCTGTCGTAGGTGTGATTTTCCTTGATGATAAAGACGACGTGACGGAACAGCGACGGCTCGCCCGAACGCTCCGGGATCGGGGCAGGCGGGACACCCGGCCGCGGCGGCAACTCGGTCCGGCCCCATCCGTTGTTGAGCGCGACCTGCCGTGTGCGTTCGGCGATCGGCTGTTGCTGGGCCGGCTCGATGAATTGCACCGTTCCGACCGATCCGACGACCTTGAACGCAGCCTTTTCCTTTGCAGAGCGCGATCCGAAACCCTTGCTGCTGGCGATGAAAAGCCGGCCTTTCTGCGCGGCCACGGCGATAGGATACCAACCCGCCGGGAAATAACCCGAAACCTTCCCGTCGGGAAGGTCGAGCGCCGCCACGGCATTCGCGCCACCGCACGCGACGTAGAGGGTCCGCCCATCGCCGGACAGCGCCAGTGAATTGGGGATCTGCCCAAAGCCGGGATCCTGCGGCGGTCGCAGCGGAAATCGGCCGACGAACTCCCGCCGGGCCGTATCGAATACGTCGACGTCGTCTTCGTCCGAATTAGCAACATACATGGTCTTTCCATCGGCGCTGAAAACCATGGCGGAAGGTTGCCGCCCGGCTTCGATCTCCACCGCCGTGAGCTGTTCGGTATCGATGATCGTCAGACTTCCCCGCAGCGCGGAGTCGGTCCGCGGATCGACGCGCACCATGCTTCCCGCCGAGGGCGCGCTGGCTTCGCCCTCGCGCGCGGCGCGCCCGCCACGATTGGCGCAAGACAAAGTTTTGCCATCGGGCGAGAGGGCGATTCGATAGGGGGCGATCCCGGTGGGAATGAGCGGTCCGCCCCGACGGGTGGCGAGATCGACCACTGAAACTGCATTGCTAATGCCCAGGGCGACATAGAGCCGCCGACCGTCCGGCGAGACCGCCAGACCCGCCACTTGCGGATCGTTTTTGCGCTTCGGTCCGGACTTTTCCTTGGCCTCGCTGGCGGGGGAAGAGTCGGGAGCGGAAAACACCTTTACTTTCTTCGCCGGATCAATCGCGGGAAAGGTGCTCGCTTTCCAAGTTTCGGCTTCGCGGGCGATGCGGTAAACCAAACCATCTTCACCGCTGGCGTAGAGCACCTGCCCGTCCGGCTGCCAGGCCAGTCCAAGCGGCCCCGGCTTCACGGCGACGCTTCCCTTCGGCGTCCCGTCGATTTTGTAGAGGAGCACACTGGCCGTCGTCAAAACAGCCACGGTCGAGCCATCCGGCGACAGCGCGAGATCCTTCGGCCGGGCGCCGTCGACGCGCTGAACTTTGCCGATTGGACTGACGATTTGATTGGTCGAAACGAGCACGCCACCACCGGCTTGCTGGCCGACGAAGGTGGGCGCGGACCCCACTGGCAACGGTGCTCCGTGGCTCAACGAACAAATGCTGCCCCATGCAAGGGCGGCGGGAAGCCCTGCTATCGACCGGCCTATGCCGTTGACGGTTAGGGAGGATTTCATGATTTCGGCTCGAACAGGGGGACGTCTCCACATTTGTGGCGGCTGCCGCCAGCGAAGTTCACCGGTTGGTTATAGCCGCCGACGGCCGGGCTGGCACGTTCCTTTTGGTTCCCTTGGACCCACGTTGCCAATCTTCCAGGCATCCTGCGCGTGGTGGAATTCGAGCGGAACCAGAGGGCTGCTAAATCCTGACAATTTGCAGTTGCCAAAGCGCGTCTCCCCGCACTTTAATTCGCGCCCGGCATGAAGACAAGAATCCTCTTCGTTTGCATTCACAACAGCGCGCGCAGCCAGATGGCGGAGGCTTTTGTGAATCGGTATTGCGGCGAATGTTTCGAGGCGGAGAGCGCCGGACTGGAACCGGGCGCGCTCAACCCGATCGTCGTCGAAGCCATGGCCGAAGATGGCATCGACATTTCCCGGAATGCCACGAAATCGGTCCACGAGATTTTGCGCGCCGGCAAAACGTACGACTACGTGATCACGGTTTGCGACGAAGCCAGCGCCGAGCGCTGCCCCATTTTTCCCGGCGCCGGCAAACGTCTGCACTGGGGATTTCCCGATCCCTTGAAATTCACCGGAATCCACGCGGAGAAGCTCGAACAGGTGCGCAACGTGCGCAACGCCATCGCCGCCAAAGTGGCCACCTGGTGCGAAGTCATCTCCGGCGTTTGCAACGCCGCGTCGTAGGCGTCTCTTCGGCGCGGTTTTGCCCGGACCGAATTTCCTCCCGGCAGACAATCATCGCACGTCGACGTGAACATTGCCGCGTTCTCCAAACACGCCGCGCCCTAGCGCGGATGGGTAAGGCCGATGGCGGCGGCGCGTCTGGTTATTTTGTGGCTCACCGGCCCGGCGGCCAGTTGGGTTGATCCATTTATCGAGTGGGACGGTCCAGCAGAGGTGAGAGGCCGTCCAGGCCCGGAGCATGGCTCCGCTAGACCACACCACAGGCTTGTGCTTACTTGTCCGCCCTTATGTTGACCTTTACCAAGATGAACGGCGCCGGGAATGACTTCGTGATGCTCGACAATCGCGATGGCAAGCTCGCGCTCGACAAGACGCAGATCGTCCGGTTGTGCGACCGCCATCGTGGCATCGGCGCGGACGGCGTGCTGGTCGTCGAGCCCGCGCAAAACGGCGCGGATTTCCGCATGCGCTACTACAACGCCGACGGCGGGGAAGCTGAGATGTGCGGCAACGGCGCGCGCTGCTTTGGGCGCTTCGCCCAGCGCGTCAGCGGCAGGGCGGGCGACGTCTGCTTCGAAACGCTGGCGGGCAGGATTACCGCGCAGTTCATTGGCGGCAACGTGCGCATCCAGATCAGCGAGCCGCATTCCCTCCGGCTCAACACGTCCCTGGAGTCCGGCGGCGAAGTGCTGACCGTGCACTCCGTCAATACCGGCGTGCCGCACGCGGTGGTTTTCGTCGAGGACCTGGAGGACGTGGATGTGCGCCGCTTCGGCGCTGGTCTTCGGTTCCACACTCATTTCGCGCCGAAAGGGACCAACGCCAATTTCGTCCAGCAACTCGGCCCGCAAACCATCGCCATCCGGACCTACGAGCGCGGCGTGGAGGACGAGACGCTGGCCTGCGGCACCGGGATGGTGGCGTGCGCCTTGATTTTCCATGAATTGACCGGCGGGGTCTCGCCCATTGGCGTAAAAGTGCGTGGCGGCGAAACACTCGAGATCGCCTTCCGCAAGGATGGGAAGGTCTACCGGGATGTCACGCTCACCGGTCCCGCGGATTTCGTCTTCGAGGGCCAGACGAACCTCTGAGACGGGTTTTCCTATCCAAGCCCCCACTTCTTGCTTAGAACCGCACGCTCTATGTTTGCAGGCACTTACACGGCGCTCGTCACGCCATTTGAAAACGACCGGGTCGACGAGGCGGCATTTGCGCGGCTCATCGAGGGCCAGATCGCCGCGGGCATCACCGGCATTGTCCCGGTGGGCACGACCGGCGAGTCCGCCACGCTCGATCACGCGGAACACAATCGCGTGATCGAACTCGGTGTGAAAGCGGCCGCCGGGCGCTGCAAGGTCATCGGGGGCACCGGCTCGAATTCCACGGCGGAGGCCGTCGCCCTGACGGTCGAGGCGGAGAAACTCGGCTGTGACGGCGTGCTGCTCGTGGCGCCGTACTACAACAAGCCCTCCCAGGAAGGGCTCTTTCGGCACTTCGGCAAGATCGCCGAGGCCACCAAGCTGCCGATCATCCTCTATTCCATCCCCGGCCGGTGCGGGATTGAGATTGGGGTCGAAGTCACCGTCCGCCTGGCGAAGGCCCATGCGAATATCGTGGCGATAAAGGAAGCGGGCGGATCGGTCGAACGCGTGAGCGCGTTGCGTGCGGCGCTGCCACCGGAGTTCACCATCCTTTCGGGTGACGATTCGCTGACGCTGCCGTTCATGTCCGCCGGCGCCGAAGGGGTGATCAGCGTGGCCTCGAACGTCGTGCCCGGGGATGTCGTGGCGCTGGTCAACGCCGCGCTGACCGGGAACTTTGGCAAGGCGCGGGCGATGCATTACCGGCTCTACCCGCTCTTCAAGGACTTGTTCATCGAACCGAACCCCGTGCCCGCCAAACACGCCCTCGCCTTGCGCGGCGAAATGCGCGCCGAGGTGCGCCTGCCGTTGTGCGAAATGGGAGACGCCACCCGAGCGAAACTTGAGGCCACGCTCCGCCAACTCGAACTGATCCCTTGAACAAGCCCCTGGAAATCATCATCAACGGCGCCCACGGCCGCATGGGACAGACGGTCATCGCCTGCGCTGCCGGCGACCCGGAATTGCACATCCTCGCGGCCATCGATGTCGGCGACGACTTCGCCAGCGCCGTGCCCGGCGCGGATGCGATCATCGACTTCAGCCACCCTTCGAGCGCCAAGCTGGTGCTGGCGAGCTGCGTGGAGCATGGCAAGACCCTGGTCATCGGCACCACGGGCCATACCGACCCCGAGGTGGCGGCCATTCGCCATGCGGCCTCGCAGATTCCGATCGTCTTCGCGCCGAATTACAGTGTGGGGGTAAATACCCTCTTCTGGCTCACGCGCAAGGCGGTCGAGATTCTCGGGCCCGGCTTCGATCTCGAAGTGGTCGAGATGCACCACCGCCTGAAAAAGGACGCACCCAGCGGCACCGCCAAGCGGCTTGTCGAGATTCTCGTGGAAGTGCGCGCCTTGACCTACAAGGATGACGCGCGTCATGGCCGCCAGGGGATGGTTGGCGAACGCACCGATGCGGAGATCGGCGTGCACGCCATCCGCGGCGGCGACGTGGTCGGCGATCATACGGTGATCTACGCCGCCCAGGGCGAGCGCCTGGAACTTACCCACCGCGCCTCCAGCCGCGAAACCTTTGCCCGCGGGGCGCTGCGGGCGGCGCGCTGGGCGCACGGCAAGCCTGCCGGTCTCTACGACATGCAGGACGTCCTCGGGCTGAAGTGATTTCATGCGCGCCGGGATCGCTCTCGGGTCCAACCTCGGCGACCGGCTCGCGCACTTGCGGCAGGCCCGGTCGCTCGTGCTCGCCCTGCCTGGCGTGTCGGCTCCGATAGTCGAATCGCGCATCTACGAAACCGAGCCGGTGCAAAGCGGACCGAACGCCGGCGCCTACCTGAATGGGGTGATGGAGGTCGAGTACGCCGGTCAGCCTGTCACGCTTCTCGACGAATTGCAGCAGATCGAGGCGGAAATGGGACGGCCCTCGAAGCGCCCGCGCAACGCGCCCCGCACGATCGATCTCGACATCCTCTACGCCGGCAATCTGGTCCTTTCCAACGAGGAGGTGGTCATCCCGCATCCACGCCTGCACCTGCGGCGGTTTGTCCTGAGGCCGCTCGCCGATATTCGGCCCGATTTGACGTTGCCCGGGCGGCAGCACACTGTAGCAGACCTGCTCGCCGCACTGGACGATCCATCGGCGGTGGAGCTTTTCACCGAAAAATGGACATGACTCCCGAAACCCCCGTTCCTGACGCACCGCGCCAGACACCGGCTTCGGTGCAGGCGATGAAGCAACGCGGAGAAAAAATCGCGGTGCTGACGGCCTACGATTACCCCACCGCTCGGCTGCTGGATGAGAGCGGGATCGAAGTGCTGCTGGTGGGCGACTCGCTGGGGATGGTCGTGCTCGGGTACCCGGACACCACCCACGTGACCATGGACGAGATGGTGCATCACGTGCGCCCGGTGGCCCGTGCGGCCAGGCGAGCGCTGGTGGTTGCGGACCTCCCGATCGCCAGCTACCAAATTCCGGACCAGGCGATGATCAATGCGCGGCGCCTCGTGGCGGCGGGCGCCCATGCCGTCAAGCTCGAAGGCGGCCGGGAGCAAGTGGACCAGATTGAAGCCATCGTCCAGGCGGGCATCCCGGTCATGGCACATTTAGGCATGCTGCCACAGAGCGTGAAGAAAGAGGGTGGCTATAAAATCAAAGGGCGGACGACGATCGAAGCGGAGCGGTTGCTGGAAGATGCCGGGTGCGTGCAGCAGGCGGGCGCCTTTGCCGTGGTTCTGGAGTTGGTGCAGAGCGAGGTGGCCGCCCGCCTGTCCACGTCGCTGGCGATCCCGACAATCGGCATCGGATCGGGGCCCGATTGCGACGGCCAGGTGCTGGTTTCGCACGATTTGATCGGCCTGTTTCCGTGGTTCACCCCAAAGTTCGTCGCGCCGCACGGGC